>Ga0114993_10003878_pt1 | contig 15246 bp, 13 predicted proteins | sample ArcticOcean_MG_C_FD_87042 | JGI IMG/M metagenome (GOLD analysis project Ga0114993, IMG submission 87042) | Marine microbial communities from western Arctic Ocean - ArcticOcean_MG_CB2_150 | ecosystem: Environmental > Aquatic > Marine > Oceanic | place: Arctic Ocean: Canada Basin | collected...
AAGATCAAAAGAGTAATAAAGACTGAAAAAACAAAATTACATCAACTTGAAGAGAAGCGTAGATTAGACAAAGAAATTGAACATAGATTGGAACAACAAAAACTAGAGGAACAAATAAATCAGTCTGAAGAGGAAAATAAAGAACCAGAAGAACAAACTAATCAGTCTGAAGAGGAAAATAAAGAACCAGAAGAACAAACCAATCAGTCTGAAGAGGAAAATAAAGAACCAGAAGAACAAACTAATCAGTCTGAAGAGGAAAAAAAAGAATAAAAACCTATCTCTTTTTCGTTTTAGTTTCGTTAAAGTTCCGTCGCCTAGGCGAGCGAGTTTTTTTAAGCCATTTTTGTAGTCATCTTGTAAAATAATTATTATAAATGAACAAAACGAGACAACTCGGTGGAATTCGTAACCACAAACCCACGCATTTCTAAACCGAGGGTCGGAGGTTCGAATCCTCCAGGGCGCGCAAAAAATCAAATACTTTTAAGATTTTAGCTATTTTATCCTATCTTCGTTAGAGTTTAGTTTTATAACCTGACTTTTTATAAATTTTTTGCTAAAATTAGATGATCAAAATGAAAAAGCACGTCAAAATAAATAACATCAAAAAAAAAGTAAAAATAATTAACAAAAAAAGAGTTTCAAATTTTAAGAAGGGGAAAAATAAAAACGAACCAGACCTTTGGAAAGAAATACGTTCTAGTTGGAAAGATATACGTACAAATCTTAAACCTATCAAGAAGGCATATAATAAATTTAGTTTAAAGCGGAGAATTGAAAAACAAAAAAAAGAGGAAAGAAAATTAAAAGAAGAAGCTCAACAAAAACTTAAAGAAGAGGAAACACTAAGAATTCAAGAAGAAGAAGAAAGAAAACTTCAAAAAGAGAAAAAAATAAAAGAAGAAAAAGAAAAAAAATTAAAAGCACAAGAAGAACAAAGATTGGAAGATAAAAGAATAATAGATGAACGAGATGAACGTATAAGACAAGAGCAAATTTACAGGGAAAGATTAATCAAAGGAGATGAAGAGCGAATTAAACTTCTTGCTAGAGTTAGTGAATCTAGAGAAGAAGAAAGAAAATTAAGAGAAGAAAGAAATATAGAAATTAAGAATAAATTTATTGCAAAACAAAATCCTCAAGAGAAAGAACAAAGATTAAAAGAGGAACAGCAAAGATTAAAAGAGAAAGAACAAAGATTAAAAGATGAAGAACAAAGATTAAAAGAGAAAGAGCATAGACTTGAAAAAGATGAAAAAATATCTGATACAAATGATAATACAAAGAAAAAAAGATTAACTGGTATTGTGCTTTGGTTTGATGATGTTAAAGGTTATGGTTTTATTAAAAGAGAAGATAAAGAAAAAGATATATTTGTTCATTCTTCTGCGGTACAAAATTCTGGTTTAAGCTATTTAAATGAAGCTGAGCAATTAACGTTTGAAGTTGAATACTCAGACAAAGGCCCTTCAGCAGTTAATTTAGAAAAAACAGTTAATGAAGTCCCTCACTCGCATTTAAAGATAATAAAATAAACGAAACTTGCCGTAAAAATATTTGAATGAAATATCCAGTAATTAATTTAACAGATAAACAATCTGCAGAGGTAAAAAATTTTAATAAAGACAAAAAAATTTTTTTAGAATTTATAAACTGTATAAACTGCAATTTATCAAATTTTAAAAAATTATATTCTAACGATAGAAACGGAATTAATCAGCAAACAGTTCTATGTAATAATTGTGGTTTAGTTTATTCAAACCCTAGAATGACTAAAGAAACTTTAAACTATTTTTATTCATCCAATATATATAGAGAGATTTACGAATCTTCATCTGATTTTGAATATAATTTCCAGGAAAGAAAAGCTGATATAAAAAAAGATAATTCAATGATTAATCCCAACTTTACCAAATATTACCCAAAATTATTCTTTGATTTTATAAACTCTCTTAATGTTGATTACGAAAGTGTTTGTGAAATTGGTGCTGGTTTTGGCAATTATTTAATGTATTTTAAAAATATTGGAAAAAATGTTTGTGGAATAGAACCATCAAAAGTTTTAGCAAATATAGCTAAAAATAATAATTTAAATATTAAAGAAGGTTTTTTAAATGACCTAAATTCCACATATGATTTAATATTTTTAAGACATGTGTTTGAACATTTACATAATCCACTAAAAGATTTAAAAAAAATTAGAAATCATACTAATAAATATTTATTTTTAGAAGTTCCTGGTAATATAAAAAGGTTAGCATCAATTCAAAATGCGCATAATTTCTATTTTACTAAAAATACTTTAAATAAAATAGTTTTAAACGCAGGTTTTGATCTTGTATCTATTAAACATTGTAAAGAAACTGAATTTATCTTTGCTTTATATAAAAAAAATGATAACCAAAACCCTAAATTTGAGTACTCATATACTAAAGAAATAAGATTTATTAAAAAAACTTATCGTAATGATAATATCAGATTTATTATAATTAGAATGCTTAAAAAATTATATTTGTTTGATTTTTTCATTAAAGTAAAAAAATTTTTATTTTAGTCTTAAATAAGCTTAAATTTTTAACTTTTATTTTAAGAGAAATTTTTTAAGTTACTTGAGTATGTCAACAAACTGTTAGTTTGCTGAATACTCTCTTTTACCAATGATTAAATCCACAATAGTTAAAAGCCATAACTGGTGAATGTTTTCTACAAAATTATAGGCTTTACTATCAACCCAAAAATTTATATCTCCAAGTTTAGATAATGGATTGTCTTTACTATGGCCAGAAAATGTAATTATTTTTGATACTTTCTTATTCTTTCCAGCTCTGCACGCATTAATCATGTTTAACGATTGACCGCTAGATGAAATTAAAACTAAGATATCTTTTGGATCTGCATAAAAATCTATTGATTTTTCTACCCATTTTTCATACCCATAGTCATTTGAAAAACACGTGATTAAATCAGCCTCATTAAAATTAACGGCTCTAATCTTAGCATTTTTTGTAAGATCAACTGTCACGTGACTCGCAATAGCTGCGCTTCCACCATTGCCAAAAATTAAAATCTTATTATTACTTTTTTTAATTTCAAGAAATATTTTTTTTGTCTCAATAATTTTTTTAATTAGTTCTTGATCCGGCATTACTTTTTTTGAAAAATCTTCAAGATATTTTTTTACAAAATTTTCATCAGGCATTTTATTTATCTTTTTTTTATTAAAATATATATATAATTTATAACATTTATTAATAACAATACTAATCAAACTTTAAAAAAAGATTAATTAAATCTTAAACTTGGCTTTAGACGCATCTTCATAGAAAGTTCTAACTGTACTTAAAGTTAAGTTTTCGAAACTTTTCCCAAATTTAAATATTTTTTCGATTATATTTGGAGGCATGGTTATGATATCACACATACAATCAGATGATTGAGTATAGTTATACGCTTCTCTTGTGCTGGCCCATAAAATTTTGATATTTTTGTAATTTTTACTTAGCTTGACACTTTTTTTAATTATAGGAAGAGGATCTTTACCTACATCTGCCATTCTACCTGAAAAAATTGAAATGATTGTTTTTGCATTTTTATTTAAAACTTTTAAAATTTTTTTAACTTGTTCAATGTTATAAACTGCTGTTATGTTAAGTTTATAACCTTTAGAGCTAAGTTTTTTAATAGTTTTTCCAAGAAACTTGCCTTTTGTATTTACTACAGGTATTTTTACATAAACATTTTTTCCCCAAGATCTTATTATTTTTGCTTGTCTTTCAATTTCTTTTTCTTCATCTGCAAAAACTTCTAACGATATAGGTTTTTTGTTGCAAGTTTTTAATAATTTAATTGAATATTTTTTATAATCTTTAGCCCCAGCAATTCTCATCAAAGAAGGGTTGGTAGTAAAGCCTTTTACAAGAAAACTATTATTTAATTTTTTAATTAGAGCAACATCTGCCGTATCGCAGTATATTTCTGACTTAAATTTTTTATTAACTCTAATCATAATAAAACTTTCTTATGCTAATTAACTCTTATAATCAATATTTATGAGACTTTACAAAAATTTAAATTCTTATATATCTAAGTAAATGCAAGCTGTAATCATATGTGGAGGCAAGGGTTCTAGATTAAAATCTACTATAGGAAATGTACCTAAAGCACTTGTAAAATTTAATAATGTAGAGAATTTAAAAAGACAAATAAAAATACTAAAAAAAAACGGTATTAAAAAATTTATTTTTTTAGTCAATAATTTTGAAAAAGAAATTTCACAGTTTCTTAAAATAAACTTTGACGATAATTTTATAATACATAAAGATAAGGATTATTTTGGAACAGCTGGATGCTTATATAACGCAAAAAAACATCTTGAAAAAAATTTTTTGATTATTTACTCTGATATATATTTTGATTTTAATTTTAAAAAATTTATCAAATCTTCTGCTGCTCAGAAAACTATTTTATCTTGTGTTGTTCATGCCAACGACCATTCTCATGATAGCGATACTGTAAATTTGGATAAGAATTTTTATATTAAAAAAATAAATAAAAAAAATAGTGGTATTAATAAAATTAATAATGCAATTACGGGCATATACTATGCAGATAAAAAATTTTTATCTCAATTTAAATTTCTAAAAAATAAGAGTTACGATCTTGTTAATGATATATTTATTAAATTGTTAAAAAATAAATGTAATATTTATGCATATAAATCTATTGAATACATAAAAGATTTTGGAACACCTAAAAGAATTAATATTGTTAAATCAGATATAAAAAAAAATAAGATAAAAAATTTAAATTTTTTTTATAAAACCAAGGCAGTTTTTTTAGATAGAGATGGTGTTATAAATGAAGAAAATGAAAACTCTAAAAACTTAAAAAATTTTAAAATTTTTCCAGCATCTTTAGCAGCAATAAAAAAATTAAATGAAAATAAAATTCCATGCTTTGTTGTATCTAATCAGTCTGGATTAGCAAAAGGGGATTTTACTTTATCTGAATTTTACAAACTTACATTTAAACTTGATAAAAGTCTTTCTAAATTGGGAGCTTATATAGACGATTTTTTAGTTTGTCCTCATTTTACAAATTTAAAGTACAAAAACACAAATGAAAGTTTTTTTTCTAATTATAGAAAACCAAATTCAGGAATGATTAATACTTTTATTAAAAGATATGGTATTAATCGCAAAAAATCATTCATGGTTGGTGATAGTGATAGAGATATCTTAGCTGGCAAAAATGCTGGCCTTAAAACTATATTAGTAAAAAGTCGTAAAATTTATGATTATAAAATTAATATAATACCTGACTTTAAAACTTTAAATTTAGAATTAGCTGTTAATATGATCCTTAATAGTAAAAAAATATGAAAAACTTTATAACTACAGCAACACCCATGAGAATTAGTTTAGTTGGTGGAGGTAGTGACCTTAAACAATTTTACAAAAGAAATGGTGGAGGAGCTGTTATAAGTGCTGCAATTAATAAATATGTTTATATTATTATAAATAAATACCATGATAGAAATAAATGTCTTTTAAAATATTCAAAAACTGAGTTAGTGAATAATATAAAAAGTATAAAGCATCCATTAATTAAATCTTGTCTTAAGAAAATAAAGTTATGGGGACTTGATATAAATGCTGTAGCTGACATACCTGCTGGTACAGGTCTTGGTAGTTCTTCATCATTCACTGTTGGTTTAATTAATGCCTTAAGTCATTATAAGAAAATTATTCTTAACAAAACATCTCTTGCAGAACATGCTTGTTCAGTAGAAATTGATATTTTAAAACTACCAATAGGCAAACAAGATCAATATGCTGCAGCATTTGGTGGCTTAAATTTAATTAATTTTAAATCAAATGGAATTACAACAGTTGAAAGGATTAAAAAAAAAGGAATTACAAATTTTCTTAAAAAAAACTTGCTGATTATTAACACCGGTTTAAGAAAAAACAATAAATTAATTTTAAGTGATCAAATTAAAAATATAAAAAATGATAAAACTGCAATAGAACACTTAAAATTTATGAGAGATTCAGTTTATGAGTTTAAATCTTCTTTATTGAATCATGATATTAAAAAATGTGGCGAAGTTCTCCACGAGAACTGGATTAGAAAAAAAGATTTAGCTAAAGGAGTAAGCAATCACAATATTGATGATATGTACAAGGATTCATTAAAATATGGCGCTTTAGGAGGTAAAATTTTAGGAGCAGGTGGAAGAGGGTATTTAATGCTTATTTGTGATCAAAATTCGCAAAAAAAAATAATCAAAAAGTTTAAAAATTTTGAATTTTTAGACTTTAATTTTGATCCCCTTGGATCAAGAAAATTATATTAACAATTAATTTTTTTTATTTTCTTATTTTAAATACCCATTTATTATTACTTAACCAATTTACTGTTTTTATTATAGAATCTTCTATACTAATTTTATTTTTCCAGCCCAATTTTTTAATTTTTTTAATAGAAAGATAAACAAAAGGCTGATCTCCAATCCAACCAGTTTTGCCACCAGCAAAAATAAATTTAGGATTTAAATTTAGTTTTTTTGATATTATTTTTGCTGACTTTTTAACATTAATATAATCATCACAACCTAAATTGAATGTATTAATTTTCTCTTTACTCTTTTTTGTTGAAATTAATATTGCTGTTATACAGTCTTTTACATCAAGATATGATTTTTTTTGCATTCCATCTCCTAAAATAAATAATTTTTTTTTATTTTTAAAAACCAACTGTTTATAAAAGTCATATATATGTCCATGTGTATATCGGTTTCCTAATATAGAAACAAATCTGTAAATCCATGACTGAAAATTATATCCCTCACAATAACTTTGAATCAAACCTTCACAATAAAGTTTCGAAGCACCATATAGTGATGTTTGATTTGATAAAGGGGCATTTTCTGGAGTTGGAAATTTTTTATTATCACCATATATTGGTGCTGTTGAAGTAAAAACAATTTTTTTAACTGAATTAAATCTCATTGCTTCTAGAACATTAAATGTACAAATAGCATTTTGTTCTAAATCTTTTTTAGGATGTTCTAGCCCGGATCTAACATCTGCATTAGCTGCAAAATGGTAAACAATACTGGCATTTATAAATACCTTTTTTAGCTTTACAAGGTTTAGTAAATCCATTTTTATAAATCTAAAATTTTTATTTTTTGATGCTTTTTTTAAAAATACTTTTTGGCCTGTGCTTAAATTGTCAATTCCAATTATTTTATTTCCTTGTTTAAGAAGAGTGTCTAAAAGATTGCTTCCAATAAATCCAGCACAACCAGTTATAATAATATTTTTTTTCTTATTAATTTTGTTCAAAGTATTAAATTATTATAACTTTAATCATTAAAATTAATTTTTTTATCAACAATATATGTAGGTCTTTTCTTGACCTCATCATAAATTCTACCCACATATTCACCAAGCAAACCTAAACCAAATAATTGAATTCCCGTAAAAAAAGCTACTGTTAAAAAAATTATTATTAACATAAAGTTTATGTCTAAATTTCCCTCGTTAGTCATCATGTAAATAATAGCAAAAATTAAAGATGTTATAGAAATAAAGAAACCTAAAATAGCCATTATTAATAATGGGCGTGAACTAAAACCTATTATACCACTTAAACCAATTTTTATAGAACCAAAAAACCTGTTATAATTTCCTTTACCATGAAATCTTGCGTCTCTATCATACTCTACATAAGCTTGTTTGAATCCAACGAAAGCGACCATCCCTCTTAAAAATCCATGACCTTCATTTAGTTTTTTTAAATGGTCTATAACTTTTCTAGAAACAATTCTAAAATCACCTGTATCTCTGGGTATATTAATTTCACTTAATTTATTAATGATATAGTAGGCGAGAAAAGAAACTATTTTTTTAATTAACGTTTCACCTTTTCTTGACTTTCTTTTTGCATAAACAACTTCATAGCCAGTGATAATTTTGTTATATAATTCTTCTATGACCTCAGGTGGATCTTGTAAATCTACGTCAATTATAACACAATATTTACCTTTACAATGATGCAAGCCTGCTAATGTTGCTGCCGGTTGACCAAATTGTCTTGAAAAAACTAAAAGCTTTAAATTTTTATTTCTTTCAATTTCATTTAAAATAGTTTTTTCAGTTCCATCGGTAGATGGATCTAGTGCAAAAATAATTTCGTAAGGCTTACCTATTTTTTGCAAAACTTTTTCAATATTATCTAAAAAAGGTTTAATACATTGATTTTCATTACGTACAGGAACTACAATTGAAATTTCAGTCATATATCATTATAAACTTTATGATCTTATATCACAAAGTAAGAATAAATCAGAAAAAAATTAAAACCGTTGTTGCGTGAAAAATCTTATTAATTTACTTATTATACTTCTTAATAAAGATAAGTATTTTAAATATTAAAAAAGCTATATATTAAACATTAAATGAAGCATCAAATTAAAGAACATTTACCTGTTATATTAATTTTTACAGTTTTTTTAATTGTTGGATTCTTTATTTTTGATGATTTTGGAATATCTTGGGACGAATATTATCATAGAATAAATGGATTAGTTGCTCTTAACTTTGTTAGAGAAATGTTTGCTTTAGAAATTTATCCAGGAATACAACATGGAACAAACATTGAATTTAATGAATCAACTAAAAGTTATGGAGTAATATTTGATTTGCCAATGGCAATCATTGAAAAATTTTTTAACATAAATGATTCACACATTTATTTTAAAATAAGACATTTTTTTAATTTTTTAATTTTTTATATTTCAAGTATTTTTTTTTACTTACTCTTAAGATTAAGATTTAATAAAAGTCTTAGTATAATTGGTATAATCTTTTTTATCTTAAGCCCAAGAATATTTGCCGATAGTTTTTATAATATGAAAGATCTAGTTTTTCTTTCTTTTTTTACACTCAGTTTATACTTTGGAGTCAAATTTTTAAACAAACCTACTTACAGCAATGCTTTATTAGCATCTATCACTTCAGCGGTATCAATAGACGTGAGAATTTTAGGTATTATCGTTCCATTTATTATTATTTTTTTTTCTATGATTTCATTTCTAGACAATAAAAAAATATTTAAGGAAAGTTTTAAAAAATTAGCATTGTTTACCTTTCTTCTCTGTTTTTTTGTTGTATTGTTTTGGCCTTTTTTATGGCTTGATCCCTTAAATAATTTTATAACTTCTATAAAGCTTCTTTCTGCATATCCAATGAGATTAAGTGTTTTTTATTTTGGTGACTATATTAGTTCCACTAACTTACCTTGGCATTATCCAATTGTATGGATTTTTATTACAACTCCAATTACTTATTTGTCATTTTTTATATTAGGAAGCATTTTAATTTTTTATAAATTTTCTAAACGGTTTATTCAATTATCAAACAAAGCTGGTTACACTGACCCTTGGCATGGTAACAGCGAAAGAATGGACATAATATTTTTTTTGATTTTTTATTTTACAATTTTCTTAGTTATTCAATTGAATTCCACATTATATGGAGGGTGGAGACACTTATACTTTATTTATCCTTGCTTAATTTTAATATCCGTTAGAGGTTTGGAGTATGTCAGCAAATTTTTTAAATTTAAATATTTAATTTATTTAATAATGCCCTTCATAATTTACACTTTTATATGGATGTCAAAAAACCATCCATATCAATATGTATATTTTAATGCCTTAGTTAATAATATAGACAAAAAGTTTGAGTTAGATTATTGGGGGACCAGTAATAAAGATACACTAACCTTTATTGTTAAACATGATAATAGTAAAAAAATAAATATATTTGTTAATAGTGTATCCGAGTACTACTTTAGCTCATTAATGCTTACCGAAAAAGACAAAAAAAGATTAAATTTTGTTGATGATATATCTAAAGCTGATTACCTTGTAACGAATCATTATTATCAAAAAGGCAATCCAGTTAAAATCAACGAAGATTTAAAAAAAAAATATAAACTTTTAAATCAAGTAACTGTAGATAATTTAGCTATAAATAGCGTTTATAAAATAAACTAGATTTTTAATTTAAAATATATATTAATATATAAAATGAAAATTTTTATTTATAAAACAATATTTGTAATTATATGCATTTTTTTCCTTTACCAATTTACAATAGGTAAAAAAATTAATTACTACGAAAATCAAATTAAAAATATCACAAATGATCAAGGTAGAGAAAATATTAGAAATAAAATAAGAAATGAAATTAAAAAGGCAAATGAAAAAGACCAAATTTTAAATGCAGAAGATAAAAAAATTATAAATAAATTTATTAATAAAATTAGAAAAGAACTCATTCAATGATGAAGCAATTTTAAATATGTGTTTATAAAAGAATTTTGGGATTTTCTAAAAATAAGAAAAAAATTTAACAACCAATGAAGATTAATATTATTAATGCGTTTTTTCGTATATAGACGTAGCAATTAATTCATACCCTTTAGGGGTGAAGTGACCTCTTAATCCAAATGGGTAAAGCTCAATTGGGTTATCTTCTTTACTAAACTTTTCAACAATATCAATATAATCAACATTAATTGAACTAATTATTTTTTCGATTTTTCTTTTATGTAGAACTTTTATTAATGAATACTTTGAATTGAATCTATTCCAATCTGGTAAATAAACTACTATAAATTTTCCACCCCATTGTGCTGTTAATGACTTCATTTTCTCTAAAGTTTGTGTGAAAAGTTTTTCATCAATAGAATTATCAATTCCCAAATGGTAAAATGATGTTGTGAATAGTATATTTTTTAATTTTTGCAATTCAAAAAAGTCCTTAATTATTTCTTTTGTTTTTTTATCTTCAGAATCTTTAATTTTAGCAACGAAATTTTCATCAAATTTACTAGGTTCATTTTTTAATTTATCTTTATATAATTTGTGAGCAATTTTTTCATAATCAACAAAGAAACTATTTATATCATCTTGTTTGTTAAATAAATCTTGAGTATATGAATTTAAATATTTAAATAAAAATGTTTCTTTTTCACTCTTTAATTCAAACATATCATTTGCTTCTGAATAAAAATAAATTGAATATTCTGGTTTGAAATGCACTGCATACTCGCTTAAAGAAGCTAGACTTAATAAAGGTCCACCCCCGGATATTCCATAGTTAGCAGCGTTTACTTTAAATTTATTACGCAAAAAGCCAGCTATATCAGTATTTTCATCTTCACACTCTCCATGTGTGTTTGAATCACCTACCAAAAAAAATTTAATTTTATTTTGGTATATGAGGTTTTTATTTTTAAAACCATATTTATCATTATTTGCTATTTTTCTTAATCCACCTTCGTTGCATGATAGAGTCTTCTTATTTACTGGTCCTCTTAATGGAATAACACTTTTTAATTTTATTTTTTGCTCAATAAGCTTTTGAAACGGATTCTCTTCCCCATATAATACACCAGAAAAATAAGCACTTGCAAATTGATACCTTGGCGCAAGAGTGGGCTCATTTTTTTTTTCATCAAAGTAAGCTTTATAATATGTTCTTGTATCAAATGGTTTACCTCTATCCATTGCAATAGAGAATCTTTGATAATCTGGATCAATATATTCACTAACTTTACTGGGCAAAAATAAAGTTATTAATAGTTCTAAGGAATACAAAACAATAACTACATATATAAAAATTATTGAAATATTTTTAAAAATTTTTTTCATATTAAAAATAATATTTTCAATGACTTATAACACTTTAAAGATTTAGTTAAAGTGATATTGTAAATAAAATATAAATTTATGATTTATGACAATATTGTTATTGGTAGTAGTTTTAGTGCACTTGGTTGTATTATAGGTTTGCTTAAATTAAATAAAAAAGTTTTATGTATAGATGGTTCTCAGAATTCCTTTGAAGAATCAAATCAAACTAAAAAAACAGATTTTGTTTATTCAAAACAAAATATTCCGATTAAAAAATTCAATTTTAAAAATAAATCAAGTTCAGGCTTTAATCCAGTTGATGTTTTGGAAAGTTATTCTTTTGGAGGTCTTTCTAATGTCTGGGCGGCAAGTTCACTTAGATATTTTAAGAGTGATTTCTTTGATTGGCCTATTTCATACAATTTATTAAAAGAGTATTACGATGATTGTGAAAAAATTATGAATGTATCTCATTTTGATGACGATATATCTAAAGAACTTGAAATTGATAGTAATGAACTTAATAACAATAAAATTATATCATTTAGTGAATTTATTATAAAATTTTTAAAAAACAAACATACTTTAAAAAATTTGGTAGTAGGGTATTCACGAATAGCATTAGGTAAGAATTTTGATAGTTGTGGATGCTCTTCATATGGATGTGAAAATTGTATATTTAGTACAAAAAGATATTTGAACATGTTAATAAAGAACGGTTCAATAGAATATAAAAAAAATCTTATAGTAAAAAAATTTATTCAAAAAGATGATCATATTCAATTAGAATTTGAAAATTCTAAAACAGACAATATATCTACTAGAAAACTTTATTTAGGAGCTGGATCAGTTAAAACACCTAGAATAGTTTTAAATTCAACTAATATTAATTATGATTTAAATTTGAAAGAAAGCCAAGTTTTTTTTGTACCAGGAATTTTTTTTGGTGAGAGATTTATAAATAAAAAAAAATACCATACTTTATGTCAATCACAATTTTTTTTTAAAGAAAATGAATTTAGCAATATAGGTAAAATTAGCTATCAAATAAAATATGATCCAAAGTTAACAAAAAGTTTACTTAAACAGCAATTTGGGTTCTTAAACTATTTAGTCCCAAAATTTATAATCAATAGAATTTTCTTAATTTCTGGATTCATTCATAGTAATCATTCATCGTATAGTGTTACAATAAATAGTAAAAATTCTAATTACAATATTTTTGAAAGTAAAAAAAATCTACAAAAAATTGAATTTACAATAAAAAAACAATTAAAAAGTTTGCAAGTTAAACTTAGGTTTTTTTTATTAAGTCCTTTTTTGAAAGTTGGTGGCTTTGGAATTAGTTATCATCTTGGAGGAACCATTCCAATGAAAGATATAAATAATTGTAAAAAAAATGAAGCGGATAAAATACATACTAATCTTAAAGGTGAATTATCTTGTTCTAAAAATGTTTTCATAATTGATACCTCTTGTTTTCCAAGCGTTCCAGCAGGATCAATTTCATTAACTATTATGGCAAACGCCTTAAGAATAGCTATAGAAAGTTGGAATGATTAGCCGTTTTAATTTTAACATTACTTTTCTTTCGAATTTTTTTAATATATTTAAATTATTATCTTTTTCTAATAACAATAAAATACACCAAGATTTAAATTACCATTTATCAAAAAGTTATAAAAATTCAAGTTTTTATTTTTTTAATTATGGCAGAACAGCATTTTATGAAATGCTTTTATATATAAAAAGTCGTTCTAAAAAAAGAAAAATAATTATTAATTCGTTAACGCTTTTTGAAATAGTAAACGTAATTATTTATGCAGGGTTTGAACCTATTTTTATTGATACAGAAAAAAATTCATTTAATACAAATATTAAGTTAGATGTATCTGAAATAAATTTAAAGGAAGTTGCTGCTGTTGTTATAACTCATTTAAATGGTGCAAATAGTGATGTAATAAATATTAAAAATAAATTAAATAATTATAATAAAACTAATGATAAAATTTATCTGATTGAAGATTGTGCTGTATCTTTTGGGGCAAAAATACAGCAAAAAAATGTTGGAACCTTTGGGGATTTTAGTTTTTTAAGCTTTAATATTATGAAAAATATAACTTGTTATACAGGTGGCGTTCTTATTGATAATGACAAAGCTTTGTCAAATTATAATATTAACCACTATAATTACCCTTCTGTATATAATGTTATAAAAAAAATTATATTTGTAATGGTAATACAATTTTTAAACTCTAAAATAATTTTTCCACTTTTCTTTTCTTTTATTAAACTTTCTCACAAATATTCATTTAAATCTTTTTTAGCTATATATAGATCTGATTTCGTAATTACTTTGAAAAAAAATTTTCCTAATCGATTTAAATATTTGATGCATCCCTTCCAAAAAAAAATTTTAAATGAACAATTTAAACACCTTGAAAACAATCGATCTCTGCGTTGTGATAAAGCAAAAGTATATCACGAAGGTTTAAAAGATAATAAATATTTAAAATTTCCTCAAAATGAATTTAATGATAAAAATATTTTTCTAGATTTTCCCATTATTTGCAGTTCTGAAAAAACTAAAAATCAGTTATTTGATTATTTTTTAAAAAAAAGAATTGATGTGAAAAACTATTACTACAGAAGTTGTTCAATTTACCCAATATACAATTTTAATAATACTCCCTGTTTAAATTCTAACGAAATTGCTAAAAATATTATTATGTTACCTTTAAACAATCAAATTACCTCAGATTACCAAAAACAGATTATTAATGAGATAAATATTTTTCTAAGTTAATAATTTTTTTATTATATGTTGGGTTTTATTTTTTTATGTAAAAGCCTTTATTTAGTAGTTTTTATAAATTTTGTCACTAAATATAGTCTTAAAGTCTTGCAAGTTAAAGTTTGATCAAAGTACTTTTATGAACCATTATGCACGTAGGATTAAGTAAATTTTAAATTTCTTAACCTAGTTGTTAACAACAATAAATAAGAGGAAATAAATAATATGAAACAAATGATTAAAAATTTGTTTTCTTTTGCAGCAGTGTTTTTAATGCTTTTTGCATTAAGCACTGAAGTTATGGCTGCAAAGAAATCAAAAACACTTAAAAATACTCTGAAAAAAGGTTTTGTAAGATGTGGTGTTTCTCAGGGTCTACCTGGATTTTCTAATGCTGACGCATCAGGAAATTGGACTGGTATTGATGTTGATGTATGTAGAGCTGTAGCTGCTGCTGTTCTTGGTGATGCTGGTAAAGTTAAATTTACTCCACTAAGTGCAAAAGAAAGGTTTACTGCTTTAACATCTGGTGAGATTGATATCTTATCAAGAAATACAACGTGGACACTTTCTAGAGATGCTGACATTGGTCTTACTTTCGTGGGAGTTAACTTTTATGACGGGCAAGGTTTTATGGTTAGAAAAGACTCAGGAATTACTTCTACTAGCCAATTTAAAAATGGTATTTCTGCTTGTACTAACATTGGAACAACAACAGAGCTTAACATGAGAGACT
>Ga0114993_10003882_pt1 | contig 15235 bp, 35 predicted proteins | sample ArcticOcean_MG_C_FD_87042 | JGI IMG/M metagenome (GOLD analysis project Ga0114993, IMG submission 87042) | Marine microbial communities from western Arctic Ocean - ArcticOcean_MG_CB2_150 | ecosystem: Environmental > Aquatic > Marine > Oceanic | place: Arctic Ocean: Canada Basin | collected...
ACTTTAAAGATGTTGAGACAAACTTTATTAAAAAATTAATAAAGTCAGTAGAAAAAATGAATAACTAAAACCATACTGATGAGACTTAAAGTCGAAACTCATTTTTTTTTGAGTCTATGGAAAACACAATAGAAAAAGAAATAGAATGTATTAACGGCTGTATGTACCATCGCATTGGCTACGCTGTTTGTGATGATGATTGCAAATGCAAATGTAATCATACCAAATGGTCGGAAATTTTTGCACAAAAATAAAACCATACTGATGAGTATAACCAAACATAGACAGTAAATGAGTAATGTATAGATTGCATTGAATTACTTTTTTACTGGTGTAAATGGTAAAACATACTAACAGAATAAAACAGTTCATGCACTGTTCAAAATGTATTGAAGAAATTCCTGATGGGATTTCACCCAGAGATTTTTTAAGAATTGAGATGGGTTTTACAAAAGAGGGCATACAAATTTGGTGCGTTAGACATGAGGAAAATATCGCTGACTTTGATCTCATGGGAAATCAGATCGGCTATGTTGAAGTATAACCATAACTGATGAGGGTTTAATACCCGAAACAATTTTTTTGTCTTATGGAAAAAACACAATTAGAAAGACAAAACGAAATACAAAGTTATTTCGGACAAATAGATTTGTTAGTGCAATTATGTACAGAAGCACAAACACAAATTAGACATGGTCAGTTCAGATCAGGTATAACCTATTTAGTAAGTGTTGTCAACAATGCAACATACCTAAGGGACAACATAAAAGATGAGTGAAGCCTTACACAAAATGAAAGTCGAACGTGCAAAAATCATGGCATTAGAATGTTATGATGAAATCAAACTTGATTTTCAAACACAAAATCAAAAGTTATCCGATGAGATACAGGGTGTTTTGTACAAAACATTACACAGGTATGCTATGGATAACCACATTGAGACACATGATATGCTAGTAATTGCTAAGCAATTATTGTTAAATATGTGTGCTATGTCAGCCGAGCAAATATTAGAAAAAGGATTTGAAGAAAGTAAAAAATCCATTGAGGATCTAATATGACATACTCTGATGAGAGTGCGATGGTTATTGATATGTGTTTAATGTCAATACTTTCTTCAATGAGAACATACCACAAAGAAAAATTTACCACAGATGAGATGGAAAAACTTCTCGAAATAGTTAAAGAAACTAAAGGTGGTGAATATGAGCACATGGAAAATGTTCTTATGAGTTTGAAAGCTTCAATGATCACGCATAACAAACCAGTTATATCTCAAAGTGAAATAGAGACTTTGATGAAAATAAATAAGGAGCACTAATGGAACGAACAATAATTCCTAAAAGTTGTTGTCTATGTGACGTTTGTAACATTGATGTTACAGATGAAAAATTCATAGCAATCTCTGACTGTTGGTGGCATGAGGGTTGGTTATATTGTGCAAAATGTAAAGCAGAATATAACCCATCGATGCCACTGGTGATGGTCATAAAGAAAGGTGATGATATTTCTCACACCGATCTTGCAAAGCCAATGATTTTCGAATCATTCGACTAATCCATCTGATGAGTATAATCCAAAGTGGTTATACGAAACTAATTTTTTTTTAGTCATGGAAAATTTAGGACTTAAACCAACAAGTGAAATGAGATCAGGTTTCGCAAAATTTGGTATAACCAAAGAACAAATTGGTGGGTACGCACCTGAATGTAATAACATCGTTCTAGACTTTGATAGAATAGAAAGTGGAGTTACACCAAAGGATATTTTGGATCTGATCCAAACCCAAGATGGTTACTTTAGTGATAGGTTTTTTTATTTCACTTCGGAATCATGGACAGATGATGAGGGCTTTTGTGCTGGTGGCGAAAAAGTAGGTGTCTTCATAGACTACAAATACAATTAATCCATCTGATGAGTATAATCCAAAGTGGTTATACGAAACTATTTTTTTTAGTCATGGAAAATTTAAAAACTGACACTTGTGAGATGTGTCATAAAAAAGAATTTGGTAATCCCACAATGGAAAAATGGAGCTGTTATACATTATGCACAAAATGTTCTGACAGTGTTGGTGAATACATTAGTGAAAACATTAAACCAATAGAGGTTGTAGAATATTGATGAAAGTAAAAGCATAACTGACGAGGGTTTATTACCCGAAACAATTTTTTTGTTTTATGCAAACAACAAATATAGAACAACTATACGAGTTGGTTATAGACCAACACGAAACACTAGAAGACCATTTAGAAAACAACTATGGCAGTCCAGCTTTGCAAATTTTGAGAAACCAAAGCTCATTAGTAATCGAGATGGTAGAAAAGGAGCTACAACAATAATGGAAGCTCATTGTTTAAGGTGTAACAAAAGTTATACTGAATACCCAGCTCTATCAAGACGAGATAACGAGACAAATATTTGCTCACGTTGTGGAAGTATAGAAGCCATGAATGATCTAATACCATATTCAAGGCTTCCAATAGAAAATCTCTTTGTGGAAAAAGAGTTCCATGAAAAAATAGGTGCTGACTATAAGGTATGGTTAGAATGGAAAGCCACGATCCAAGCTGACAGTGGGGAAAGGGTATAACCATGCCTGAATTACCTAAAGAATACACACATGAGATGTGTAGGTGTGGTCATTTTGGTGGTCATAGTCCATACAAAAAAGATAATGGGCACATGAGTGGAATCCAACAAGGTCATGGATATTGCAAACATAATAATTGTGAATGTAACCAATTCACATGGGTAGGATTTTGCAATAGTGAGGGGGTTATACTTGACTGATCCTGACATGGAAAATGGTCGTCATAACTTGCAGATCCATATCAAGTTTGCAGGGGATTGGTTGACTATGGCTGAGATGGGTAACGTCCATAACGAGGAATTGTTAGGTGCTATAATTTACTTGACAAAAAAACTCATAGCTGGTATGGAACCATTTTATCAAGGCAACGGAATTGGTAAAATGCAAGCTGGAAAACTGGATAACAATGGTATGCTCACAGGGGAATTTGCAGAAGAATGATCTCTGAAAAACGTAAAGAGCAAATGAGGTTATACCAAGAAGCCAATAGAGAAAAACTTGCTGTAAAACAAAAAGAAAGTTACGAAAAAAACAAAGTAAAAATTCTAGCACAACACAAAGTCTATTGGAAAAAAAATAAATCTTGGATCAATAAGAATAGAAGACAATGAGATACAGAAAATATTATACAGTAGAAGAATGGAAAAAATTTGATCAGTGGGCTGAACGAATCAACGGCATTGATATAACAGTACAAGAAATTATGTGCAAAAAATACGACATAATTTTAACCGATTATCAAACGGCTGATGAAATAAAAATAGAGAAAAAAAGATTATCCAGAGAGAAAAAAATCAAAGTGATCAAAAGAATAGGTCACATAGGGGGGGATATTGCCATACAAAGTTATCAAGCTTTGAAAGCTTACAACTCTAAACCAGTAAAAACAACAAGAAAAAAGAAAAGAAGAAAAAAACAAAGTACCCTGTACGGTTTAACAGGGAAAAGTTAATACCAGTCGATACCCTTTAGTTAATTCTTAGGGTACGATAAATGGAAAACAAACATAGAATCTATGCTGGACTTCATAAATTTCCGACAACACATCGTAACGTTGTGCCAAAGAAAATACCTGATGAAATCATAGCATTAATTGAAGACAATCGAATAGCATACGATATTTTAGCACCATACTTTCTTAAACGTGCAAAAATTAAAAAGGAAAAATCCTCTCAATGGTATGCAGAACAATTAAAAAAGAATCAAGAAGAATCTAGAAAGGATTTTTTTGAATCTTTAACTGATGAACAAACTGAAAAGTTTCTAGTATTTAGAGATAAGTATAACCAACTTTTTGATGAAGAAAAATATGATGAAGCTGGTAAGTTACGAATTAGATTTAGAAGTTGGTTAGCAAGTACAAGAAGACCAGTAGGTTATACCAAAATGCTTTACTACAAACATAGAGACAGCATACTTGCAAAGGCAAAAGAAAAAACCAAATCCATACAGGAGTCACCTTTAGTCGAATGTAGTCTTTGTGGATTAGTATTAGAAAATACCAAACCACAAAGAAGAAAACATTCTACATTCCATTCTAAAGCAGTGGCACAGGGTAGAAATGCTATACAAGGTCGGGTTATATGGAAAGTGCCAAAAGAATGAGGTGTAAACTTTGTGGTAAAATAAATCAAACAAGTAGTAAAAACACAGCACATTCATGGGTACATTCACAACACTGTGGGTATTGTCATTACATAGGACGAAGACTTGCATATTCAAACCTTGAAAAATATTTAATGAAAAAGAATGGGGATAAAAATGGCTTGTAAGGGTGTATGTATAAAACCTGAATACCACCCAAAAAAACGTGTAAGGTTTTTAGAAACCTCACCATATAAAAAATGTAATACTTGTTGCATTTATTTAAAATGGGACGGGTTATACTGTCCATGTTGTAAATACAAGCTTTCAAAACGAACAAAAAATTCAGTGTCGAGGCGTAATCTATGAGGTGTGTAACGTGTCAAAAGGTTCAGAAATCTAGAAAAAGAAGACACTGTTGGGATAAATCTCAGCAGTGTGCGTTCTGTCATTACTTAGGTAAAAGAGGTGGGACAGGGCGAGGACATAAAGTTCCGACACCTGAGTTTGTGGGTAGAGATATAACCAATGGTCAGGTAGAAAGAACATGACTAAACAGTATCATAGATGTAGTAAATGTAAGACCAAAGATCCTACATCTACTTAGTTTTTTTTTAAAACATTTTAGTATTTAAGTACCGTATTATACGGTATAAAGTATAACCTCTATTTCTTTTTAGCTTTTTTCTTGTAAGTCTTTGGGATATTTCTTTTGTAGGACTTTCTACAATGTGCTTTTACACTAGCCATACTATTTCTTACGTTTTGGTTTTGCTTTGAAGTGTGGCTTCACTTTTGTATGTCCTTTATTATGTGGCTTACTTCCTTTTTTAAATGGCATTAAATTATGTACAAAACTTATCCTATTTAACAGTAGTGTAAAATTACCATGCTTCTTTAACAGCTTCAAGACTAGCTTTCAAATAATGATCTATGGTCATAGATGGTTTTGAGTGCCTAAGTTGTTTTGATATAACTGGAATTGCAGATGCTTTCTCACCATACATTCCACTCAACATATCTTTCCCTACACTTTTTCTAAAGATATGAAGTTTTGTTTTCTCGGAAGACTCTGTTTCAGGAACTAACCACGCCTGAATATCTAATGCCTTACCTGTTCTACTAACCCAATGCCATGCAGTGTTGTAAGATAACCCATCAAATAACCTACCACTTGTCTTTGTTTCTAACCAATGACCTAATTCATTTATAAATAAAGATGGAATATGTGCTACGTCAGCCTTTTTTGTTTTAGTTTTACCTAGATAAATTTCTCGATCTATTAGATTAAAACTTTCTTTATTCAAAAAAATTCCCTCACTTGGTCGTAAGGCACAAAAGTATAATATTTTAAACAGCATAGCGACATCTTCATCTTTCCATTTCCTTATACCAAGTTGAGGAATATAGTCTTGGATTCTTTGAAAAGTTTCAGGGGAAATATAATTTACTTTATCTTGCATTAAAATACTCTAGCCCTTTTACCATGATTACACTTGTATTTTCCACAAGCTGGACATTTTTTCTTCTTACCAGTATAACCATAAGAACCAACTACAACACCATTAGAACTAATAGGCATTAACATACAGCTCCAGAAAAAAATAATCCAAATGCTACACCTGTACAAGCACCAGCAATACCATATAGAACTAATAATTTTTTAAGTTTTGATCTTTTAAGTTGAACTAAATCTTGTGGTTCTTGATCCCATCTATCCATGTAATTTTCTATTCATGGTTATATTTAAGAGTTAAAAACCGTCCAGTTAATCAGCCAGTTTAGTATTTAAGTACGGTATGATACGGTATAAGTATAACCTATATCCCACATAACTGACATTTTAATACACCTTTCTTTCTTCCACATTTTTTACATTTAGTATTATATCTTAATACTTCGTTTGGTCTAATACGAATAAAATACCAAATTAATATTATTAAAATTATTATACCAATTATAATTGGTAACATTAGTGTTCCATATCTAATGTTGATGGGGGTGTGAATTGATCAGAACTACAATCATCAGCGTATAACTGGTGTAATTTAATATGTTGTTCCTCACTCAAGTCAGCATGATCAGGATAGCCATAGTTCTCATCATTTAACATATAGTATAATATTTTACCACAAGCCCATGAGTCAAAAAATTCCCGATCACCAGTGTACATAGTCCAAGCAGTAAAGACTAATATAATAAAAATACCCATGCAAATGAAACCAGCATTTTTGTGCAAAAATTGTTTAGTAGGTGAAAGTTTATCATATCGTTTATTGAATTTTTTATCAGTCAAGTCCTAACCTCAATTCCTTATTATCTTTAATTGCATTTCTAAGCCAATCCTGATAAACTAATGCTGGTGATTCATACCAATGTTCTAATTCAAACACTTCTAATTTTATTACTTCACTGATAGTATTAATTTCACCATCACATTGATTCTTAGCATACTCAACAGCCTGTGTAATTAAATCCAGATCAGGTGCAACTATAATGTTATGACAATTATTAGTTACTTTAAAATCTTGCCAAACAGTATATCCCCCATTTTGAAAACCTCTTTGTTTATCTGATCCAACTTGTGATAAAGTTTTAAATGAATTTGATTGAACTTCAATGTTGATACTTTTATGTTGAAAATCACTATCAGGATCGACCATAACTAAATCATAATCAGGTTCAGTTTCATAAAATTTCCAATGATTTTTCATAATATTAAATCGTTCAATATCATATCCATAATCAATCATCACGCCTGAAACCATTGGGTTAGTATTATCATACAGGTGATATAACTCACGATAGGTAGGGCAATTAGTATCAAGTCCAGCTTCAATCATAATCTTACAGGTCTTAGATAATGAGATTGACACATTAGTATATCTTTGACTACTTGCTTCAGAAGCTTTAATTAAATTATCCATATTTTTCTGAGTTCTTTCAAGTAATATTTTAGTAAGGTCTAATTTATCCTCAATTTTATCAGATTCAATTTTTATATCTTTAAGATTCTTATACTCCACACGCCAAAGATTTTTCAATTCTTGAGCTTTGAACTCTACAAACTCTTGGTGTGATTTTGAATTATCTTTCAACTCTTTTTCATTATCAAATTGTGTATATTCAAAAAACAATGTATTCATTTTAATCTCAGTTGCGAGTTTTGTTTCTTGTATCTCAGCAAACTGTAATTCTAATTCCTCAACTTCTAAAGTCAACTCATCTATATCTAATTGAAAATCAGAAATAGCATCAGCATTACCTAACATCATTAACATTATAATTTCAATCATCAGTTATATCCCAATAACAAAAATACCATAGATGAAAGTATAACTTTTCCTGTGTAAATTCCTTTCCACATAATTTGCATCTCAATACCTCACAACCTCTCTACGGTGTCTTGCTGATTTACTTCTAGACTGAAACCGTAGATGAGAGTTACAACATTGGGTGTTAGGGCATATAGTTAGTTTTAATAACTTTGAATAAAGTGTATGACATTCCATACATATAGCGTGTACGCTGTAATCAATTCTTGGTCTAGCCATGCCCTTTATAACTCACATATTATATTATATAAGTTTAATGAACATAGTATAACAAATGATATATTTCTAATTCACAAACCCGAAGACAATCTCTACACAGTTGTTCGCATAAATTATGATTATCACGCCTACACATATTTCTAACTACTATTGCACAATGGGTACATCTCATATCTTTTTCTTAATGTTCCCCCAATTCATTCCAAAATAATGACATCTACCACAGTGTTGACTATGTTTCCAACAATGAGATTTACCAATAACCTTTACAACTATACTACATAATTTACATCTCATAATTCTGACTGCCTTGTTTGTTCCTTTGGTTCTTCTTGTACAACTTTCTCTCTAATATTGGTGATAAGGTTTGAAGTATATTTGATTGAGTAACCCTCATCTTTCATAGTATTGATTAAATGATCCAGTGTTATTTTCTCACCAGTCACATCTTTGTATTTTTTCATTACTCTAGAAACAGGGATTTCAACTACGTCTTCTGTAATTTCATAATACTTATCAAGGAAATTTATCTCAGGGGACTGAATGGATAACCATCTTTTTGCTAATGCTTTTGGATTCTCATACTCACAATCAGATTCTTTTAGGTTTACCAAGTATGATAATATTTGTTCGCCCTCATCTTTTGCAACTTGTTCAGCAAAAGAATCGTTTGCATCAAATGGGTTCTCACGAATATTAGTTATCAAGGATAACCTTTGTGTGAACATTGGGTTTCTTTCTTTCTCTGGAATCTCAGGTAGATAATTACATGAACCCCATATCTTTAACTTATTTGTAAACGTAGTATTAGCTTGATTGAAACCCCTGATACTTTGTTTATGTTCACCAGCAATAGATTTGATAATTGAAAAGTCTCTAAACTTATCAGGCATATCTTGAAAAACTAATAGTCTTTTGTTTTTAATTTTTGCTCTAGTGGCACGGTCAGCAATAAAATCTGATACAGTTGTTGTAAAATGATATTCATCGCCTAAGATCATGCCTAGAATAGTAAGTCCAGTTGATTTACCCACTGCTGATTTACCATGTATAACCGAAATTTTTGTGTCCATTCTACTCTTAATAACTGATCTTAATCCAGCCTTGACAAAAGCATACTGAACTAATGGAATATCTGCAAACATAACTTCTAAGAATTTAGTTGGCTCTGCTTGTTCCAAATAGTTATACTCTTTGAATCCCATATCTGCAATATCCTCAGTTTCAATTAACTTACATTGAGAAAGTGAGTACACACCATTCTTAAAAACAATCAAGTCAGGATTTGTCTCAGGCATTTTATCTGCAAGTCCTCGAAGTTTAAACAGAACATCATGGTAATTTGCTTCAGATAATACTGGATAAAGAACCTGTAATACTCTCTGTAATTCCTTTGTTATATCTTCCAAGAAACCATTCTTGGCTTCATAAAGTAAACCTAAATCAAGATCAGAGTATAACTTTCTTTCTTCTAATAATGCTTGTGCAATCACAACAGTATCAACATCACCACCACCACCTGTTGGTCTTCCCTCTTTGAGAGGATTACCATTTAGAATTGCATCATTAATTTTTGTTAAAATATTATCCCAAGTTCTTCCTGAATAAGTATCAGATACAACCCACTTGTTATAGATTTCCTCTATGACTGGTATGGCTTTTTCAAGTATAACATCTCTTTCTAAATTTTCTTCAAGTCCGTTTGTAAGACATTGTATTCCAGCATTGTAAAAGTAATCATTAGAAGTTCCTTTAGTTGGTATCTTTCCCTCATTGAATCTATCTCTCATGTGTTTATGTGCTGATCTATGTGAATCTCTTTTTGGTGGACTAACCTTACAACGTGATGAAATAAAATCAATAAAATCATGTATATCTTTCATAAACTTAAAGTCAATTATGGTTGTATGTTGAGGAATTTTATACTCTACACGTTTACCAGTTTTCTTATCAATTAAATCTGAACCAGCACCAATACAATAATGCTCATAACCTTGAATCTCAATGATCTGTTTGTTTGGTTCAATGGCATAATCATATAACATTACTTTCTTAATATCACCAAGTAATCCTTTTACTGGAATATGCCAACCATTAGGTGTCTCTATAACCATTCTACCATTAGCAATATTTTCTTCAGCAAACGCCCTGTAATTTTCCTTATGATCCAAATCGATGATACAAGTTCCAGCACCTTTGACTGGAATATAACCATAGTTTTCATCTATACTTATTGGCTGATCAGGCTGAGTTCTTGATGAATCATATCTGGAATCTGCACCTTTTGGATTAGCATAACTGTCAGGATATTTTGGTATTGGAAAACAGTTGAAGCCATTGGATCTTAAAATTTTAATTAACTCACTGCGTAAAATACAATCCTTTTTATCATTGTCAATATCCATCATAGTTATACCTCATTGTCATTCAGTGACGTTGTTTCGCTAGGGATTTTTTGGACACTATCCCTAGTGTCTTCATCTATCAGATATTGTAACATTAATGCATCAAGTACCCTACTTCTTTGAAATTGTGGTACAGTTTCTTCAAATGCTTTTATGACTTCAATGTTAATTGAATAAGTTTTATGGACTCGCATGTCTAAATGTACGGACGTATCTTTATTAAACATTATGTGCTAACTTTTTATAGTTAAATAATTACAGTTTGTATGTAAGAAAGTGAGAAAAAAAAAATGCACAGAGCTGTCCTAGAAAACGTTCCAACGTAGCAGTGTGCTACGTTGCTACGTTTTTGGGAAAAAAATAAATCTTATTTTTTTAGCGATATTGTTAAATATAATAACAGCACTAGGCGTGGTTGTTTGCTTTACATTGTTGAGCCCAGTGTGATGTTTAGTAGTGTGTAGGCATTGTGTTTACGTCAATCTTAAATGGTAGTATGGTTATATTTTTTTTAGTTCACTCACTGATTAGATTCGTGGTGAACCAACCTTTCGAGGTAAAAGAATGTAGATACATCATTACCTTAAAAGGTGTGATTACAATCTATGTTTATCATCTGTACAATTACAATCGTAATTACATTCTGAATCAATATGTATTCCACATTTACAAGCTTCACAATTTAATTTATTCATAAGTAGGATCACCTTGTGTTGTATTTCTATGATGAACCCATGCTTTATTATGCCAAGTGTCATGTCTCATTGTTCTATTCCTGTAATCAGGATCATCAGTATCAAAAGTCATATCACATAATGAACATTTTAATTCAACCATATATGGAATTACATATACTGTTATATTAATATTATTACGATGGCATCAATGCTGAGTAGTAGAGAAGACGACAAACTTACTACTCACTGCTGTGTTTTTGCCGTAGTCTTTTACACTACCTGAAATCACGAAACCAATACGTTTGGCTTATCACACAGTTCTAGCCATCTAGACCTCTACTACAATATACATTCTTATATACTTTACTGGTAAATCCGTTCATAGACTTTCCATCTTGAACCTTGTTTTTTAACATTCAAAACAATACATTTTATCTTATGATCCTTTTGAAATTTTATAATGTCACTGGCTTTCGCCCATGAGTTTGTTTTAATTTGGATAGCCCAAAGATAACCTTTGGAATCAAAACACAAACCGTCATATAAATTCCATAGGTCAAGAGCATAGTATTTACTATCTTGGCAAGTAACTTTATCTTTAAACTTTGTGTGGGCTTTGAGCCAAATGTGGTTATATTTTTGTTGCAGTAGATATTTCGTAGCGTGACCATTACTTATTCTCATTCGTTGCCTGTTATGCATTTCTTACATTGGTGTAATCCTACATCTATATCAAACAATTCTATATTAGAAGTGTAACATTTACTACAAAGTCCAATCATAAGGGGGGTTATACCCCCACCTATTTTAAACTGTGGTAGCCACCCACCTTGTCTAGTAAATAAACCGACAAGCATTAACAGGTACAGTTCCTATAATTTGTACCACACACACCACATATTTTATGTACATAATTATAATGTTCACCATAATGATCTTCACATAGAACCTTTTTACTTTGCCAAAAAGTATTACAGTCCTCTCTTAAAGTTCCAGATTGATTACATTTTTCTTTACTTGGATAATCATCTTTCATCACTGTGTATTGATGTTCGCAAATTGAATCCCTCTGGAATGATTTACAATCACATGGTGGCGAACCACACTCACATTTCATCAATAGAAATCCTGTCCACATGATTTACATTTCATATTACCGTAATGGTTATCTGTTTCACAAACTTGACATTTAATTCCCTTGATCATTATCCTCTCTCACTTTCAAGTTATACTCTGTTGTCCACTTCATCATACAATATATACTTATGAATAAAGATATAACAGTTACAAAGAAAAACAGGTTAGTCACTTGCATAAATAGTAACGGTACAATCAGTAATGAAGTTCCTAAGTTGATAGCAAACCCCCATCTTAATTTGTTAATCCTATACCATGCGTAGTAACCAGCAATAGGTATAATCAGAAATAGTATCTGAGCCCTAACATCTACTTCCTTAGTCATATAACCTCTTACTGCTATGTTTTCTATGTTCTTCATTACTATATTCTCTTTGATCAAAGTCACAAGTAACTTCCAATATTTCTAACTGTGACATAATTTCATTTTGTTCTTTATCTTCTTCTATCATGGTGCATATTTCTTTTAATTTATGATATGCTTTTAGACATTTATCAATAGATCCTTTACTGTAATCTTTAGGTAATGATAATTCCTTACTATCATTTATTCCAATGAATGTCCACAAGTCAGTTAATATCTTATCACGGTTCATTGGATAACCATTGTTAATTCTATCTTGAATATCCTGACATACACATCTAACACACATCGTTACGTTGTGTTCCCACTATCAGTCTCGACACTTTGTTGTATTCTGTCAAAGTCTCTTTCACGTTGTATTTCTCTTTGGTCGTCAATATCATCTTCACATATACAATGTGCATCACAATTACCACAATCGCCAATATCTTTACTACCACAAACACAATGTCCATTTAGTAGTTTCTGTACGTCTTCTGTAATTTCATAATACTTATCATTAATCTCTGTCATACTTATAGTCCTCTGGAAGTTTGTCTTCCTCATCTTGATTATCTCGTTCAGAAAAAAGGGTAGAATTGTCACTGTCTAAAACCTGTGACATTCTAAATTGTGTATAACACATTATGCTTTCACCCTGATGGCATTGTTACCCTTGATGTTTTCTACAAATACACCAACAGTTTTACCTACCCAAGTTGCAGATTCTTCCCCATGAGTGTCAACTAGGAAGTTAACATTTTGTAGGTTTAGAGTCCACATTTTTGTTGTGGTTATACCTTGTTTTAATACTTCAACAGAACACTTAGGTTTCATACCAAAGTTGGTTGTTTCTTCTTTCACTTCTGTAAGGATTTTGAAAGTCACACCATCAGTACCTACTAAGTCATTTCCACTTATGTATTCGGATTCTTGTTTTTCAAATTTCATTGTTTCTTTTTCACCCACCTGTGAGTTTGTTTGTACCTCACTGTTCTTGTTGTCACTTATTTTCTTTATGGTCGAGTCGTTAGGAAACATTTTATCTAGAGTTTCTTGTACTTTCGGATCAGATTTTATTAAATTCTCTAGATGTTTTGTTAAAGAATCTTTTAAGGTCATTATACTTCACGCCCTTTGAAGTATTCACTTAAAGCTATTCTGACTACTGCTTTAACAGTACGATCATCACGAACACATAGTTCGTGAATCTTCTCTAAATCCTGTTTGCTTATTGCAACAGTTGTTCCATCTTTAAGTTCTGACAACACTGATATTACAATACATGGCTTATTATACTTATCGCTATAAAGTGATACGTTTACTTTTCTTTCGTTTCACTGGCTTTGTTTTTGATAAAGCAAACCCAGAAAATTCATCTTTAGTTTTTGTTACGGTTCTACCAAGAATACTTTCTGTCTTCTTTTTCTTTTTCTTCTTGGACTTTAACAAACCTGAAGCTGGTGTTGATATTCTGTTTGATGTCTTGGCAGTAAGTCTTGCATCTTGTCTTTCTAACTTTGATACTTTCCTTTTACCATAAGTAATTTCCTTTCTCTTATACATACCCATGATATTATCTAACCTAACATTACCAATGAACCCTGCTTTCTTACCTCGTTTTCCTCTACGAGTTTTTACCTTTAATTCTTCTCTAGGTAAAATTATTGGTAATACAACTGCTTTTTTGTGTGTTGTCTTTAATGCTTGTGATTTTAATAATGGCATTGTTGCAGTCATTTGTTTAGCCTTTAATCCAGTATCTAATTTAGTATTTAATTTACTTTTAAGTCCAGTTCGAGTTTTTAATCGTGAAGCAGTATCGGTATTTAATCTTTGTATAGAATCTTGTTTCAATCCTGTGCTAACTTTAGTATCTATTTTACTTTGAACACCAGTTATACTTGAAGTGTTTGTATCAACACCAGTTTTTATCATACCCTTTGGTGTGAGTACACTTGAAGTAAAAGTTATCTCGCCTACTGCACTTCCAACATAAGCAGAATTGTATGGGGACTTTGTGGCTTTCCATGTTGATGAATAGTCTTTCATCACTATCTTGGCTTGACCTTTGACTGGTGCAGATGAGATTTTGTTTATAGATACTGAAACTGTACCGTCAGAACTCATCTTACTATGTACCTCATCAGGTATTTTACCATACCCACCAGTCTTACCAGTCATAGGATTACCAGTCACACTCTCGGCTGTGAATACAGCTCCAGAATCATTCTGTGTCATTGATTTATGAATTACTTTTGATGGGGGATTTTTCTTAGGAAGTGGTGATAATTTTGTAGTTAAGACTTTGTATTGGATAGGATTTCTAAATGAAGTATCAGATTGTATTCCGTCCCATGTAGTTACTGCATCACTCTTACTTATTTCAAATTTTGCATTTCTTTGTTGAAAAGTTTTATCAACATCTTCTTGTTGTAATGCTTTGACTTCAACTTTCTTTTCTACAAGTTTACCTTTTTCTAAAACGTTATACTTTCCTTGTTGATACATTCTGTTCAAGTTTGCATCTGACAATGACTCGATTATTTTTTTATCTTTGAACGGAATCCTTACCTGTTCACCGACAATAGTTAAGTTAGGATCTACTTTCTTTAATTTGAATAGTGAACCCTCAACATTAGTATATCCCATTTTCATTATAGGTGATCCATCTGGATTTGTGAATCCTCTTGCAGTCATTTTTTCATCTATAACTTTACCATACGTTGTAGTATAATCAGTAGGTGTTTTGGTATGGGTTATACTTGTTTTAATTGGTGTTCCAGATATGGTCAATGGTTCGGTTGTACTTCTTGCGATTGATTTACTTGCAGTAGTTGTTGTTACTTCTCTATAAAGAATAAGTTCTTCAGTGCCACCTCTATTAGTTATACTCTTTTTTGCCTCACCTATCTTTATTTTACTTTCTGCTTTTAATCGAC
>Ga0114993_10003887_pt1 | contig 15226 bp, 14 predicted proteins | sample ArcticOcean_MG_C_FD_87042 | JGI IMG/M metagenome (GOLD analysis project Ga0114993, IMG submission 87042) | Marine microbial communities from western Arctic Ocean - ArcticOcean_MG_CB2_150 | ecosystem: Environmental > Aquatic > Marine > Oceanic | place: Arctic Ocean: Canada Basin | collected...
ATGCAAACTTTAGCAGTAACTATCAGAGCTTTAGCCAATAAAGAACTTTCATCCAGTAATTTTGGAAAAGTTGTTACAAAGGAATTTATTATAGGTGTATTAAATGGAATTATTTTTGCTTTAATAACAGCTTTAATAGTTCAGCTTTGGTTTGATGAAATAAATCTCTCAATATTGATCGCTGTTTCGATGATACTAAATATGATTGCTGCTGGATTATTCGGAATTTTAGTACCGGTAACACTTAAAAAATTTAATATCGATCCTGCTATAGCATCAAGTGTTTTTGTTACAACAATAACAGATGTTATTGGCTTCTTATCTTTTCTAGGTCTGGGAGCTTATTTCTTTTACGGTTAAATATTATCTATTAATCTTACAGATCTTATATAATAAGATATAAATATTTTGTATATAGGATTCTTCTTAAATGGTTTTATTGTTTTGTTAAGATTAATAATTTTAATATAATCAATCTTTTCGATTCCAAGACTATAAATTATATTTTTAATTGAATTTTTAGATATTTTATTTTGTATTAATCTTTTTTTAATAAAAAAAATTAAATGATAAACTTTAGATGCAATTTCTTTTTCTTTTTGTGTCAATAAAAAATTTCTTGAAGAAAATGTGATTCCATTTTTTTCTCGTACCGTTTTACATCCTATTACTTTAATATTTTTATAGTTTTTACTAACAAAATGCTGAATTATCTTCAATTGTTGCATGTCTTTTTCACCAAGGTAAATTCTAGAAGGTTTTATAATATTTATAAATCTTTCGATTACATCAGCGACAGCTTCAAAGTGGTTTGGTCTATTGTTTCCACATAATTTACTTCCAAATGAGTCAATTTTAATATTATGATTAATTCCAGTTGGGTAAATATCTTTACTTAATGGTACGTATAAATAATCAATTTTAAGTTTTCTGAGTATAGATATGTCTTTTTTGAGTATTCGCGGATAACTATAAAAATCTTTTTCCTTATCAAATTGAGGCCTATTAATAAAAATTGTAACAACTGTTTTTTTAGATTGTGATATCGACTTTTTAATTAATGATATATGTCCAGCGTGGATGCCGCCCATTGTAGGAACGAATCCTATGTTCTTTTTACCGTTTATTAGGTTTATAAGCTTTTTTTTATTAGTAATTATTTTCATTTGTATATTTTAATTATTATATGTAAAAGAAAGCAATGATAAAACAAGCCATTATACCATTAGCTGGTTTAGGAACAAGGCTATTGCCACTAACTAGTGTTATCCCAAAAGAACTTCTACCAATTAATGGAAAACCAGGAATTGAATATATTTTAGATGAATGCATTGATGCTGGCATTAAAGAAATTATATTTGTAATCTCCAAAAGAAAAGAAATTATTAAAAAATATTTTTATAACGATATCTTCTATAAGAAAATTCTAAAAAATAAAAAAAATCAAAGTATACAGTTTGAGTACAATAAAATTAGAAAGTATAAAAAAAGAATAAAGTTTGTATATCAAAATTCACCTAAAGGAACTGGCGATGCTATACTAAAATGTAAAAAGTTTATAAAATCAAAATATTTCCTACTAATAATGCCCGATGATCTGATTGTGAAAAAAAATTGCTCTCTATCTATGATAAAAATTTGTAAAAAATATAATTCCTCTGTTATAGCGTCAATGAAAGTGCATAAAAATGATGTCTCCAGATGGGGAATCTTTGACCTTAAGAGGATAGTAAATAAAAATTTTAGTATTAAAGATGTAGTTGAAAAGCCAAGTTATTCTGCGGCTCCTTCTAATTATGCAATTATTGGAAGATATATTTTACCTTCAACAATTTTTAATATTTTAAAAAAACAAAAACCTGGTCAGAATGGAGAAATTCATATTACCGATGCAATAAGAAATTTAATAAAACAAAAAAAAAAATTTATTGGATATGTTTTTTCTGGTAAATATTTAGATTGTGGTACAATGAAAGGATACTTAAACTCGTCACTAAAAATCTCTAAAATATAATTATGAAAATTTGTATGGTAGGAACTGGTTATGTAGGTTTAGTAAGTGGAGCTTGCTTTGCAGATCTTGGAAATACAGTCTGGTGCGTTGATAAAATTCAAAATAAAATAGATATCCTGAACAGTAATAAAATACCAATTTATGAACCTGGTTTAGATGAAATTGTTAAAAAAAATTACAAGGCCGGAAGATTAAAATTTACTACCAACCTCAACTTTGCGGTAAAAAATTCAGATCTTATATTTATATGTGTAGGAACTCCCACATCTAAAAATGGATCAGCAGATCTTAAGTATGTTATTCAAGCAGCAAAAGAAATATCTAAAAATATTAATAATTTCAAAATAATTGTAAACAAATCTACAGTACCTGTTTCTACAGGTGATATGGTTGAAAATATAATATCAAAAAAAGTTAAAAAAAATATGTTTGCCGTAATATCTAACCCTGAATTCCTACGTGAGGGTGAGGCAATTAGAGATTTTAGATTCCCAGACAGAATAGTTGTAGGTGCTAATAATAAAAGATTTTTAAATAAAATAAAAAAATTGTATCAACCATTAGTTAATAAAGGAGCTGTTTTTTTCTCTACAAATCGAAGAGGTGCTGAACTTATTAAGTATGCAGCTAACGCATTCCTAGCTTCTAAAATAGCATTTATGAATGAAGTGGGAAATTTATGTGAGAAAACTGATGTCGATATTGAAGATGTTGCATTAGGAATGGGACTGGACAAAAGAATTGGTGCTAGGTTTTTACGTGTCGGACCAGCCTATGGAGGTTCATGTTTTCCTAAAGACACCAAAGCAATAACTGTAACTGGAGATAAATTTAAAACAAATTTATCGATTGTAAAATCTGTTATTAAATCCAACAATCTACGAAAAACTATTTTAACTAAAAAAGCAGAAAAAATCCTTTCAAATAAGGTAAAAAATAAAAATATTGCATTTTTAGGCGTAACATTTAAAGCAAATACAGATGATATGAGAGGTTCAACAAGCTTAATAATGATTCCATCCCTTGCAAAAAAAGGAGCTAAAATCAACTATTACGACCCTACAGGAAGTAAAAAAGAATTTTCTAAATTAAAAAATGTAAAGTACTGCGATACAATTAGTAAAACTTGTGCTAACACTGATTTAATTATCATTCACACAGAGTGGGACGAATTTAAATCATTAAACTTTACCAAACTTACAAAAAGAAAAAATTTTAAAGTTTTCGATATGAGAAACTTATATTCCCATGTAGATGAAAATAAGAAGAATTATAAATATTATTCTATTGGCAGATAACGTTTATTAGATTTCAAAAATTGCATCTATCTCCACTGCAATTCCTAGTGGTAATGAATTACAGCTTACAGCTGCTCTCGCATGTTTACCTTTATCTCCAAAAACAGAAGCTAAAGTTTCTGATGCTGGATTGATAACTTTTGGTTGATCAATAAAGTCATCTTTTGAGTTAACAAAGCCTGTGATTTTTATGCAATTTTTAATTTTGTCTAGGTCTCCATCCATTGCTTTTTTTGCTTGTGCAAGAATATTAACAACGCAGAGTTTTGAAGCTTCCTGACCTTGTTCTAGCGTTAAATCTTTTCCAAGCTTACCCTTTATCATTTTACCATTAATGTCTATTGGAAGTTGTCCTGATATATAAAGTAAATTATCAACAATTTTATATGCAACATATGCCCCCACAGGGTCTGCAGCTTTTGGTAATTCAATACCAAGTTCTTTTAATTTATCACTTATAGGCATTATTTTATTTCTTTTTTTTTCTTTTTCCTTTCTTATTTCTATCATATTCTTTTCTTTTCTCAATTAAAATTAAAGCATCTTCCATATTCAGTTCTAACGGATCTTTCTCTTCTGGTATCGTTGCATTTAAGGATTTATATTTAATATATGGACCGTATTGTCCTTTCATAATTCTTACTGGTTTTTTATCTTCCGGATGTTCTCCAAGATCTTTTATCATTGATGAAGACATTCTTCCAGGCTTAGCTTCAGCAATTAGCGTAATTGCCCTATTAATACCTATTGAGAAAATTTCTTCAACGTTATCAATCCTTGCAGATTTATTTTCACATTTAAGATAAGGACCAAACCTTCCTGAGTTTAAAAATATTTTTTTTTGATTTTCTGGATTAATTCCAAGGCTTTTGGGTAATGAGCATAAAAACTTTGCTCTATCTAAGCTTACAGATTCAATTGAAATACCTTTTGGTATAGAAACATTTATCAAGTTAGTATTTTCTTTGTCTTTTTTCTTCTTTTTTCTTTTCTTCTTTTTTATAGGTTCATCTATAATCTCAGGAATAATTTCATATTGAATATAAGGACCAAATCTTCCATTTTTTAAATACATATCATTTCCATTATCATGTTTTCCTACAAGTTTTGGTTCTGACAATTGTGATTGTTGTGCAGCTTTAGCTTTAGATAAGGGTCTTGTAAATTTACATTCTGGATAGTTAGAACATCCAATAAAAGCACCACCTCTAAAACTATTTTTTAGGCTTAATGTACCATTTTTACATAATGTACATTGTCTATCAACATTGCCATCTTTATCTCTTTCAAAAATTAAACTACCTAAACTATCATTGAGTAAATCCAAGACTTCCCTGGTTCTTTTTTCTTTAACGATTGAAACATTTTGATTAAAGTCTTTCCAAAACGTTTCCAATACCTTAATCCATCCTTCTTTTCCTGTCGTTATCTCATCTAATTGATTTTCTAAACTTGCTGTAAAATTGTAATCAACATATTTAGAAAATAATTTTTCTAAAAAAGCTGATATTAACTTACCTCTATCTGTAGGGTGAAATCTTTTACTTATTGATTCCGCATAACCCCTTGTTGTAATGACAGAAATTATACTTGCATATGTAGAAGGTCTTCCAATACCTAATTCTTCAAGCTTTTTAACTAAACTTGCTTCTGAATATCTTGGCGGTGGCTGTGTAAAATGTTGTTCCTCTAAAAGTTTTTCAATATTTATGGGTCCTTTTGACATTTCTGGCAGTATGCTTTCATCATCTTCTTTTTTTTGATCTTTGAAAACTTTTAAGAAACCATCAAATTTAATAACCGACCCACTAGCTCTGCAAGTAGTCCCATTATCTCCAGATGTTATTGTTATTGTATTTCTATCAAATTTAGCTGATTGCATTTGAGAGGAAAGTGCTCTCCTCCAAATTAAATCATAAAGTTTGTGTTGGTCTGTACTTAGGTATTTTTTTACTTTTTCTGGAGATCTTATAATATCTGTGGGTCTTATAGCTTCATGGGCTTCTTGTGCATTTTTAGCTTTTTTACCTGAATAATTTAAAGGTTCTTCTGGAAGGTACTCTTTTCCATATTCTTCTTTAATAAAATCCCTAAAAATACCAATAGCTTCCTTAGAAATATTTGTCCCATCAGTTCTCATGTATGTAATTAGTCCGACCGTCTCTCCTTCGATATCAATACCCTGATATAACTTTTGCGCTAACTGCATAGTTCTTGAAGCTCCAAAACCCAATCTGCTTGAAGATACTTGTTGTAAAGTTGATGTAGTAAATGGCCCCGAAGGATTTCTGCCAACTGTTTTAATTGAAATATCAGAAATATTAAACTTTTTTGTTTTAATTTGATTTATAGCATTGTTAATCTCCTCATTATTTTTAAAAGATAATTTTTCAATTTTCTTATTATCTAAGAGGGAGATATTAGCGGTGATCAAACTATTTTTATTATCTTTAAAGTTTATTTTTAAAGACCAGTATTCAACAGGATTAAAAAGCTCAATTTCATGTTCCCTTTCAGTTATTAACTTTAAAGCTACAGATTGAACTCTTCCAGCCGATTTCGAACCTGGCAGCTTAGTCCATAAAATTGGTGAAATATTAAATCCCACTAAGTAATCAAGAGCGCGTCGTGCCATATACGCATCTACTAACAAGGGCTCTATTTGTCTTGGGTTATCAATACCATAAATTACTGCTTTTTTTGTGATCTCATTAAAAACAACTCTTTCTACATCTTTATTTTTAAGAAGTTTTTTTTCATCTAAATATTCCTTTACATGCCATGCTATTGCTTCACCTTCACGATCAGGATCTGTAGCTAATATTATTTTTGTTGATTCTTTAGCAACTTCAGTAATTTCTTTTAAATATTTCTTTGAAAAGCTATCTACTTCCCATAACATTTTAAAATTATTTTCTGGATCAACTGATCCATTTTTAGAAGGCAGATCCCTTATGTGCCCATAACTGGCTAAAACAGTATAATCTTTACCAAGATACTTATTAATTGTTTTTGCCTTAGCTGGACTTTCAACAATAACCAAATTCATATATTTCCTTTAGAAACTTTAGTGTCAAATATAGCAACCTTTGTCAAATTGTAGATTTAACATTATTGAATAAATGGCTACTTATCTAGATTTTTATTTTATTTTCTTTTTTATTTCTAAGATTTTGAATATTTTTTCTGTGTGTAAAAATAATTAAAATAAAAAAAATAAATAAAATTTGAGAATCTGGAACTGTAATTGTAGTTTTTAACAATGGATCATTTAAGATTACAGTCTCCCTCATAAAATTTACAACAAAAACAGTTAATGATGCAAACATGGATGATAATGAAGAATATTTGAATATTAATGATACTATTATCCAGCTAAAAATAAAAAGAAAACCTAATTGAACTGACAAAGCTGAAATTATTCCTAGATAGGTGGCAACACCTTTTCCTCCTTTAAATTTTAGCCAAACTGGAAAAATGTGTCCAAGCATAGCAAATAATGCTGCTAAATAAATAGTACTACTGAAATATTCTATCGCTATAATAACAGGAATATACCCTTTAAAAATATCAAGAATAAGAGTTATAATTGCTAGATATTTATTACCAACCCTAAGAACATTCGTGGCTCCTATATTTCCAGACCCTATCTTTCGTATGTCTTTTTTTACAAAAGCTCTTGTTATAATTAATCCAAAGGGTATAGACCCGCATAAATATGAGAATAAAATAAAAGATACAGATTCTAACATTTTCTAATTTCTTTCATAAGCAATTTCGCCTTTAACAAAAGTTTTTAAAACTTGACCTTGAAGATTTCTATTTTCTATTGGGGTATTTTTTGATTTTGATTTTAGTTCACTTTGTTTAACTGTCCAAGGTTTATCTATATCTAATATACATAAATCTGCATCGTTTCCTATATCAAGATTTCCTTTATTAATTCCAAGTATTTTAGAAGGGTTTGCAGTCATTGAAGCTATCAATTTATCCAATTTTATTGAATCGTTGTGAAATAATTCAAGAGCAAGTGGTAATAATGTTTCTATTCCTGCGGCTCCTGTAGCCGCCTTATCAAATGTAAGTCTTTTTGATTCTTCATCTTCAGGTTTATGATCTGAAACAATAACATCTATGGTGCCATCATTTATTCCTTCAATTAATCCTAGTCTATCGTCCTCTGTTCTTAGTGGAGGTGATAATTTTAAAAAAGTTTTAAATTCACCTATATCATTTTCGTTTAGTGATAAGTTGTTAATAGATACTCCAGCTGTAAAAATTTTACCTTCCTCTTTATTTTTTTTAATAATGGAAACTGTTTTCTTTGATGAAACTTGAGAAATATGGTATTTACAAAAATATTCCTCAAGCATTTCTAAATCTCTCTCAACTATAATTCTTTCTGCTAAATCTGGAATGCCTTGCAATCCTAATCTGGTTGATATTTCACCATCATTAATTAAACCTCCTCTAGATAAAATATTGTCCTCAGCATGTTGCATAATCAATGAATCTGACTGGCTTGCAAAATTCATTATTCTAGACATTAATTGTGGACATTGCACAGTTTTGACACCATCAGTAAATGCGGCAATTCCTTTTCTCTTAAGCAAACCAAATTCTGTCATTTGTTTACCCTCAATATTTTTTGTTAAACTAGCGGCTGGAAAAATATTGATTCTAGACTTATCTCTTCCTCTTCTTTTCAAAAAATCTACCATTGATACATTGTCAATCACAGGGAGTGTATTTGGCATGGAAACAACGGATGTAACACCACCAGATAGCGCTGCGTCACTTAGTGTTCTAAAGTTTTCTTTATATTCATAACCTGGCTCACCAACAAAAACTCTCATATCAACCAAACCAGGTATTAAGATTTTTTTTTTCAAATCAATTTTTTCAACATCTTTTGGCAAATTTTCATTTGATACTTTTGAACCTAAAGCTTTAATTTTGCCTTTTTCATCTATAATGAGACCTCCAAACTCATCCATATTATTTTTGGGATCTATAATTCTACAGTTTATTAAATATTTTTCTTTCATAGTATTTTTCTACAAAAAAGTTTTAAGCATGCCATTCTAACAGCAACACCCAGTTCTACTTGCTCCCTTATTAAACTACGATTAATATCATCAGCAAGGTTAGTGTCAATTTCAACACCTCTATTCATTGGACCTGGATGCATGATTAAAGCATCTTTTTTTGCCATGGAAAGTTTATCTGGCGTAAGTCCAAAATACTCATAGTATTCTCTAGGCGAAGGCACAAAAGATCCTTGCATTCTCTCGTGTTGTAATCTTAACATCATAACAATATCACATCCTTCTAAACCTTTTTTCATATCCGTAAAAACTTTTACCCCAAGTTTTTCTATCGAATGAGGAAGTAAAGTTTTAGGAGCAACTACATTAATTTCTGCTCCTAGCATATTCATCAAATATATGTTTGACCTCGCAACACGTGAATGTAAAATGTCACCACAAATAGCTATCTTTAATCCTTGAACTTTTCCCTTTCTATTAATAATTGTTAAGGCATCTAACAATGCTTGAGTTGGATGTTCTCTTCGTCCATCTCCAGCATTAATTACTGCACAATTTACTTTTTGTGACAATAAATTGGGAGCTCCTGAATCCTGATGTCTTATTACAATAATATCTGGATGCATTGCGTTTAACGTCATTGCGGTATCAATTAAAGTTTCACCTTTTTTAATAGCTGAATTGATTATGTTCATTGACATTACGTCAGCACCAAGTCTTTTACCCGCCAATTCAAAAGAACTTTGAGTTCTTGTAGATGGTTCAAAAAATAAATTAATTTGTGTTTTCCCTGTTAACAAATCTACTTTTTTTGAAGAACTTTTATTTAATTTTATGAAATGCTTAGACTCATCAAGTATTAATGATACATCTGAAAATGAAAGATCTTGAATACCTAGTAGGTGATTTTGATTTATTTTAACAGCTTTTAATTTTTTTAATGTAGCCACTAAAACAAACTCTATAGGCCTTTACACATGTCTATGCAAGTGTTAATTGGTTAAAAAATCGATAGCACCCTGCAAGATAAAAGCTGCTGCGTTTTTATCTAGTTTTTTCACTCTATTACTTACATTTGTGCTTAATTCTTCAGTAATTTTAAAGCTTCCTTCGCTCGATAATCTTTCATCCCAGAGGCTGATAGGAATTGTAATATTTTTTGATATATTTCTAGAGAAATCTAAAGCTGACTGAGACGATTTTCCATGCGTTCCATCCATATTTATTGGATTCCCTATAATTATACCTTTTATACTATTTTCAGTTATTATTACTTTAATTTCTTTTAACACATCTTCAAATTTAGTTTTTTTAATGATTTTTAGCGGGGTCGCAACCATGAGATTTTCATCACAAATCGCAATTCCTATATTTTTAGCACCAGGATCTATGCCAATTAATCTATTTTTGGTCCCAATATTAGTTTTAAATTCATCGATAGTGAGTATATTGTGTGTTTTCATATTAAATGTTAATTTCCAACTTATTTACCATTAATCTGAAATGTCAATAGATAAAGATAAAATTAAGCATATTAGCAAACTGGCCAGAATTTCAGTTGATGAGAAGAAAATAGATGGATTAGCTAAGGATCTTTCTTCCATATTTAAATTTATAGAACAGTTAAATGAATTAAACACTGATAAAGTTGAACCACTTACATCAATTTTAAACGAACCATTGAGATCTAGGAAAGACGAAGTAACAGACGGAAAAATCAGAGAAAAAATTTTAGAAAATTCACCACAAAAAAATGAAGAATTTTTTGTTGTACCTAAGGTAATTGAATAATGACTGATATATGCAAAAAAAGCCTCACAGAGCTTGTGAGATTAATTAAAAAAAAAGAAATAAAATCTGAGGAAATTACACAATCTTTTATAAAAAATATTAATAATGATAAAAAATTAAACACCTTTATCACTAATTGTTCAGAGGAAGCTTTAAATAAAGCAAAAAATTTTGATAAGAGTCCTAAATTAGACACGCTTTTACCTGGTGTACCTATCGCAGTTAAAGATCTCTTTTGCACGGAAGGTGTAAAAACAACAGCAGGCAGCAAAATGTTAGAAAATTTTGTTCCCAATTATGAGTCAACCATAACAAATAATTTATGGAATGAAGGAGCTTTTTTACTAGGTAAATTAAATTGCGATGAATATGCCATGGGCTCCTCCAACGAAACAAGTTATTTTGGAAACGTAACGAACCCAATTGCAGAAAATACTGTTCCAGGTGGTTCATCTGGTGGATCCGCAAGCGCTTTAGCTGCCGATCTAACCCCAGCAACAATCGGTACTGACACAGGCGGATCTATAAGACAACCCGCTTCATTTACTGGAACGGTTGGATTGAAACCTACCTATGGATTATGTTCTAGATGGGGAATTGTAGCCTTTGCCTCGTCACTTGATCAAGCCGGTCCTATGACTAAAACAGTTGAAGATTGTTCATTAATGCTAGAAGCGATGGCAAGCTTTGATAAAAAAGATTCTACATCAATTAATAAAAAAAAAGAAAATTATTCAAAAAACTTAACTGATAACATAAAAGGATTAAAAATTGGAATACCTAAAGAATATAGAGTTGACTCCATGCCGAATGAAATAGACAAACTTTGGGAAAATGGAAAAAACTTATTAAAGGATTCAGGAGCTGAAATTGTTGATATCTCTTTGCCTAACACAAAATATGCTTTACCAACTTATTATATAGTTGCTCCCGCTGAAGCTTCATCAAATTTAGCTAGATACGATGGTGTAAAATATGGTTTTAGATCCACAAAAGGCAATAACTTAATTGAAATGTACGAAAACACAAGATCAGAAGGTTTTGGTGATGAAGTTAAACGAAGAATTTTAATTGGAACATATGTTTTATCATCTGGATATTATGACGCTTATTACATTAAAGCTCAAAAAGTAAGACAGTTGATTAAAAATGATTTTGATCAATCTTTTAAAAAAGTTGATGCTATTCTTACCCCATCGACTCCAAACTCTGCCTTTAAAATTGGTGAGAAGAAGGACGATCCAATATCAATGTATTTAAATGATATCTTTACTGTCCCAGTAAATTTAGCTGGCCTTCCTGCGATTTCTATACCCGCAGGGACTGATAATAATAATTATCCACTTGGCCTTCAATTAATTGGGAAACCTTTACACGAACAAAAACTTTTGAATATTGCTTATGCCACAGAGAAAAAAATTAATTTTAAACAGCATCTTAACAGATGGTGGGAAAAATAATGATCAAGCCAACTGAAAAATATTTTATAGAAGGAGAGAAAGGAAAATGGGAAGTGGTTATTGGACTCGAGGTTCATGCGCAAGTAACGTCTAACTCAAAACTTTTTTCAGGTTCTTCTACTAAGTTTGGAGCAGAACCCAATACACAGGTAAGCCTTGTAGATTCTGCGTTTCCAGGGATGTTGCCAGTTATAAATCAATTTTGTATTGAACAAGCAGTTAAAACTGGATTAGGTTTAAAAGGTAAAATCAATTCTTACTCTGTTTTCGACAGAAAAAACTACTTTTATGCCGATCTTCCACAAGGCTATCAAATCTCACAATATAAAAACCCTATAGTAGGAGAGGGTGAAATTACTTTAGATTTACCTGGAGGAAGCAAAAAAGTTGGAATTGAAAGACTTCATTTAGAGCAAGATGCAGGCAAAAGTATACATGATTTAGATCCAAGCAGTTCATATATTGATTTGAATAGATCTGGAATTGCTCTTATGGAAATTGTAAGTAAACCTGATTTGAGATCTCCAGAAGAAGTTAATGTTTATGTAAAAAAACTAAGATCAATTATGAGGTATCTTGGTACTTGTGATGGAAATATGCAAGAAGGCTCTCTTAGAGCTGATGTTAATGTTTCTGTTAGAAAAGAAGGTGATGCTAACTTAGGAACCAGATGTGAAATCAAGAATGTGAACTCCATAAAATTTATGCAAATGGCCATTATTTATGAAGCACAGAGACAAGTGGAGCTCTTAGAGTCTGGAAAAAAAATCAAACAGGAAACCAGATTGTTTGATACAAAAAAGAACGAAACAAGATCAATGAGATCAAAAGAAGATGCCCATGACTATAGATATTTTCCAGATCCCGATTTATTACCTTTAAACTTAGATAAAAACTTAATAGAAAAAATTAAAAAAAATTTACCTGAGCTTCCCGATCAAAAGAAAGAAAGATTTATTAGTGAATACTCATTAACTTCCTATGAAGCTACTATTTTAGTATCCGAAAAAGAAATATCAGATTATTTTGAAGAAGTTGTAAAAAATTCAGATAAAAAATTAGCAAAAAATTGGATAATGGGAGATCTTTTTGCATCATTAAATGAAAAGAATATCTCAATTACTGAGTCGCTAGTTACCTCTAGTAAAATGGGTCAATTAATAGATTTTATTAGTTCTGGTGTTATTTCAGGCAGAACTGCTAAAGAAGTTTTTGAAATTATAAAAGAAACAGGTGAGGAGCCCAAGAAAATTATAGAAAAAAAAGGATTGCAACAGAAGAGCGATCCAAAAGAATTGGAGGCAATAATAGACAAAATTATTTTAGACAATAAGGATAAAGTTTCCCAGTATAAATCTGGCAAGGATAAATTGTTTGGTTTTTTTGTTGGTCAAGTAATGAAAGCCTCTGGTGGCAAAGGTAATCCCCAATTAGTAAATGAGATACTTAAACAAAAATTAAAATAATAATGAGTAAAGATCTTGAAATAAGTGAAAAGGTAAAAATTTATATAGAAAAATTAAGTAAAAAGCTTCATCCAGTCCAAAAAGAAATAATTGCTTATAATGAAACACTTGGTGAAATCAAGAAGATGCAAATTGCAGTTTCACAATGTCATTTTCTCGAATTAATAACGAAAATATCCAATGCTAAAAAGATTCTAGAAATAGGAACCTTTACGGGTTTAAGTACTTTATCTATGTCATTCGGTCTTCCCGATGATGGCTCTCTGATTGCTTTAGACAAAAATAAAGAAACTAATAATATAGCATTAGAATTTTTTAAAAAAGCGAATCAAGATAAAAAAATTAAAACAATTATAAAACCAGCTTTGGAAAGTTTAAAAGAATTTAAAAAAGACAAATTTAGCTTTGATATAATTTTTATTGATGCCGATAAGGGAAATTATAAAAACTATTATGATGGCGTAATTGACTTAGTCAAAACAAATGGCCTAATTATTGTAGATAATGTTTTATGGCATGGTGAAGTTGCTGATGAAAATAATAATGATAAACTTACTAATATTATTAGAGATTTTAACAAATATGTAAAAAATGATAAAAAAACTGATCAAGTAATCATTCCACTTGGCGACGGTTTAACTGTTTGTAGAAAGTTATAATGTTCGATGTATTTGGATTTTATAAGTTTAAAAAACTTAAGTTGCTAAAAAAAAATAGAATTATTCTACAAAACGTTTTTATAAAACATAATATAAAAGGCACATTAATAATTTCAAAAGAAGGTTTAAATGGAACTATTTCTGGAAAATCGAAAGATATTTATTTTGTAAATAAAAAAATTAAAAGCTTATTTATAATAAAAATGTTCGATAGTGAAAACCTATCAAAAAGTTATTTTCAACCTTTTCATAAACCTAAAATAAAAATAAAAAAAGAAGTAGTTCCAATGGGGCTTAATATTTTTAGTAAAATTAAGAAGAATAACCATATTGAGCCTTCAAATTGGAATAAATTAATTAAAGATAAAAATACTTTTGTTTTAGATTCTAGAAAACCCTTTGAATTTGAGGTAGGAACTTTTAAAAATGCTATAAATCCAAGTGTAGACAATTTTAGAGAATTTCCAAAATATTTAAAAAAATTAAGTAAAAATAAATCAATTGCTATGTTTTGCACCGGTGGAATTAGATGCGAAAAAGCATCTGTGTATTTAGAAAAAAGAGGGTTTAATAATATTTTCCAATTAAAAGGTGGTGTACTAAATTATCTTAAAAAAGTTAAACAAAAAAATAGTTTGTGGAAAGGAGAATGTTTTGTTTTTGATAACCGAATATCAGTAAAGCATAATCTTGAAGTTGGATCGTACTTAATGTGCAGTGGTTGTAGAAAACCGGTTTCACCAAAGGATAAAAAATCTTCTAAGTACGAAGAAGGTGTTTCGTGTCCCAGATGCTATAGTAAGCTATCTGAAGCACAAAAAGAAAGGTTTAGAATGAGACAAAAGCAAATAAACCTTGCAAAAAAAGCTGGTAAGAGACATATCTTTCAAAAACATTATTAACTAATTTTTATTTTTAAAATATGAACCTAACAAAAGATAATATTCCATTTCTTGTAAAAAAACTTGCTATTCCAGCAAGCGTAGGAACTTTATTTCAAACTTTTTATAATATCGTAGACACATTTTTTGCTGGCAAAATATCACCCGAAGCTCTTTCCGCTTTAAGTAAATCTTTTCCAATTTATTTTATTATAATAGCAACGTCAATTGGAGTATCAGTTGCTGGCACTTCCTTAATCGGTAATAGTATTGGTGAAAACAATAAAAAAAATATACTTTATTATTTCTCACATATCATTATTTATGGATTAATAATTTCAGTGCTTATTACTTTTTTAGGATTGAATTATTCTGAAAAAGTTTTTTTTTTAATGGGATCAAGTCTTGAGGTTGCTAATTTAGGTACTTCTTATACTGATATTATTTTTTATGGATCAATACTATTTATTTTAGTTGTTTCTTTAAATTCATTATTACATGCGGAGGGTGATACCAAAACATATAGAAATGTTTTAATAATATCTTTTTTCCTTAACATTATATTAAATCCAATTTTTATCTTTGGTTTTTTATTCATTCCAGCATTAG
>Ga0114993_10003889_pt1 | contig 15224 bp, 14 predicted proteins | sample ArcticOcean_MG_C_FD_87042 | JGI IMG/M metagenome (GOLD analysis project Ga0114993, IMG submission 87042) | Marine microbial communities from western Arctic Ocean - ArcticOcean_MG_CB2_150 | ecosystem: Environmental > Aquatic > Marine > Oceanic | place: Arctic Ocean: Canada Basin | collected...
ATTAACAAATTCTTTAAGTAAGTAGTTAGCAATAGAAGTTTTTCCTGACCCCGTACCGCCAGCAATTCCAATTAAAATGGAAGAATAACCCATGCTAAATCATTGCTTCATAGTATTAAACCATTCAATGGAATTGATCATGCAAGCTGCAGCGGCTGAGCCATGATCTCCTGGATAAGATGTGCTCTGAATATTTGTTGAGCCATTGCCTTTCAAACCATCTACACCAACTTTCATCAAAAAATGAAATACAGTTTTATCATCAGCGCCATGCATAAAGTGGATTGGAGCATTCGGCTTCCAATCTCCATAGATAAAGCTATTATCTTTTAAATATTGTTTGAATTCAACTTCTCCATCACTTAAAAAATCAGTTAAAAATTTGGGGTCAAGTAAAACAGACATGGTATCATTTAAAGCTTCATTGATTTGTTCTCCTGAATATTCCCCATTATACATAGTTAAGATAGCTTCTCTAAATTTAGGATTAACCCAACGATCAATAGCATTATTATCACCAGTAGCTAAGATATAACCCCATAGTGCAAAACCTAGATAATAAGGTTGAGAATATACTTCATTGCTAAAAATTCTTTTGGCCATCTGGTCAAGAGCATAAGGCCCAGCTAAAGGTGCATTTGCAGTAATTGTGAATTCATCTGAATATTCTTCATCAATAACTTGGTGGAAAGCCATTGTTCCATAGCCTCCAGCTGAATATCCTGTGGTAAATAACTGGTCATTTAGCTTAATATCATTTTCACAAGCAAATTCTTTAGCAGCTCTTAAAAGATCCACCCCAGCAATTGCACTTGCTTGCTTATTTACATAAGAAGCTTGAGTAACTGATACACCATAACCAATCCCATCAGCATAAATAGAAAAATAACCTTGCATCGAGCCTAAAATGCTTTGTGGTGAAACATTTGGACTTACTGAAGCTACAGCATCACGTTTAGTTATGGTATAATGGGATGTTTTTAATACTGAAAGAGATTCATTCTCATTAACCTGAGGTACATATATTGCCCCTGATAGTTGAGTGGGTTTACCATCTGCGCCTAATGACTCATAGACTATTCTATATACCTTAACATTGTTTTGAATTTTAAATTGACTCGCATCAAAACCATAGTAATCCTCAATCAAAATTTTGAAAGCGTTTTCTGTAAATTCTACAATTAATTTAGATGAAATTAAATTTCCTCTTCCTTCATACAGGTCACAACTTTCATTGTTCTTCTCTCCACACGATAAGCCAAAAATTATAGATGATATAATAAAAATTACTTTTCTTAACATAGTATTTATAGCGCCCCCTTATTTAATGAGTTTAAAAACTTGATGTAACATGATGCCAGCAATAAATCCACCCACATGGGCAAACCAGGCAACGCCTCCTGTTATATCCAAGCCAAGCGACCCCAATCCACTTGTGAGTTGGTTAAAGAACCAGAATCCAAGTACAATAATTGCAGGTACTCTTATAGTCGTAAAAAAAATAATTATAAAAATAAATACATGTACTCGAGCTTTAGGGAAACGGATCATATACAGACCTAAGACTCCAGCAATAGCCCCTGATGCTCCAACCATTGGAATTTCAGACCCAGGATTCATTAGTACTTGACATAATGCTGCAAAAACTCCACAAAGAATGTAAAAAACAATATATCTAACATGTCCAAGCGTGCCCTCAACATTATCTCCAAAAATCCAAAGAAACCACATATTGCCTAAAATATGAGCAATTCCACCATGAAGAAACATAGATGTCAGCATAGTTAATATTGAAAAATTAGCAGGAATAAGACCATATGTATAAAATAAAATAGCTTCAGCTTCAGGGTCTTTGACCCCAGTTGTAAATTGGAAAATAAAAATTAATATATTTATTCCAATTATACTGTAGTTCACATAAGGAATAAGAACTTTTGGATTATCGTCTTTATAAGGAAAAAACATTAATAAACGTTAAACTTAACTTTTTGACTTGCTTCATTTCCAGCTCGATCTTTAACCGTAAATTGAAGAGAATGTTCTCCGATAAGGAGTGGTTGCTCTAGTTCATATGAAATAGTTTTTAATTTAGGTTGGTAAGCATAAATTAATGGCTGATCATCCAAAATTAATTCAAATGAGTTTTCTGAAGGATCAAAACCCGAAAGTAAATCATCAATTTGAATTTTGAATTCATTAAGCTCTAAAGAAGGATAATTGCCGTTGTTCCCAGGGTGAATAGATTTTATCACAGGTGGAATAATATCTTCTATAATTGTAACTGCATCAAGTTGCTTTACCTCGCCTGTTAAAACTTGCCGTTCATTATTATTTTCAGTATGAATGAATGACCACCCTTCTTTTTGATCATAAAAATAAAGATGGAGCTTGTCTCGATCTTTATATTTAGATGAATAGCGAACAGCAATATTAATTGAATTTAATAGTGGTTGTTGATAAGGCTGTAGTTGATAAACGCGCGATAAGTGGTTGCCATTTTTGACCGGTGCATATTTATGAACAGCTTCAATCCACATTAGTGTACTGCGACTGATGGAGTTCTTTTTGCTTCGTATGGAAAATAAGCCATCTTTAGAAATAACAGTGACTGCAGAACCTGGTTGAGCCACTGTATAAGGGAAATCAAATCGTATTTGGCGCTCAATGGATCCATTGAGAATAGCTTCAATTTGATTTACTTCTTCAAATATAATCGGAGATAATGGTTTTGTTAAAAAGACTGATGGTTGAATTTGATTGAGTGGAATTGTTTCATACTGATATTCTCCTTTTAACCTTAATGAAAAATCAGCATCCACAATTTTTTCAGGCTGAATTTGAATGTATATGCCTGCATCAGTATAAGAGATATCCATGTCAACACTTACATTTAAATAATCACTATAATTTTGACTATCTATCCAATGGAAGGGTTTAGATAAAGTCCCCAACTTATTTTCAGCCATAAATTGGATCGCTTTACGGTTAATTTTTTTTTTCAAAATGGTAATAATTTTTCCTTCTTCTAAAGTTTCAGAAGATTGGATTGATAATCTTTCATCTGCATAGCCATAAGGTGTAAATGAATAAGCAACTACTGATTTGATTGGTACGGAAATGCTTTTTGACTGAATCAAAAAAGAAATAAGCTCTTTAGTCTCACCAAGTGGCTTAGCCATAATATCAAAAGGAGCCATGTTGAAAACGGTTCCTCGAACAATGCGTAAGTTCATTAAGTGATCCATTATGTGGATTTTAATATCATGATATCCCGGAGTGAGTTCTAATATTCCCTTGGTTGAATCTGAATGTATAGGAACACTTGGATCTGTTTCATTATGATAGAGTTTTACGAAATCTCCCAAGTTCAAACGTGCATTTCTATAATCTTTAATAAAGTTAGCGGTGCTTAGCCAATTATAGTCAAGGCGATCAAATTGTAGTGAATGATGAAGGCTTTCATCAATATAAACTTCAATACGGTGAGGCTGATAAATGTTATTCGCCCCCTGTCTTTTATCAAATGTTTTAAGAGACATTCCAAGTACACCAAAAATATTAATGGTATCAGGGAAGAGGTATTCCCCTTTTTTATTTTGAAATAATGGAAAATTTTGAGGCAACTGATTACCATTTATCCAACTTTCAGAATTTAGAGGAATAAATGATATTTCTTCTGCTATTGGCGCCATTCGGTCTGCTTGATAAAGGCCATTAGTAAGTGGATTTAAGGTTTGTCCATTTTTATTTCTAATCTCAAAATGAAGATGGGGCCCAAATGAAAATCCTGTATTCCCAGAATAACCAATTATATCACCTTTTTCAAATTTGAATTCTTCAGGTGATAAAAAAATATTGGTTATATAAGACCGTTTTACTTCTTGCTCTAGCTTTAGTCGATCTTCAAGTTGGGGGCTAAATTTACTCAAGTGAGCATATACGGCAGTTTGGCCATCATCCAGAGTTAAGTATAGTGCACGACCAAATCCAGAGTAATTAGTAACAATTCGAGCAATATAACCACTAGAAATAGCATACACAGGGTGTCCGATCGACCCTTTTGTTTTTATATCTAATCCAAGGTGATAACCAGTAGCTCTAAACTCACCAAAGTTGGATGACAAATGTTTACCCGTATTGGTTGGCCAGGTATACTCTTGGGCCGTAACGATTGAAAATATTAGTGTTAGCTTAGTAAACAGTCTCATAATATTAGTTATTGAGTCAAGAGCGAATTTATCTCAGTTAGACAATTTAAAGATAGGGGATTGAAATAAAAAAGCCTCGCTAATGGCGAGGCTTAGTTTACACTCAATCAATAAGTGGAGGCTTATGATTTTTGAATTTTATTTACAACTATATACTACCTTAAATCATTTTAGTTCCATTATATATAATAGAAAATTAGAATAATTCAAAAGACTTGAATTGTACTAATTAATTAACTTAAAATACTTACGAGTAACTTACGAGTATTTGTTATATTAAAATGAAAACAAGCTTATCCTTTAAACAGCAACGATTTTTAGATTTTATCCAAAATCATACTGTTAAGTACGACCAAGCTCCATCCTATGAAGAAATTATGAGAGGAATGGAGTTTGGGTCTCTAGGAACGGTTCATTGGTATGTTAATGCCCTAACTCACAATGGCCATTTGAATCGATCTAAAGGACCTAACGGCAAGCGAGCTTTATCCTTATCTTCCGAACATAATGCTAAACAAGCTTGCCTGCCTTTGTTGGGCTTAATTGCTGCAGGAGAACCAATCGAGGCATTAGAAAATGTAGAAAGCATATCTGTCCCGGCACCTTTTGTTCATCCAGATAACTTTGTTTTAAAGGTAAAAGGAGATTCCATGATAGGGGATCATATTGATGATGGAGATTATATTATTGTTCGAAAATCAATGGAAGCTCAACCAGGTCAGATTGTGGTGGCTCTTATTAATGATGAAGCAACTTTAAAAAGATATCAACCAATGAATGATCGAATTGAGCTACATCCTAGAAATCCAGCCTATCCTATTATTAAAATATCAAGTGAGGATCGATTTCAAATCAATGGAATCCTTATATATTCTTTTCGAGAATATTAATTGAACGGTTTTTTTTAATACATAATATGAAATATCGGGGGAAAGTAGCGCTTCAGCTTCATGCTATTTCAAAGCGTGTTTCATTTAAAATTCCTTTAATGAACGCTGCTATTACAGCAGGGTTCCCTTCACCTGCTGATGACCATCTTGATCTACCAGTTGATTTAAATGAATATTTAGTTAAGCATCCTGCAGCTACTTTTTATGTTCGTGTTCAGGGTGACTCAATGGATGATGCGGGTATTCATCAGGGAGATTTATTGATTGTCGATAGGGCTGAATCTTATGGAACGGGAAGTATAGTTTTAGCAGTGCTTGATGGTGAGTTCACCGTTAAAAAATTAATGAAAAAAAATGAAGCGCTATATCTTTTGTCAAGTAATACAGCTTATCAACCCATTAAAATTGAAGCAGAGAGTGATTTTAAAGTGTGGGGTGTAGTTACTTATATTATTCACGGCCCGCTTTAGCTATGTTTGCTTTAGTCGATTGTAACAACTTTTATGTATCATGCGAACGTGTATTTAATCCAAAATTAGAAAAACGTCCAGCAGTAGTTTTATCTAATAATGATGGTTGCGTTATTGCAAGATCAAATGAATCAAAAGCTTTAGGTGTCTTGATGGGAGAACCGGCGTTTAAAAATAAAAGACTTTACAACAAATATAAAGTTGCTGTTTTATCATCAAACTTTGCACTATATGGCGACATGTCACAGCGGGTAATGGCAGCTCTTTCTCAGCATAGCTCGGCTTTAGAGGTATATTCTATTGATGAAGCGTTTATTGACTTCTCGGGTATACCCGTTGAAAAATTATTATTAGAGATAAAGTATTTAAAAGTTACTGTAGAACAATGGACTGGCATTCCTGTATCAATTGGTGTAGGATTAACAAAAACGCTAGCTAAAGTTGCAAACCATATAGCTAAACGTTCTACCGGGGTTAAAGTCTTGATTGATTCGATGGATGTTAAAAAATCGCTTAAAAATCTTAAAGTAGAAGATATTTGGGGTGTAGGTAGACACCTCAAAACAATGCTAAATAGTTTTGGGATAAAAAATGCTTTAGAATTGAGGAATCAAAACGAATCATGGATTCAAAAACATATGACAGTAGTGGGTAGACGTCTACAATTAGAGCTTAAAGGAACTATCTGTTATCAATTAGAAACCAATCCGACCAATAAAAAACAAATTTGCACTTCTCGCTCTTTTGGTCACTTAGTTGAAGAATTAAGCAAGCTCGAAGAAGCCACTTCTATGTATGCTACGCGCTGTGCTGAAAAACTTCGTCATCAACATTCCTGCGCTTCAATTATTAGAGTGTTTATTCAAACAAATAACTTTCGTAAACAATTGCCTCAATATCGTAACATGAGTTTTATAAAACTACCCATTCCAACTAATAATACTTTACATATAACTAAAGCAGCTTTATTAGGTCTTAGAACAATATTTAAGTTGGGCTATCATTACCATAAACTTGGAGTGGTTATAGAAAACATAGTTCCAGATACAAATATCCAAGCTCATTTATTTGAGAGTCAGAATTATAAAGCCCAGAAGGCTCTTATGGTTGCAATGGATAAGGTTAACAGTATGAATGGTCAAGATACAGTGAAAGTTGCCAGCCAAGGTTTTCGTCAGCCTTGGAAAATGCGTCAAGTTCATGTTTCTCCTTGTTATACAACACGTTGGAATGATTTTATAACCGTAAAACTATAAAAAATTATAAATTTTCAATTGTAATTTTAGTGATCACCATGTTTAAAATTATACTATTCGAGCCAGAGATTCCACCTAACACGGGCAACATTATTCGTTTATCTGTAAATACAGGTTTTGATTTACATTTAGTAAAACCACTTGGGTTTTCAGTGGATGATAAAAGTCTAAAGCGTGCAGGAATGGACTATATAAAGAGGACTCATTTTAAAGTCTGGGAATCTTTAGATGAATGCCTAAATAATATATCAGTAAACTCGATTTATTCAGTGACAACTAAAGGTAAAACCCGCTATACAGATATCAATTTCAAAAAAGGAGACGCTTTTATTTTTGGACCTGAAAGTCGCGGCTTATCTAGAGAGATTAGAGAAAAGTATAAATCAATTTATATGCCGATGCAAAGTGAAGGAAGAAGTTTGAATCTAGCGAATGCAGTTGCCGTGATCACGTATGAAACTTGGCGACAGCTAGGATTCAACTAACCCACTTTGCTACATCATTGCCAATCGCAATAGAGGCTGTAAGCCCAGGAGACTCAATGCCAATTAAATTGATCCATCCAGGGTAACCCATATCTTCTTCATGTGATATATAGAAATCAGGCATTGGATTATCATTCATCCATATTTTTGGACGAATGCCGGCATAGTCTGGCGATAGATCTTCTTTCTTTAAACCTTTAATATATAATTTTGCCTCATCATAGAATTGGTCAGCTAGTGAACTTTCAACATCATAGTTTTCATTTCGACCTTCAACCCAATGGGCGCTAGGACCAAGTTTTGCAGAACCTGTCTGGTCTAAAGTTAAGTGAACACCTAAAGAGCCATTAGCTTTATCAGGAAGAGGATATATTAAATGGCTAAACGCATCTCTCCATCTTGATCCAAGTTTAAAATAGGAGCCTTTAGAATACTTTAATGTTGGGAATTTATTTCCTAACATATTAGCTATAATATCACTTTGAAGACCTGATGCGTTAATTACCCATTCACAAGACACTGTTTCTATTTCATCTACTGGATTTTGGATGGATAATTCATATCCTTGATCTAGCTGCTTAATTGATACTACTTCTGATTTAAATAAATAATCATGATCCATTGATTGGGAATGTTTATAAAATGCAGCCATTAGATCATGAGCAGAAACTATTCCGGTAGAGCCAACATAAAGTGCCAAATCTGAATCCACATTTTTTTCTAACTTTTGTATATCTTTTTTATCAATTATTCGAACATCAGGAATATTATTAGCTTTAGCATTTTTGTATAATGACTCTAGATCAGAACTTTGATATTTGTTCCCCACTACAAGCTTTCCACAGTTTTCACTCCATACATGATTTTGTTTGCAAAAATCATAGATTAGTTCTCTTCCTAAAGTGCAATAAGAAGCTTTTAAAGAATTTGGCTCATAATATATACCTGAATGAATAACTTCGCTATTACGGCTTGAAATACCTCGTCCATAGGATTCTTCTTTTTCAATCACGAGTACAGAATCATTTGAATTTTCACTAATTGCTCTAGCAATTGAAAGACCAATAACACCAGCGCCAATAATTATAATTTTATACAGAGGCTATTTAGATAGTTTTTTTAATAGGTCACCTGTAAAAATTCCGGTACTATGCCCATCTTTCCAGAAGGGTCTTAATCCATAGTAACCGACAGATTGGAGACCACTAATCTCAAAACTAGAAGGATTCAGGACTTGCTCGGGCCCTTTATACAAATTTCCCAAAGCATCGGTTTCACCTTCACAGGAAGCACAAGGGCATCTTTGTCTTAATAGTTTTAAAGAGACCATGGATTCACTCTTATCAGAAAAAGATACAATTAATAAATTATTTACAATTTCATAATTTTCGATAGCAAGACCATCAGCCATTCAATAATTCCTTAATTTTAAAGTCTTAATTTGGATTAATTTAAAGGTATGAGTAAATCCTTTTATGATTTTGTAGTTTTAAATATGAAAAAATCAAAAGTTAATCAATTATTCCTCTTTTTTCTTTTAAGTGGGCTTCTCTTTGGGCAGAAAATCCGCCCACGAGATCTAGGACTCCAGATAGGCTTGTTTAAGACAGGTAAATGGAATGCAATAACTGACGTGAAGGGTGTGCAAGTAGGACATGAAACTCTCATCTACAGTGATAGTGTCCGTACTGGTGTAACTATTATTAAACCACATGATGGTAATCTATTTAAAAATAAAGTGATGGGTGCTGTATATGTGTCCAATGGTTTTGGGAAAGCAATTGGTTTTACTCAAGTAGAAGAACTAGGAACGATTGAAACTCCAATTGGTCTTACAAATACATTAAATATCTTTATGGTCGCAAATTCAATTGTGGATTATATGATTGAAGAAAATCCAGATATACGTTCTGTCAATCCAGTGGTTGGAGAGACAAATGATAGTGGCCTCAATGATATTCAGGGTCGACATGTAACAAAACAACATGTTTTTAATGCAATAAATAATGCAAAAGAAGGTCCCGTAACAGAAGGCTCAGTTGGAGCGGGCACTGGAACGCGAGCTTTGGGTTTTAAAGGTGGTATTGGAACCGCTTCAAGAGTTCTACCCGAAGAAACTGGAGGCTTTACCGTTGGAGTATTAGTCCAAACTAATTTTGGTGGATCACTTATGATCAATGGTGCTCCCGTAGGTAGAGAGCTATCAAAGTCACCTTTTGCTTCAAGTATTCCTTATGATGAGGATGAGGGCTCCTGTATGATTATACTTGCTACAAATGCGCCTCTATCTAACAGGAATTTGAAACGAATGGCTAAACGTGTTGATCATGCATTTGGTAGAGTTGGAGCTTATTCTTCAAATGGGAGTGGAGATTATGTAATTATTTTTTCTACTGCAAATTTGCTATCTAATAATCAAAAAATAATTAATCGGGAAGAACTGAAAAATCGTTATATGAATGGTTTATTTGCAGCAACAGTTGAAGCAACAGAAGAAGCAATCATTAATTCATTATTTATGGCGGAAACTATTAATAGTAAATATGGCAAAATGGAATCTTTGCCTGTTGATAAGACTATTAAAATTTTAAAAAAATATAAAGCACTAAATTGGAATGAGAAATTATACCCATGGAACAAGTAGCTGTTAATGACTTTGTAAAAAGACAAGTAAAGGGTTCTGGAAAAACTTATTCGAATACTTTATCATTTAAAGAAATCGCATTTGATGCTGAAAAACAAATGGAAACAGGAGATTTTTTGGAAGGATATCGTGATGGAGTACGTATAGTTAGAGGTAGTAAAATTTTTGCTAGTTATTTTATTTGCCCTTACGTAAAGATAGATGAAAATACAGAATTAGTGTCTAAGATGGTTAAAAGGAAAAAAGGTGAAATCCCCTATATCCAAACAAGAGCAAAAAGTGGAACTCCTTTAAAAGCAGCTTACATTGAATATATATTATATCGCCACGATGTTTTGTTAGAAAATAATGAACACTCAACAAACATTGATTGGGAGTTAATAAGTATACATGCTATTCCAGAAGGAATTAAAAAAATGCCAATGGGACCGGTTACAATGATGCGAAATCAATTAGAACTTCCTGGCGGAACAAAAGCTAACTACAGTTCTGAAGAATGGGCTGAATCAGTAAGGTTTTGGCAAGGATATGCAGCGTTAGAAGATATATAATAAAAAAGCCCCACATGGCTGCAGGGCTTTTTATCAATTCGAAGTTTATTTCACTAATTTAAAATCTAACAGCTATTCCCATATTCATAGATTTTGGAATGCCAAAGAATACTTCTGCACTATCAGCATCATGATCTTTATCCCAAGAGTTGTATTGACTATTGTCAACAGCATCTTGGATGTATGTTTCATCAGTTAGATTAAATACGTGAGCAAACAATTGTAAGTTTGCACCAGCAATTTGCATTGGAAGGTTGTAGGAAGCATGGAAGTCCATTTTACTGTACTTAGGAGCCATCCAAACTTGAGCTCTATCAGCCTCACCACCTTTAACCTCGCGGGCAGCTGGACTCCAATCAGCATAGTTCTTATCATAAGAATTATATACTAATTGAGCCATCAAACCAGACATTGGTGTTATTGTTGCCCCAAGCACAAAACCAGTTTGCGGCATGTCACCTACATATAGATCTTTTAATGCGTATGTGTAAGTAGTTTGCTTAGTACCTGTTTCAGTGTATTCTTGGTAGTTTCCTGAAGCATCGCCAACAAATTGCCATGTACCAAAAGAAGCAGCAAAGTCTAGACGTAGCATATCAATGACTTGCGCTGAACCTTCTACTTCAAAACCTGTATGGCTCTGGTCAACACCAGTTAAGAATATGACATCAGTATCACCACTTGACCCTTGGCCTGTAGTTACGGATTTAGTAAGGTTTCTGTTTTTCCACTGGGTATCATAGTAGCTGGCCTTAACTGCATATTTTGCAGTATTGAAATTCATTCCAAACTCCATGCTTTGAAACTTTTCATTTGCAGGGTCAGAGGCAACAGTACCATCAAAATAAATTACATTATCCATTATCGGTGGTTTTTCAACTACACCAAGATTACCAAAAACAGATATGTTTTCATTTACATCATACATAACTCCACCCTTTACTTGCATAGCGGCTATACTAGGTGAAGTGATTTTTTCATTAGCTACAGTAAAATGATCTTGATATGAGTATTTGATTGATGAAGTTCCTATCATACCGTAGGCATTTAAGGGACCTGAGGTATAATTACCTTGTCCATAAAAGCCTAGCCAGTCAACAGTTGTGTCATTATGGTATGCAATAATATCACCTAGTTCAGACTTTACACCATTAGGGAAATTTTTATTTGCATAGTTCATATAGAAATTACCGCCTAATAGATCACGAACTTCTCGAGCATGTTCAATACCTGCGGTACGCCAGTCAATTCCAAACTGTGTTTGTAAATTAGAATTAATTTCATAATTCAATTTAGAAATAACACCAATTGTACTTTGACGGTTAATACTGTTTCTCAAGATACCAATTGATTCACCGACTTGCTTTGTTTTAGCACTACCTTGCCACCAGTATGAAGTTGAATTGGATGAATTTATAGCGATCTGTTCATTCCAGTCTCTCGTCCAAGGTGAAGGTCCATAATAAAACTTATGTTTACCACTTTGAGCAGCAGCACCATAGGTGTCACTCTTACCAGTCGCATCTCTTGTAACAATACTGCCAATAGTTCCTGTACCACCACCTGATCCACCGGACCAATAGGCAATTGTTGAGAGTCTCATATTATCATTGATGGTTAAAAAATGATTTAAGTTTACTAATGGCTTATGAAAGAAGTTTTCACGTTCATTAATAAAATTTGGATCATAACGATCAGTTGTTTTGGCACCATACATATACCAGTACTGCTTACCTTTATAAGATGAATTTACTGGTGCCCAATTCTGATTAAATAGTCGTGGATCACTACTACCAAATCCTGCTTCAGGTGCTGTAAACTCACCTTTAGAATCGGGGTAGCCTTTACCATTCCAAATATGTTCTGGATCATAATCATCCATCTTTTTTGCAAAATCAGGATCATAAACACCTGCATTTTGCTTATAAAGGTTTTGGCCATGACGCTGAGGAGCTCCAATAGCATAAAGCTCAACTCGATTTTTATCATTTATTGCATAGCTTGCGCCAAAGTAGTAGGCCCAAGCATCAGTCCAGGTTTTGTCAATAATACCATTACCTGTTTTACGAACGATTGTTGCACTGAAAGCCATTTTGTCATTAATAATACCAGTGTTTACATTCGCAGTAGTTTTTAAAAAGCCACCAGCTCCAAACTCTTGTTTGAATTTACCACCACGATTCATTGCAGTTGGGTCAGTAATAATATTCATCGTTCCACCAATGGAAGGGGTAGCTAGGTTTACGGCAGAAAGACCTCGTTGCATCTGAATGGAAGAGGTAGCATCACCTACTCCATCCCAGTTAGACCAATAAACCCAACCATTTTCCATATCATTCTGTGGGACTCCATTGATCATAACAGCAACATTGCGTTGATTAAATCCTCTAACATTTATACGAGCATCTCCAGCTCCACCACCTTGTTGAGTAGCATAAACACTTGGTGTCGTGTTTAGTATCATTGGAATATCTTGAGAACCAAGACGTGCTTCCACTTCTGCTTTAGAAATATTGGTATAGGCTACGGGTGTTTTTTCACCTGCACGTGAAGCCAAAACTTCTAATGCTGATAACTCTAACGCTGAAACGCTAAGAGAAAAATTAACTGTAGCATCACCACTAACATTTACACTTTGACTGCCATCGGCATAGCCAATTACAGAAGAAGTAATAGTATAAGAGCCATCAGGAACATTCGAGATAGAATATGAACCATCTGCTGTTGCTGCAGCACCCATACTTGTGCCCACTACTACCACATTTGCACCAGCTAGAGCTTCACCCGTTGAAGCATCTGTAACTGTTCCAGAAATAGTATTCTGTGCAAACAAGAAGATAGGTAGAAAGACAATGAATAGAACTTGTGAGAATTTTCTCATGTTGCTCTCCTTGGTTGAGTTTGATTTGAATTGATTTGTTCGAGAATTTTCATAAATAATAATTATTTAGAAAATTTGAAGTAAGACTTTTTGAGGGTTTTATTAATGAACAAGTTTATTTACCTTATATAAGATAGAAGAAATTCACTTTATTATCCTATTAATTTCAAGTAAAAAACAACCCTGAACAAAACTTTAACAATTTGTTAAAATAAAGAAAGATTATCAGCAGCATTTACAGGTAAAATACATTCAGGCCGATTATTTTTTGGTGAATTAACCATTCTTGAAACCTCATGAAAATTTAAAGGTCCATCATAAGGTTTTAGTACTCCAATAGCATCAGAAATGGTCGTATTGCGAACCCTTATCCACAGATCAATAGATTCAGAATCTAAGATTACTGGCATACGATGATGAATTTCTTCTATTGAAGGAGTTGGTTTGGTAGTTATTACAGTATAACTAAATATATTCTCACCACTTGGATTTTTCCAAATATCCCATAAGCCGGCCATAGGAAGAAGTTTATTTTCTGAATGGTATATATAATAGGGTATTGATCGACCAGAGGTTCGCTTCCATTCAAAATATCCATCTGAAATGATCACACATCTTCTGGATGGGACCAAATTTTGAAATGAAGGCTTTTGTAAAAGTGTTTCAGAGCGGGCATTAATTAGTTTAGGACCAATTGAAGAATCAGTTGCCCAATTTGGAATAAGACCCCATCTCATTAATTTAGCATGGCGTACTACTTTATCAATAATTACTGGTGAATATTGTGTTGGGGCAATATTGTAGCGGGGTTGATATATATCTGAATCTTGCCATTCTTCAATATTCATTTCTTCAATAATTGAATTAATATCCCTTGAAAGTGTTTTTCGGCCGCACATGGCTGAATTTAAGATAGAATTAATAAAAAATTACAATTATCAATATTATAAGTTAATTGTGGACTTGTGAGTAAAAAGTACAATATAAAAACAAAAAAGCCTCCATAATTGGAGGCTTTTTTATCTATAAAACGGATGCTCTCTATAGTGTGGGCCCACCGGGATTCGAACCTGGAACCTACGCATTATGAGTGCGGTGCTCTAACCATTGAGCTATGGGCCCCAAAATGCTGGCAAAGTTATGATGATTTTACGAATTTTTGAACATCTTCTAGCATTGAATTGAATTTTTTAGTATCGCTAAAAATATTAAACTGATCAGTTTCAATGGTCATAACCTTAATCTCTTTTAGATTTTTTATCCAATTATCATATGTAATATTTAGTTGATGAATATATTCAGGGCTAATTTTATTTTCGTATTCACGTCCTCTGGAATGAATGCGTGTTAATAGTGTATCTGTAGAAGCTTTTAAATAAATGATTAAATCAGGCTTTCTTAAATAATTAGTCATAATCTTAAAAAGATCCTTATAAGTATTATAGTCTCGATCTATTAAATGACCCATATCATTAAGGTTTTTGGCGAAAATTTTAGAATCTTCATATATAGTTCTATCCTGAATAACTCCTCCTTTGGAATATAAAATATCTTTTTGTGATTGAAACCTTCGCTGTAAAAAATATATTTGAAGATTAAAACTCCATCGATTCATGTCAGAGTAGAAGTCGTTCAGATAAGGATTATCTGTTACAGATTCATAAATGGGTGTCCAATTAAAAGCGTTAGCCATTTTTTCTGTAAAGGTTGTTTTGCCAACACCAATATTTCCTGCTAAACCTACAAAAGGGTGAGAGTTCATTTATTATAAACGTTCCATGTTGATTGTATAAGTGTTTTTAAATCTGAATATTTTGGTTTCCAATTAAGTGTATCGTA
>Ga0114993_10003890_pt1 | contig 15220 bp, 15 predicted proteins | sample ArcticOcean_MG_C_FD_87042 | JGI IMG/M metagenome (GOLD analysis project Ga0114993, IMG submission 87042) | Marine microbial communities from western Arctic Ocean - ArcticOcean_MG_CB2_150 | ecosystem: Environmental > Aquatic > Marine > Oceanic | place: Arctic Ocean: Canada Basin | collected...
GGCTGGTACACTCTTAATTTATAAAAAAATTTTATAATTTAACTTTATAAATATTTTGAGCCGTGCCATTTGCTATAGCATTAGCCTCATCATCTGATAATTTATTTAAAATTTTTCTGGTTACCTTAATCCACTCTCCCAAACCTTTACCTAAATTAACAACAGGCCAATCACTACCCCAAACCATTCTATTTGGTCCAAAACATTTTAAAACATGATCAACATAAGGCTCTATTGTTTCATAAGAAGATGTTCCTGGGGCACAATAAGCCATTAAACCAGATAACTTACATGTAACATTAGATATTTTTGATAAAGCTTCTATATTGTCTCTCCATGGATCAAGTTCATTGTTTGCAATACTTGGAACACCACAATGATTAAGTATCAAAGGAGTATTATCGCAAGCTTGAGCTAATTCTTTAGCTACTTTCAGTTGTGTTGGAAGAAAGCAAATATCAAAAGATTTTCCAGCATTACCAATTTTACGAACATTTGTTCGAAAAACATCACTCTCTGATGTTTCATTGGGCATTACATGAAGAATTCTTCTGTATCCAACTACTCCCATTTCAATTGTTTCGTTTAACCAATCTTCAAATCCTTCATTTTCTTCGGGACGAATAGAAGCAATTATACCTGATATGTTATTATCTAAATCATCTGCGAGAGTTTTTACAAATCTTGTTTCTTTTTGATAATCCTCATCATCAACGCCTGCTTCCATAAAAATAGTAGATGCTATTCCTAAATCAGCAGTAAGATTTTTATAGTTTTCTAATGTAAAGTTATTTTGAGCAAGAGGCGGTATATCTTTTGTCCAGCTGTAAGAAGCTTGATCACGATAAACAAGATGTTGATGGGTATCAATTATTGGAATCATAATTATTATTAATACATATTTCTGTAATGGTCAATAATATGAAATCTAAATAATACATAATATAGCATTTTAAATAATTATTTTTTTATTCTTTTTTTTTGAAGAGTATATATCGAATCAGTTATTCTTGGTAATGGCATTATAATTGGAACTTTCTCTATTCTATGTATTAAGGTTTTTTTTCCTTTTACAATTAATTTATCAAAATCTTTTAAACTATTATTAGGATCAGTTGAGCTACCTTTATCATATGTTAATGGCCAAGCATCAACAGCTGAATAACCAAATAGTAACAAAGGCCTTACATTGTTTGTTAAATTTAAACCTGAACCATGAATAGTACGTACATGATGAAACGTAACTGTTCCAGCAAAACCAGTTAATGAAATAGCTTTCTTGATATCTACTTTGTCATTAATTTTTCCAATAAAACTTCCCTTATAATGATGATTAAGAAGTTTTTTTTTATGACTTCCAGGTATCACTTTAAGAGGTCCATTAATCTCAAAACAGTCCTCTAAATAGATTCCAACAGCTAACAAATCATCATTTGTATGAGGATAGAAAGACCAATCTTGATGCCAATCCACTATACCTCCAAGTTTTGATGGTAATTTAAAATTGAGCTTACTATGATGAAATCTAACCGTTCCACCTAATATCTCTGAAACAATATTGATAATTTTTTTATTTTTAGAGAGGTTTAAAAAAATTTTATCTCTTAAATGAGGATTTTGTAATCTTAAAAAATATTTTTTTTTATTTACAACGGTTGATTCAAAAAATTTAGAACTTTTTAAAGCTATTTTTTCTATTTGCTCATTTATATCATTAATAATATTTTTATTAATTAAATTTTTTTTTACTAAATAACCATTTTTTTTATAAAATCTTAAATCTGCAAAATTCATAAGTTTATCAAAATATATAAACTAATATTAAATTTCTTCTAACTCTACTTCATCATTAAATTCAGCTCCAAAACCTGGAAGATCAGTAAGAGTAACTTCTCCATTTATAGGAACAGGCTCGTTTGTAAATATGCCACCAAAGATGGGAACAACTTTTTCTGCAGTTGGATGTAAATTAATAAATTCATTAAAAGGAGTAGCTGTTGACGAGATACCAAAATTATAAGCATAAACCCCACTACAATGAGGTATAACTGTAATATCATAAGCTGAAGCCATTGCAGCTATACGCAAAGTTTCTGTCATGCCGCAAAGAGTTAAGTCTGGTTGTAAAATATCAACGGACCTATCTTCAATTATCTTTCTAAATCCATATCTTGAATTTGTGTGCTCACCTGTAGCAAACTTCTGCCAAGGACAAGCTCTTTTAATGTGCTTGTGACTCTCTAAATCATGAGGAGGGAGAGCCTCTTCAATCCAATCTAAATTAGCTTCTTTTACAGCGTTAGTCAAATCAATGGTATAGGGAACATCTAAAGCCATATAACAATCAATCATCAATCTATAATCCGGACCAACTTGCTTTCTAGTCTCCATTATATATTCTTGATTTTTTTTAAGTCCCTTGATTCCGTCTCCAGGTCCATAAGGTAGTGGAATCTTAGATCCTACGTGACCCCAATCCTGAGATAGTTTTGCTTGCGGACCAGTGACATAAGTTTGAAGTTTATCTCTAACTTTACCTCCAATCATTTTGTAAACAGGTTCATTTCTTATTTTACCAAGTAAATCCCATAGCGCTAAATCAATCCCTGCAATTGTATTAATCACAATTCCATTTTGTCCAGAATATGAAATTGATGCTCTATACATCTGATCATAAAGCAAATTTAAATCTCTTGCATCTGCTCCAATTAAAAAACGATTAAAATGATTTTTTATAATCCAGCTTGATATGTATCCGCCATAGGCTGTTGCAAAACCAGTATGGCCCCCTTCTGTAGAAATTTCAATAAAGATACCCTTTATTGCATTCATGCCCCATTTTGATCTAGATTCCTGAAATTCAGGATACTTTGACATCGGATTAGCAATAATTGTATCATTGATCCAATGACCTTCAGCATGATCCGTATAGTCAGCTCCAGCACTTTGAGTTTTAACGATTGAAACTTTAATTTCTGAAATTATAAAATTTTTATCCATATTTTATCTCTTATTTTAAATTTTTAATAATTAATATATATAACTGATAACGATAACATTAATAAAACCATTAAAAAAGTTTATTATTCACATAATTGTTGATAACGTTATCAAAATATTTGTTTTCATATTAATGATGGCACAATTCTTAAAGATTAATTTTTTTGATTAATAGTTGAGCCTCCTTTTATAAGTTCAATACCAACATCAAAAATATGTTTTTTAATTTTTTCTTTATTTATTCTTGCTATTAAATTTTGTGCTGCAATCATTCCAATATCATATGCTTTAAAATCTATTGTAGTCAGCTGAGGATGTATTAAAGATGAAATTTCAGCATTACCAACCCCTGCCACACCTATATTTTTAGGTACTTTAAATTTATTAAATAAAAGTTTACTCAAAAATCCAGTACCTGAAACCTCACTTCCACAAATAATACAATCAATTTTAGGTTTATATTTTTTATATTGTGTTAAAATTTCAGAACCACATTTTTTATGATCCATTGGTTGTGAATAATAAAATATAATAGGTTTTAAGTTGGCCTCTTTTATTCTAGATAAATATCCACTTAATCTTCTTTTAGATCGACTTTCAATCTTCATGTGGTTTTTTTCAGGTGTTGCAAATGCAATTTTTTTATATTTTAAATCTATTAAATAATCTGTTATTTGATAACCGGCAGAAAAATTTGAAAAACCCACGACAACATCAAGTGGCTTATCAGTTATATTCCATGTTTCAACTATAGGTAACTTAGAAGCAAGCAAAATACTATTTGTATATGGGGTGTGTTGAGTGCCTACTATAATTATACCTTCGGGCCTATAGCTTAAAAATTTTCTTATTATTTCCTCTTCTCTTTCAAGACTGTAATCAGTAACACCAATTAACAATTGGTAACCTTTTTTTCTCAACTGCTCTTTAATAGCTCTTATGTAGTCAGTAAAAATAGAATCCCTCAAAGTAGGTATAATGGCAATAATAAAACCAGATTTTCCAGACTTTAAACTTCCAGCTAGAGAATTGTGAATATACCCTGCCTGTTTAATTACTGTTAAAATTTTATTTCTAGTTTTTTCAGATACCGAAGAAGGATTACTAATTGCTCTTGATACTGAAGATGTAGAATATCCTGATTTTTTAGCTATATCAAAAATGCTAATTTTTTTTTTCACAGATTTATAAATATCTTGTTTTTTAATCTTTACTACACCAAACTAATTTAAAAATTTAGTAATTACCTAATTCTAGAGCTATTTTCTTTGATTTTTTAATTCCATAATCTGTTGGTTCTAAAAATGGCTTCCTGTCATAAACCTTATTAATGCCCATCCTATATGCGCATATTCTTTTACCATAACAAATCATAGTACTTATGGACTGCATAATAAAAACTATATGAGGGAGAATTTTTTGGTATTCAATATTGGCCTTTGATATATTTTTATCTTTTATGTGTTTATAAATTTTCAGAAATTTATCCGCTCCATCTAATGCAGGAACAATACCGCTACAACCTATCAAGAAATTATCTACAATTTCTTGTCCACCTCTGCCATTGAAAACTTTTAAAGAATTTGGATATTGCTTAATTTCTTTTTGCATAAAGACTGATGATGCCTCTCCTTTAATAGCCCTAAAATTATTATATTTTTTATGTAAATAAATTATTTCTTTTGCGGTCAATCCTACCCCTAAATATTCTTTAGCATTTTGAATTCCAGTAATAGTTCCTTCCGTGTAAGGAATTAATTTCTTAAAAAAATTAAAACAATCTTTATCAGTAGTATTATTATTAATTAAGGGCTGTAAAATAATCCAATTTGCTTCATTATTTTTTGCAACGTCAATAAGCTTTAAATATTCTTGAAATGAACTTCCTTGAATAGTTACAGCAGTGGGAAATAAATGATTGGTATTTTCAGTAACTAGTTCAATGATAGTTTTTTTTTCCTTAAAACTCAATTTATTTACTTCAGTTGCTAATCCCAAAGAAGCGATTCCGTTAGATCCCATACTACCAATTAATTTAATTTGTTCTGAAATTATTTTTTTATCCAAGGTATTATCTTTATTAAAAAAACAATAAATAATTGGGAAAATACCTTCTAATTTTTTTAATTTATTTTTCATCTTATATTCTTTATTTTATATTTTTATTTAGAATTATAGTCATTTTTTTTTAGAACTATTAAGAACATTAATAAAGCCTAGATTCTAAAAAAATTTACTTTTTTATGGCTGAATCAAAATTAAAAAAGCTATTAATGAAATAATATATAGCCTGAATTAAAAGATAAAACATAAAAAGTCACTTTTATAAAAAATAATAGTTTATTTCTTTGCTTACCATGATAACCTTGCCAAAATTATTAATGGAGGATTATTAATGTTTAATTATTTAAAAAAATTACTAGTAATAACTTTACTTACTTTTATAATTTCAGTACCAGCAAAAGCTGAAACTGTACTGAATGTTACTGATTGGCAAGCAGGTGTTGTTGGAATTACTGATTCTTATGCTGAATTCATTACAAATTTTGAAGCAGCAAATCCAGGTGTTAAAGTTGAGTATACTCAATATACTTTTAATACATATTTGGAGTACTTAAAACCAGCTTTATCATCTGGAACTGGACGTGATGTATTTCCACTTTTTCCTGGAGCAGATTTTGAGAGTGTTTATCAAGCAGGACATTTACTTAACTTAACTGAAATCATGGATGATGAATGGAAATCTTGGCTTGGAGAAAGTGCTAGTATTCCAGATCTTATGAAAGATGGGAGTTTATACTTAGCTCCACAAGATGCCTTTACTGAACAAATTTGGGTATATAAAGATATGATTGCCGATTTAGGATTTGAGTTACCAGAATTTGGTGATTCTTATACTGTAGATGAATGGATTGAAATTGGAAATGCAGCAAAAGAAATAGGGCTTGATGGATTAATGTTTGGTCCAGTTGAGAGTTGGTGTGTTTGGGATGGTTATTATAATATGGTTCAACAACTGAATCCAACTTATCCAAATGATTTAATGCTACAAGCACTAAATGGAGAAGTGGATTGGGATCAAGATGTATTTAGAAAGCCAATAGAAGCTTACAAAAAAATGCATGAAGCTGGGGTATGGAGAGCTGACTCACTAGGTATGGACTATCAAGTTCAAGCTTGGGGTAAATGGATTGCTAGAGAAGGTGTAGGCATTTACTGTAATGGAGACTGGTTTAATGCATCTGCTCCTGTAGAGCATAATACATTGGATAATCCAAACATTTATAAAATGTCTTATCCTAAGATATCCAAAGATTCTCCTTGGACATATAATAAAGCTACTGGAACCAATGCAGGGATTAATATCAATTCTGATAAGAGAGATATAGCAATTGCTTGGGTTAGATATACAAATAGTCCCGAAGCTTCAGAAATATTTGCTAGAAATGGTGTAATACCTGTAGCTCTAGCTGCAATGGATCTTGATCTATTAGCAGCATCCGATAACCCATTAATGAATGATGGTATTAGAATGCTTGCTACTGAAGGTAGAAATACTACTATTTACTACCCACATGCTGAGGAGCCAAAATGTCTTTATGATGGAATAATGGAGGTATTCCTTGGTGTGGCTACTATTGATGATGTCATTGAAAAAATGAATAAATGTACAGGATATAGCGGTTAACTGCTAATTTTTTTCAAAGGGGGTAATCTATACCCCCTTTACCCCCTTTTTTAATTTAATATTTATGCTCTCTAAAAAATTTCAAACTAAAACTCTTTTTTATTTATTACCTGCTTTAGTAATTTTTTTATTTTTTAATATTATACCTAGTCTAACATCATTAATTTTAAGTTTTTTTGAATTTTCAGGTTTTGAAACAAATATATTTAGAAAGTTTGTAGGTCTGAAAAATTTTATCAAAATATATGATGATAAATATTTTTGGATCGCTCTTCAAAATACTTTTTTATTTGTATTTGGGGCTGTTGTTATACAAACTGCTATAGCTTTAATGCTATCAATTTTTATTTTTTTTGGAAATTTTAAAAACTCTACTCTGGTAAGATCTGTAATATTTTTTCCATGCGTTCTTGCACCTGTATCTGTTGGATTAGTTTGGAAAACAATCTTTGAACAAGATGGGGTGCTCAATAGCATCTTAGGATTAGACATTTCCTATTTATCTAGCGTTAGTTTGGCAATTTGGTTAATCATAATTGTAAATACATGGCAATGGATAGGGTATAACTTAGTTATTTTTTATGCAGGATTGCAAAGTTTAAATACTGAACTTCTTGAAGCAGCAGATATTGATGGAGCAAATTGGAGTGCTAAGATATTTTCAATTGTAATACCTTTACTATGGCCAACTACTATTCTTAATATGATTTTGAATTTAGTAGGAGGTTTTAGAGCATTTGATATTGTATATGTTGTTACTAGAGGAGGTCCTGCTCACTATTCAGAAGTTTTAGCTTCTTATCTTTATTATTGGTCTTTTGCAAGTGGAGGACCGGGTAAAATGGGTGTTGGCTCTGCAATAGCTTTTGTAATATTTAGTTTTATTTTAGCAATTGGACTTTTAAGAGTTATAATTAATCAAAGAATTAATAAATAATTATGGAAAAAAATGTTCAAAAAGAAAATTATGGGGCAAAATTTAAAACTAGCCCTTACTTTTATATTATCTCAAGAATTGTTGTATATTTTTTTATAGCTATAATTATTTTCCCTCTTCTTTATACATTGTCACTTTCTCTTAGATCGCCTGAAACGGTTTACAGTGCTAGATTTTTTTTAATTCCTGAAGAGTTTTCATTTCAAAATTATGTTATTGCATTTACCTATAATTTTCACGGCGTCACTTTTCCTAGAATGTTTTTGAACAGTGTTATAGTTGTAACTATTTCTGTATCTTTGATTATAATTCTATCAATTTTTTCTGCGTTCAGTTTTAGTCACTTAAAATTTCCATTAAAAGAAACTTTGTTTAATGTAATGATTGCAAGTGTTGCAATGCCAGCTCAGGTATTAATAATACCTCTTTTTTATATACTGCTATACTTTGGAATACTTAATTCTTATCAGGCCCTAATTTTTGCATATGCTGGATTTTTGATACCAATCGGTGTTCTTATTTTACGCATGTTTTTTGAACAAACTCCAAAAGAAATATCTGAAGCAGCAATAGCTGATGGTGCTAGTGATTTTCAGCTACTAATGAAAATTCTTTTGCCTTTAGCAAAACCAGCTATAGCAACTTGTGTCATACTTTTATTTTTAGATACTTGGAATGAATTTGTTTATGCTATGATTTATCTTCAAAATCCTGAACTACATACTGTTCCTGTAGCTTTAGCAAAAATTGGAACTAGCAGATATTATATTTCAATTGGAGCATATAGTGCTGCTATAATGATAACTATTATCCCTGTCTTAACTATATTTGCAATATTTCAAAGGTGGTTTATAGCTGGCATGACTGTGGGTGCTTTAAAACATTAGTAATATTTTTTCGTATATTGATTAAAATTAACGTGACATACACTATGCATTAAATTTACTAAAATGTTATATCTTATGTGTGTATAAAAAATATTTTAATAATTTAATATACTCCATCTATTAATATACTTCTTCTACTTTGTTAGATTGCATTGATCTATACATTGCATCTAAAACTTGAACTGATTTATAGCCATTTGTTTCGTCGCTCCGATGATTAATTATTTTACCTTTACATGCACTTACTAATGCATCAATCACAGGATTCATAGAATATGTTTGAGCGCCCTCCCCATTCATATCATGTTCTATATTTTTACCATCAATTTTGGCAGTCAATCTTTCTCTAGAGGGCTCTATATCTAAAAATATTGCTCCCTTAGTTCCATGAATTTTTATCTCAATATGTTCTTCTTTATTTTTCGGCAAATATGCACATCCAGAAATTGATGCGGTTATACCTTCTTTAAACATTAATGAAACAGCATTAGTATAATCTACCTTAGTTTGAGACTCCAAATGAAAGCAAACTAATTTTTCTGGAGTTGCTTCAACTAGTTTAAAAATTGCTCCGATTAAGTGTGATGTTTGTCCCCAAGCATATCCCCCGCCCTTATTAGGATCAGACCATGTTGACGCCAAAGGTTGAAAAGTATGATCTTTTGCTTCAATCAACCCTTCTCCACCAAACAAGTCAAGAGTAGACGAAGACATTGAAGCATCAATGTGTCTTATTTCTCCAATTATTCCCTCAACAATATATTTGCGCGCTTTATCCATAAAATGAGTATAATTATATCCATACGGAATAATAATTTGTCTTTTATTTTTTTTAGAGAGTAAAAAAAGCTCCTTTGCTTCATTTGAAGATGTAGTCATAGGTTTTTCAATAACAACATGTAATTTTTTTTCCAAAGCTTCTTTAGCACATACAAAGTGTTCTGAATGGGGGGTGGAGATAATTGCTCCATCTAATTCTTCATACGAAAGTGATTCCTTATAATTTTCACTTGAAAATTTAAATTTATACTTTTTTTTAACTAGTTCTAATTCTTTTTTTCCATATCTACATACACTATACAAATTAACATCTCTTAATGAAGATAAATAAGGTAAATAAAAATCTGTACACCACCATCCTGCTCCAATAACAGCTATATTAACTTTTTCTTTCATTTATTGAATTAAGTACTAAAATTAACTTACAAATACAATGGATTATTAAAATTATTAAATAATCGGATTTATAACAATGAAAATATCAAAAATTGAAATTAGATTATGCAGTCAAAAAGAAGCTTTGATCAAAAATTTTGAAATGTATGATCATGAAAAATCTGATTTAGAATTTCTTGTTATAACTTTTAAAACTGATGAGGGCTTAAGTACATCAACCTTTGGCTTTGCTGGAAAAGGTGCATCAATGGCTGGTGAAGTTGCAAATACAATATTTAAACCTTTTTTTCTTGGACGCGATCCTCTCTATAGAGAAAAACATTGGCATGAATATAAAACAGCAGATCGATGGTGGAATCATTCACCAATATATGGTTATGGAGCATTTGACGTAAATTGTTGGCTATTATCTTCATTGGCAGCAAATCAACCTTTATATAAGTACTTAGGCGCTTTTAGAGATTCAGTTCCAATCTATGGAAGTTCGCTTAGTTTGGACAGTCCTGAAGCTTATGCAAAAGAAGCTTTGGAGTGCAAAAATAAAGGTTTTAATGCATATAAGCTTCATCCGATAGGACTAAACTTTTTAGAAGGAAATTTTGAAAGAGATGACATTAATTTAGAGATTGAATGCCATAGAGCTGCTAGAAAAGCTGTAGGTGATGATTTTAAATTAATGAGTGATCAGGTATCTTCTTTAAATTTTGAACAAGCATTAAGATTTGGACGGGAGTTAGAAAAATTAAATTTTTATTGGTATGAAGAGCCCCTTTTTGATGAAAGTTTTCATAATTTAAGAGAACTAACTAGAATACTTGATATTCCAATTATTGGATCTGAAATAATTGAAAAAAAACCTTATAGTTTAGCTGAGGTTATTTCTACCAGGGTTGTAGATATGGTTCGTGCAGACGTAATGATGTGTGGTGGTATTACAGGAACAATTAAAACTGCCAGGCTTGCAGAAAGCTTTGGAGTTCAATGTGAAATAATTACTTCAGTCTACCATCCAATCGATCTTGTTAATTTGCACTGTGTTGCAGCAATAAAAAATTGTGAATTTTTTGAAATAATGGTTCCATATGAATATTTTAACTTTGGTTTAAAGAACAATATTAAAATAGAAAATGGTTATGCGCATCTTCCTAATAAACCTGGATTAGGTATTGATTTGGATTGGGATTTTATTGATAATACTACTTTTAAAATATTATAAAATTAATATTTAATATATTTATAAATCTTTAAGAGATTAGTTATGATGAAATACTTCTCTTAACTCATCCTCAACAGCAGAGGTATCAGTGGATGATTTTGTAATTAGTAAATCTTGCATATAATTATTCCATTTTTTGACTATATCCATCTCTTCCAATTCATCAAATCGATTTTCATCTGTTAATTCCATATATTCAATCAAAGTATTATCTTTAGAATCATAATAAATTGAATAATTGCTAATACCTAAAGATGTTAAAGCACTGCTTAATTCTGGCCATATAGCATCATGCCTTTTTTTATATTCTTCTATTTTTCCTTCTTTTAAAGTTAATCTAAAAGATCTTCTAATCATATTTGTTGTCCTTAAATTTTATAAAAAGTTTCTGCATTCTTAAAAAACAAATTATCTTTTTCATTATCAGTAAAATCACTTACAACATTATAATAAGCATTCCAATAATCAAAATAACTAGCGTTACATAAATATTTATCAACTGGAAAATTCGATCCGAACATACATCTATTAATACCAAAATTATCAATAGAATTTAAAATAAGTGGCCGAATACTATCTTCGGTCCAATTAGAGTTGAATTCTCCAAATCCTGACAATTTGATAGCCACGTTATCAAACGAGGATAATAGCTTAATATTAGCTATCCAGTCTTGTGAAATTTTATTAGTAATATTGAGTGGGGAAAGGGTGTGATTAATAATAAATAAAATATTCTCTTCCTTGTTAATAAGCTTAGCTGCATCATCAGTTTGATTTTGTAAGATTGATAAATCGAAAGAAAGATTATATTTTTTAAGTAATGAAAAATTTTTTAACCAAATGTTTTCTTTTAAGTAATCAATTTTAGCATGTGATGAAGAACTATCATTTATATCATAATTTAATATCTGTCTAATACCTCTAAAATTAGAGAATAAAGTATGTCTTTCTAAGGTTTTTTCCACGCCTTCATCTAAAAAATTTACAAAACCAATGATTGCGTTTGGTAATTTATTTTTTCCTATTCCAGATTCACTAACACTCTGTATCCATTCAGTTTCATACAAAGTTTCGGTTTCGTTAATTTCAGCCTGAACATGAACTGATTTATAAATATTCAAAGAACCTATGTCATTAAGATAATCCTTAATTAAATAAACATTATTAAATATTTCATGACCAGGGGATATGAGCCAATCATATTTATTAGATCTTGGGTCCCATAAATGATGGTGCGTATCAATTATCTTTTGATTAATAATATTTTTCATGTTTTTATTATACTTTTACTTTAAAAGATTCATATAATTAATTAATTATTTTTATGAAAGTTTTATTAACGGGTGGTGCTGGTTATATTGGAAGCCACGCATCTTTAGCTCTTCTAGATAATGGGCACAAAGTAACTATAGTTGATAATCTAAGTACAGGAAATCAGAACTTATTACCTCTAAATGCTGAATTTATAAAATGTGATATTCAAGATAAAACAGTTATTGCAAATCTCCTAAGAAAAGAAAAATTTGACATCTTAATGCATTTTGCAGGATATATTCAGGTTGAAGAATCTGTAAATAATCCTGAAAAATATTTTAGAAATAATACAGAAAATGCAAAAATATTATTTGATATTTGTGCAGAAAATAATCTTACTAATATAATTTTTTCTTCTACAGCTGCGGCTTATGGAAATCCTACAAATGAACAGCCTGTTTCTGAAAATAATGTATTAAAGCCACTTAATCCTTATGGTGAGTCAAAAATTCAAACAGAAGAGTATTTACAAAATAATCCCAAACTAAATTATATGATTCTTCGCTATTTTAATGTTGCTGGAGCAGATCCACAAATGAGATCAGGTTTAATAAGTCAAAACCCAACTCACTTAATTAAAATTGCCTCTGAGGTTGCAGTAGGCAAAAGAGATAAGATAATTATTTATGGAAATGATTATCCAACTTTAGATGGCACAGCAATAAGAGATTATATCCATGTATCAGATTTAGCAGATGTTCATCTAAAAGCGGCCGCATATTTACTAAAAGAACAGAAGTCACAAATTATTAATTGTGGTTACGGAAAAGGATACTCTGTTAAAGAAGTTTTAGCAGTTGTTAATAAAATTAATGGTAAAGAAATTTCTATTGAAGATGGGGACAGGCGTCCTGGAGATTCATCAATGCTTGTATCTAATATAACTAAACTTAATAATTTATTAAAATGGAAACCCAAGCATAATGATTTAAATTTTATTATTAAAACTGCAATTGATTGGGAGAAAAAGTTATTAAATAGATAATATGCATAAACGAATTTTTAAACGTAACGATGGCAAAAATTTATTACTTTATGGTGTAAAAGTCCATAATGAAAATAACACAACTGAACTTGAAATTACCCCTTCCCCCAAACCTCATCTTCGATGGAATCCTTCTAGGCAGGAATGGGTTACATATTCAGCAAGCAGATCAAACAGAACTGCTTTTCCTCCAAAAAAATATTGTCCTTTATGCCCTGCTGGAAATTTAAATTTTCCTACTGAAATACCCTTTGATGATTTTGAAGTAGCCGTTTTACCGAACAGATGGCCAAGCTTTAATACTCATGAAGAAAAAATTGAAATATCAAATATTAAAACAAAAAATTCTAATGGATATTGTGAGGTTGTAGTTTATTCATCAGGGCATCATGATACTATAGCTGAAATGCCTCTTAGCCGTATAGAATTATTAACTAAAACTTGGATAGATAGATACACTCAATTATTAAAAAGAAAAGATATCTCATATGTAATGCCCTTTGAAAACAGAGGGGAAGAATGCGGAGTTACTCTTCATCATCCTCATGGACAAATTTATTGCTACCCTTTTATTCCTCCTGTTATTGAAAAAGAAATATTTGCCTTTAAAAAAGAAAATTTTATTCTCTCTATGATGCAAAGTTTGGAGGAAAAATATTTTGTTTATCAAGATGATAATATAATTGCTGCTGTTCCTCCTTTTGCACGATATGCCTATGAAATTTGGATAATACCAAAAAAACAAAGAGCAGGTCCTTGGCAATTCAATGAGAATGAAATTAAATCTTTTAGTGATTGTTTCCAAAAAGTTGTTAAAGGATATGATTCTTTTTTGGGAAAAAAATGTCCGTATATAATGGGTTTGCATGCTGCTCCAAATTTAGAAGATGAAACATTTCACTTTCATGTTGAATTCTATCCCCCTCTTCGCTTAGGAGATAAACCAAAAGTATTAGCTGGATCAGAATCTATGGCTGGTGTATTTATTATGGATGTATTACCAGAAGACTCTGCAAAAATTTTGAGAGAACATGTTGATCAATGAATATTAAAGAAAAAATAAAATTTTACAAAGAAAATTTAGATTGTTTTGAAGACACTATGGAAAAATATAAATTCTTACTAGATCAGGGGAAAAAAGCATCACCTTTTCCAGAAGAGTTTAGAGAAGACTCATTTAAAGTCACAGGATGTCAAGCACAAGTATGGCTTGTTCCATATTTAAAAGATAACTTGATGTATTTTCATTCTGATTCCGATGCTTTTATTTCAAAAGGAATGGTTACAATTCTTTGTGATATTTTTGGAGGTAACAATCCTGCAGAAATAGACAATAGTGAATTAAATTTACTGGATGATTTAAATTTAAATGTATTGCTAACACCTGGAAGAAGAAATGGCGTTTATTCAATGCTTTTAAAAATAAAAGAGCATGCTAAATCTCATTGCTAAATTGATTGACCAACAAATTTAAGAAAAATTAAATATGACAACAATTGAAATTCTAAAAACACTTGTAACGTTTCCAACAATAAGTGCTAATTCTAATATGAAACTAGTTGATTACTGCTCGGACCTTTTAAAAAAAATTGGAGCGGAAGTAAAAATTATTAAAAACGATAATAACACCAAAGCTAATCTTTACGCAACTGTAGGTCCTCGAAACATTCCTGGGGTAATGTTATCAGGGCATACAGATGTTGTTCCTGTAGAAGGTCAATCATGGTCTGTTCCAGCATTTGAAATGACAAATAAAGATAATAAACTTTATGGAAGAGGTACAGCCGATATGAAAGGTTTTATAGCTTGTGCTTTACATGCAGCTATTAAAGCATCAGAAATGAAATTAAAAACACCTCTGCACCTAGCATTTTCGTATGATGAGGAAATTGGGTGTGTTGGAGTGCGTTCCATGATCACAAAGCTTAAACAAGCGCCCTTTGTGCCTATCTTTTGCATTGTGGGAGAACCAACTCTAATGCAAATTGCAACAGGCCATAAAGGTAAAGTAAATGTA
>Ga0114993_10003897_pt1 | contig 15195 bp, 8 predicted proteins | sample ArcticOcean_MG_C_FD_87042 | JGI IMG/M metagenome (GOLD analysis project Ga0114993, IMG submission 87042) | Marine microbial communities from western Arctic Ocean - ArcticOcean_MG_CB2_150 | ecosystem: Environmental > Aquatic > Marine > Oceanic | place: Arctic Ocean: Canada Basin | collected...
ATGAGACATATTGATATTATCACAAAGAAATACGATCAATTATTGCTTATCCTAATCGTAATTCTATCCGTAATGGGAACTGTGATGCTATATAGTGCAAGCTCATCATTTTCTCTAAATGAGACTGGTGGTTTAACAGATACCTTATTTATTCGCTCCCACCTAAAGCGCTTGCTATTAGGTATGCTAATAATGTTCATGTTCGTTATTATAGATTATAGAAAATTAAAATCAATAGCACCTTATTTGATGATTTTTTCAATTATTCTATTATTGGCTACAAAAATTATGTATTTAGTTAAAGGAATTAATTTTCCCGCGCGCTGGTTAGATCTTGGCCTTTTTACAGTTCAAACATCAGATATTGCTCGCTTTTCATTAATCTTATACCTTGCTTATTATATTGATAAAAAGAGAGAATCATTGAAAGATTTTTACAAAGGTTTTATTCCACCGGTTCTTTTAATGGCTGGCATTTTATTTACAATAGTCATTCAACCTGATTTTAGTACTGCAGCGGTTATTGGATTAATAGGGTTTTCTATGTTGTTTATTGGAGGGGCAAAACTTTCTCATATCATCGCAACTTCAGTTATCTCAATTGCAATTATGATTCCAGTCATGTTAATGCGCTCATACCGCATGAAAAGAGTTATTTATTGGCTTGGTTCTATTATTGGAATCAATGGTGGTAGTGAACAAGAAGTTATTGGTTACCAAGCTCAACAATCGCTAATAAGCTTAGGAAATGGTGGATTTTGGGGACTAGGACTTGGTAATAGTTTAGAAAAAAATCTATTTCTTCCAACTCCTCATACTGATTTTATATTTGCGATCATTGGCGAAGAACTCGGTTTCTTAGGGGCAATTTTTGTGATATCTCTTTTTCTTTTTATTTTTCAAAGAGGAATAAAAATTGCAAAAGAAACGACTGACCCATTTGGTGTAATGCTTGCCGTTGGTATTTCATTTAGTATAATTGTTTACTCATTTATAAATGTTGCTGTCGTTACTGGAATATTCCCTGTTACCGGTTTGCCAATGCCATTAGTGAGCCATGGGGGCAGTAATGTAGTTATGAATCTTGCTTGCTTGGGCATCTTGCTAAATATAAGTCAGGCAAAACGAAGTGTTAGTCATGCTACTAGTTGGAAGCCGAAGTTGAATGTCTAACCTTTTAAATATAGTTATTTCAGGGGGAGGAACTGGAGGACATTTATTTCCTGCTCTGGCTATTGGCGATGAACTTCAGATTCAAAACCCTAATACCTTCATTCATTATATTGGTTCAAAATTTGGTATTGAAAAAGATGTTCTACCAATTAAAAATGTACCCCATTCCCTCTTACCCATAAGAGGGTTACAAAGAAGATTTAATTTTGATAGTTTAGGTAAAAACATTCTTCTGCCAATTAGAATTATTTCATCCTTATCTAAAGTTAGACAACTTTTCAATGAGATTAAACCTCAGTTGGTCATAGGAACGGGTGGCTATGCTTCAGCATTACCATTACGTGAAGGCATTAGGAGAGCAATCCCTACTTTGATTCAAGAGCAAAATTCTTTTCCAGGCATCACAACAAGATGGTTTGCAAATAATGCTAATAAAGTTTGTATTGCTTTTGAAGAGTCTCAGTCAATGATTAAAAAAAAATGTATTTTAACAGGTAATCCAATCAGGCACGAGATAAATACTGGAATTCGAGAATTTGGACTAAAAGAATATGGCTTTGATAAAAATAAAAAGACTCTTCTATTATTCGGTGGAAGTCAAGGCTCTCTTGCTTTAAATCAAACGATGGATAAAATGATTAATTATTTATCTATATCTTCAAGGCAAATTATCTGGCAAACTGGTAAAGATTTTTTTAATAATTATAGTCACCATGAAAATGAGACTGTGCGCGTTGTTCCATTTATTAACAATATGGCAAACGCTTATGCTGCGAGTGATTTAGTTATAAGCCGCGCAGGTGCAATTACTTGCTCAGAATTGACAGTTTGTGGAAAGCCATCAATTTTAATTCCCTACCCTGCTGCTGCAGGAAACCACCAAGAAAAAAATGCTAATGCTTTAGCCGACAATGGAGCTTCAATAATTATAAATGAAGATAAAATAATTCCTGATGAATTGGCTTCTTTAATTCAAAATTTATTAAATAATAATAAACAGCTCAATGATATGGCAAATTCTAGTAAAAAATTAGGCAAACCTGATGCTACGGCTATAATAGTTCAACAAGCCTTGGAATTAGTAAAGTAATGTTTAGAAAAGTTAATAAAGTTCATTTTGTTGGTATTGGTGGAATTGGAATGAGCGGTATAGCAGAATTACTATTAAATCTTGGATTTAAAGTTAGTGGTTCAGATTTAACCGATTCTGAAATCATTGAAAATTTAAAGTCTAAAGGTGCTGAAATATCTAACAAACATCATGTGGATAATATAAATAATTGCGAAGTCGTAGTTTATTCTAGTGCAGTCCCAAATGATAACCTTGAACTAATGGAGGCCGTTCAAAAAAATATTCCTATTATTAAAAGAGCTGAAATGTTAGGAGAGCTTGTTGCTTTAAAACAAACCAGTATTGCTATCGGTGGAACACATGGTAAAACTTCTACTTCATCAATGATTGGTGCGCTATTAACAAAGGGGAACCTTGACCCAACTTTAATTGTGGGTGGATTAGTCCAAAATTTAGATACCAACTCAAAACTCGGTGAAGGTGATCTGATAGTAGTTGAAGCTGACGAATATGATAAGAGTTTCTTACAAATAAAACCAACAATTGCTATTATAACTAATATTGAAAAAGAACATATGGACTGTTATGAAAATTTAGATGACCTTCTATCCTCTTTTGTTCAATTTGCTAATTCTGTTCCATTTTATGGCGCTCTTATTGCTTGCATTGATTCGCCTGAAGTACAAAATATTTTACCTCTAGTTAAGAGACCTGTTATTACCTATGGTTTATCGCTTCAAGCTGAGATAAGCGCAAAAAACATACGATTTAATCAAGCGGAAACAATTTTTTCACTTTATAGAAATAATAAAAATGTGGGTGAAGTCACATTGAATGTTCCAGGTAAACATAACGTACTTAATTCTTTAGCTGCTGCAGCCATTGGATTTGAAATGGGCTTAAATATAGAAAGTATCATTAAAGGGTTGAAAAGTTATGGTGGCGTTCGTCGTCGATTTGAAATTAAAGGGATTATAAATGATATAATGGTCGTAGATGACTATGCGCATCACCCAACAGAAGTTTCAGCTACATTACAAGCGGCAAGAGATGGCTGGAATCGAAGAATTATTGCAGTTTTTCAACCACATCTTTTTTCACGGACAAAAGATTTTTACAAAGAATTTGCCGCTGCTTTTATGGATAGCGATGTCTTAATAATTACAGATATTTACCCTGCTAGAGAAGTTCCTATAAAAGGTATTAATGGAGAATTAGTTTACAATTCAGCAAAATCTATAGGTCATAAAGATGTGCATTATGTACCTAATCTAGAAGACATAGAACTATGTTTAGATGGCTTGGTTAAAAGTAATGATATGGTTATAACAATTGGCGCGGGGACAATATGGCGCTATGGTCAATCTTATTTTGACCATTTGAAAAATATAGAGATCTCAACTTGAATTCTATTGAAACATTACAGACAATAACAAAAGGTACTTTTTTAAAAGAAGAAGCTATGATGAAACATACATCATACGGTATAGGTGGTCCCGCACAAGCTTATATTATTCCTAAAGATGAAAATGATTTATCACAAATATTGAAATTTGCAAACCAATATAAAATATCAACTTATTTTGTTGGATCAGGTTCCAATTTATTAGTGTCAGATAAAGGCATAAATGGAATAGTTATTACTTTAGGTAAAGCAATTAATGATTTTAGAATCAATGGTGCTAAGATATATGCGGAGTCAGGTGTCATGTTAGGTAAAGTAGTTAAAGAATGTATAAAAAATAATTTATCTGGTTTAGAGAGCTTAATTGGAGTGCCAGGAACTCTAGGTGGTGCATTAGTTATGAATGCTGGCGCATTTGGTGGGGAAATTTCAAATTATTTAAAAAAAGTGACTGTAATGACGATGGAAGGAAATAAAAAAAATTATAAGCCAGGTGAAATAGAATTTAGTTACAGACATTCTACATTCTCTTCTGAAGAAATAGTTATAAGTGCCAACTTTGAATTAATTCAAAGTGATGCTAAAACTGTTGCAGAAAAAAAATCATTAGCCAGTGGTGGCAGAAAAGCTACTCAGCCTTTAAAATTTCGCTCTGCTGGGAGTGTATTTAAAAATCCAGATGAAGGTGCAGCTGGGTATTTTATTGATCAAGCAGGTTTAAAAGGGACTAAGGCGGGTGACGCTGAAATATCTAATCACCATGCAAACTTTTTCGTTAATCATGGAGAAGCTAAAGCATCTGATATTGTTAAATTAATTCGTCTTGCTAGAAAAACTGTGAAAAAGAAATTTGGAGTGATGCTTGAATTAGAAGTGAAAACATTAGGTTTTAAATCAGGAACATTTGACGTATGAATAAAAAGAAAAAAAATACTTTTTCCTTAAGGAAAATTATTGGAATTGGACTTTCGATATTATTTTTATTAACTCTGATAAGTGCAACTAAATGGGCTAACTATCGTAAATCATTTGACCTGACAAAAGTAAATATATCAGGTTATAATATTTTAGATAAAGAAGATTATGAAAACATATTATCAGAATTTAAAGTTCAATCTATTAATAATTATAAACTACGTGATATTTCAAATAAAATTGAAAAGAACCCCTATGTAAAAGCTGTACAGGTAAGTCGACAATTTCCTAATATAATTAAAATAAATATTGTTGAACGAAAACCTTTAGCAATAATAAATCTTGATGAACAACTGATGCTTGATAAGGATGCTTTTGTATTGCCTAATCACCATTATAGTGATACTGCATTAATTCCAGTTTTATCAGGGTTTAACCCTGCAAAAGACCTTTATCCATATGGGGAAAAGACTTTTTCAGTAAAAGTAAAAGAAGCGATTTCTATCCTCAATCAATTATCTAAATCTTACAATACACTTTATAATAATATATCAGAAATAACACTTAATAATAATGATGATTATGTCATTATACTTTCTGATAGACCCACCAGAGTAATACTCGGCAAAAAGGATATAATAACTAAATTGAATATTTTAAAAAACTTTGATAAATCTTTAGGACAACGCCAGTTAACTGATTTTAGGTTACTGGATATGCGGTATAATAAGCAACTAGTAGCGCGGGACTGGTCATGATACGATCTAAGAACCAGGATAAATATATACAAACTGGATTAGATGTTGGTTCAAATAAAATCTGTTGTGCTATAACAGAGATCGATCCGAACTCAAATACTGTTAAATTGCTTGGTATTGGCACCTCTCCCGCTACTGGAATAAAAAAAGGATCAATAACTCATAGGGATCAGTTAATTGATGAGATGGACCATGCTCTTCAAGAAGCTCAACTGATGGCAAACCTAACCGTCCAGAGTTTATCTTTAGGTATTTCTGGTGATCATATTCGTGGCATTAATACACAAGGTGCCATTGCCATTGGAGGAAATAATGGTAATAACATATCTGTTCAAAATGAGATAACTGATTCTGATGTTAGAAATGTGCTTGATTTAGCTAAAGCAATATCTTTACCTATAGATAGAGATATCCTTCATGTTCTTCCTCAAGAGTTTGTCATTGATACAATGGATTCTATAAAAGATCCGGTTGGATTAACAGGCCGCAGATTAGAAGCCCGTGTTCATTTGATCACTGTTGCTACGACTGCTGCTACAAATTTAGCAAGTTGCGCAGAAGAATTAGGTGTCAGTGTAGATGCTATGGTCTATCAAGGATTAGCATCTAGTATAGCAACTCTGGGAGAGGATGAAAAAAACCTAGGTGTAGTTTGTGTTGATATTGGCGCGACTACAACTGACATTATTATCTATTTTGATGGAGGCATCAGACATACCTCCACCATTAGTATTGGAGGTGCGAGCATTACAAATGATATTGCTGTAATGCTGCAAGTTGGAATTGAAGAAGCGGAAAAAATTAAAAAAACATATGGTTCTGCTAAGGCCTCTATGTCATCTCCAGAACTAGATTTTGAACTACCAGCTAATAATGGTGAAATAAAAAGAAAAATTTCCGAACATGAGTTATCGCGATATGTTGAAGCTAGAATGGTTGAAATATTACAATTGGTAATGAGAGAGGTTTCTAGAGCAGATATAAAAGAAAAATTAACTTATGGAATGGTAATTACTGGAGGTGGCTCCGAATTAAAAAACCTATCTGGATTAGCGCAAGAAACAATTAATATGCCCGTAAAAATAGGAATGCCTAATAAAATAAGTGGTGCTGTGGATATTGCCTCAGGACCTTCCTATGCTAGTGCAATTGGCCTTTCTCAATGGAAAAACTTCGATGAAGATCTAAATGATTACAAGCCCCTAGAATCACTCAAAGGCACATTTGATAAAGTAAAAAATCTATTAAAAGAATTTTTTTAAAATGTTTAATAATTACACACATACCAAAGAACTAAGAAAAGGAGAAATATCATGCTATTTGAATTCGATAGTTTAGCAGAACAAAAAGCCAATTTAAAAATGATCGGTGTCGGTGGAGCAGGTGGAAATGCGGTAAATCGTATGATCCAAGCCGGTATGAGCGGTGTTGATTTTATAGTAATTAATACTGACGCTCAAGATTTAGATAATAATGCTGCAGAAAATAAAATACAAATCGGTAAAAGTCTTACTAAAGGATTAGGTGCCGGTGCTCAATCTGAAGTTGGCAAAGATGCAATGGAAGCAGATCATGAGGTTGTCAAATCAATGCTTGAAGGTGCTGATATGGTTTTCATTACTGCAGGAATGGGTGGTGGAACAGGAACAGGTGCAGCACCCGTAGTTGCTCAAATGGCACGTGAAATGGGAATTCTTACTGTAGGCGTAGTAACTCTCCCCTTTAATTTTGAAGGCCCTAAAAGAATGAATCGCGGCCTTGCAGGAATAACTGAGTTACGTAAAGCATGCGATACGGTAATTAATATTCCAAACCAAAAGCTAATGTCAATTGTTGATAAAACCACTACCGTTGTAGAAGCTTTTAAATTAGCAGATTCAATTTTACACCACGCATCAAAAGGAATATCAGACCTTATTAATGTACATGGATTGATAAATCTTGATTTTGCAGATGTTGAAACGGTTATGAAAAACATGGGTGAAGCAGTCATGGGTACAGGTACAGCCAGCGGTGAAGAAAGAGCGGTACTCGCCTCACAACAAGCCATCTCAAGTCCATTGTTAGATAATGGATCAATTTCAGGTGCTCAAGGTGTATTAGTTAATATTACTGGTGGACCCGATCTCACTTTGATGGAAGTAGATCAAGCAACCTCTATCATCTTTGAAGAAGCTGGTAAAGATGCAAATATTATCTTTGGAGCAGTTATCGATCCCTCAATGAGTGACGAAATAATGGTCACAGTAATAGCAACAGGATTTAATAGAAAAAGTATTTTAGAAAATATTCCTATTACAGAAGAAAAAGAAGTTACACCCACTCAAACACGTATTTTGGCTGAAAATGAAAATCTTCCGTTACACCAACAGTCAAAAGAAGAAGCGTTCGTTGAAAATGATCCATCAAAAGAGAAACCCAAACCAACTTTATTTTTTGATGATACAAATCCACCAATATATGGAAATGATCTCGATGTGCCCGCCTTCATACGTAGACAGCACGATTAGATTAGAACATAGATAATTCAAAGAAGCTTCTCTAATTTCTTAAATAGCAGTTTTCTGCAAAAAAGTCCTCTCATTTTTGGGAGGACTTTTTTTATGGTATAAAAAAACCCTCACTGAACAAGTAAGGGTTTAATAAGATCTAAATTATAAATTAAGTAATATTTATACTTTTTTACTTTTAGCCTTTATTCTATTTAAAACTTTACGTATACCAATCTTATCGATTAGACGTAATCCTTGGGTAGAAACATTGAGGGTGATCCAGCGATTTTCATCAGCCAGCCAAAATCTTTTTTTCTGTAAGTTGATATCAAACCGACGACGGGTCTTATTATGAGCATGGCTCACATTATTTCCAAACATTGGTTTTCTTCCTGTTACGTCACAAACTCTACTCATTTAAATACTCATTTATATGTTCAAAAAAGCTTGGAAAATTAAAGTATTAACTGCCCATGAGCAACTAATTATAATTAGTTACTTCAGCAGTACCATTTTCTTGGTTTTAACAAAGTCGCGGGTCTGGATCTGATAAAAGTAAATTCCGGCTGATACAAGCGCGCCTGCATTATTGCGTGCATTCCACTTCATCGTTTGATAACCAGCTGACATCTCTTTCCCTGCCAAGTTTGCCACTTCCCTGCCCATGATATCATAAATGATCAGATTTACATACGCATCCTTGGGGAGATCATAGTTTATGGTGGTAACTGGATTGAATGGATTGGGGTAATTATCATGCAAAGCAAATTCACTTGGTACCGGTGTGATATCCATTGTTTCACTACCCGCACTCAAGATTACATTATCTGGCCCAATGAACTGATACGTTAAATTGACCGCAATATCATTCTTTTGTAAATGTTTGGTGCTGATCCGGATCGGTGTATTGTTCGCTTCAAAATAGCCCACCTGATACACTAAACGCCCGTTCAAGGTATCCACACTGGATAAGGCCAACCCTTCATCACTGAAGCCGTTCTCGGCTACAATAGAAAACTGAATATCTGACGCGGGATAATCTAAGATCAATTCTACCGCCTGAGTTCCCCGTGGTGGATCAAAAACAATATGATCAGCTTCGATTACGGCATTCAGATCCGCACCTTGATCCGCAATTATTTTGGTCTGCTGTTTACTTAATTTAGTGGTGTTCCAATGCCACATACGTGTGAAGGCCATCATATCTCTTGAATTATATTTATTGTCTGGAGCTGGTTTTAAGTTTGGCACAGTACCAACCGTGGGTCCTAGCTCTACACTAAGATCCTCATTATTCCAGCCAGTAATAAACGTATTTAGATCCGTAACGCCAATATCACCATCCAGATCATAATCTCCTAGTATTGATACATTATACTCATACAGCAAATTATTGATCACATTACCTGCTAAATCCGTAAAGCTTTCAATTTTTATTATTATTTGATCATCACTAATTAATGGAGCATTAATTGTAACTGAGATTATACGAGCAGCATAAGTGATATCTAATTCTATTATATAATCTACAGAGGCACCTAATGTTGTTGTCACATCTAATATCACATTGGTTACAGGTTCTGAAGTTGTAAAGTCTATAGTTGTATTTTCTAAAAGATATAATAGATGACCCTTTTCTGGATATACTGAAGTAATTGCTGGTGGGATAAAATCAGCCATAATAACATCGCTAGTAGCAACTTCACTGGTATTACCTACCTCATCAACTGCACGCACGGACACATAGTAACCACTGGCATCTTTTAATAATATTCCTAACGCGAGATTTCTCTTACTACTATCGCCGTTATCCGTCCAATCCACTAGATCTGTAGCTCCTTTGCTAGTACCCAATGCATATTCATAACGAGTAATCCCACTTAAAGAGTCCGCAAAGCCACTCCAACTAGCATAGAGCGTATCCGTATTGGTAAAAGCTTTATCACGAATGACCAATCCAACTGCTGGATTCTCATGATCTGCGATCACGCCATTAGAGCTGACCGTATCTGAGACATTGCCCACTTGATCGATCGCTTTGACCCTCACATAATAAGCCTGGGTATTAATAAGGTTATGTCCCGTATGGATGAATGAGGTATCCGGTCCATTACTGCTCCAGTCTTTAACATCCACCCCATTTAAAGTCGTACCGATCGCATACTGATAATCGGCAATACCACTAGTAGCATCTGTAAAACCGGTCCAGTTAGCCGCTAAAGTATTTAAAGATGAGGTATAAGATATATCTACGCCTACTCCATCATTTACCGTACCAGCAGTAGGACTTAATAGATCGATCGTGGTCCCATCCCCCGTCATTACGGCCGATACATTACCCGCTTTATCTGTGGCCCGTACTGAAGCAAAATAGGTTGTAGCTTCAACCAAACTAAGATCTGAAAGTGTAATTGAAGTTGAAAGAGACGCATTCGTCCAACCAATAGTTTGTATTCCACCGCTAGAGGTTCCTAAGGCATATTCATATTTATAAAGACTTGATATGGAGTCAGAGCCTGACCATGCAAGATCAAGACTGTCTGAGACACCTTGAAAATCTAGATCAGTACTAGTAATCAAACTTCCTTCCACTACCACTCCCATTAATGGCGCTATATTATCAATAACGATGGCTTTATTTGCACTGAGTGAGTTTGTTGAACCTGGGTCAGGCAAAGTTAACGTTGCATTATTGCCTTGAGCATCTTTGACCGTTCCCGCATTTAAAATAAGAGCTAATACATTCTCATATGCCAGATCAAAACTCTGATCGTTAGAGCCTACAGCATACTTAAATAGTAATACGGTTGTACCACTTCCACTATTATACTCACCCACACCATCCATAACACCTGTTTCTAAAGAAATCTGTGGATTACCTGTCACCACTGTATTTTCACTAAATGTCACCGTTACATCGATCGTATCGCTCGCATTATAAGCACCATCTTCTGTGGTAGAACTAACAGAAAGTACGGTTGGACCATTGGTATCAATCACTAAATCTTTATTGGCCGACAGAGAATTTGTTTCACCCGGTGTTGGTAAAGTTAATGTGGCATTATTACCTGCGCCATCTTTGATGGTTCCACCATTTAACGCCAGAGCAGCTGCACTTTGAACATCCAGGTCACTACTATTATTTCCAGAGCTAACAATATATTCCCAGGTTAAAGTATCATTTCCACTGCCACTAGAATAATTTATTTTTTTGTCATTAGAGCCGGTTTCTAAAGTAAGGCTTGGCCTTCCCGTTCCATCATTTTCAAAAAGACTTGAATTCACAATTACATTTTCACTAAAAACAATATTGATCGCAATTGTATCACCAACAGAATAAGTGCCATTAGCTTTTGAAGAAGTGATTGAAGTGATTGTTGGCACATTCCCATCAATGACCAAGGCCTTATTAGCGCCTAAAGAGTAAGTTGCAGCTGGTGTAGCCAAGGTTAAGGTCGCCCCATTCCCTGCCGCATCTTTGATCGTTCCACCATTCAAAGTAAGTGAGGTGGTTCCCATATAATCCAGATCACTGGAAATATGTCCCGCTGCTACCGTATAATTAAAGGCCAAAGTATTAGTCCCTGAACCAGCGGAATAGTTAACCACCGCATCCGTAGAACCAGTTTCTAGTGCGAGCTGTGGGGTTCCTGTTACAAAGACCTCTTCGCTAAAGGTCGTAGTGACTTGCACTACATCACTAATGCCATATGTCCCATTTGCGGTAATTGATGATACGGAGGTAACCGTGGGGATCGTATTATCATTTAAATTAATAGCATTATTACTCTGCGAAGTACTGGCTTCATTATTATCAGCATCATAGATCGAGTCATCTTTGGGGTTCACCACCAGCAGCTCCTGACCATTAGTATTACCAGTGAGACCAAAATCAAGGGTATAAATATTTCCGCTTGGAGAAATATCTGTTGGTGTCGCACTTACAAGGGTCGCATTTCCACCGGTTATTGATAGAACAAAATCCGTTTTTTCTAAAGCCCCTGCGGTTCCACCGGTTGCGTTATATACCGCTTCCGAAAAGGTCACCGCCACAGAACTATTATCTGAGGCTAGTGCAATGCCGGTAATAATAGGTGGAACCTTACTATTTAAATTAACTGAATTGTTTGTTTGTGAAGTACTGGCTTCATTACCTGAAGCATCATAGATAGCGTCATCAATCGGATTGACAACCAATACTTCCGCGCCATCGGGCGTTCTTGACAAACCTATTCCCAACGTATAGACATTGCCGCTTTTATCAATACTAGTAGGCGTTGTACCGGAAAGGGTTGCATTTCCACCATTGATTGAGAACACAAAGTCACTGGCTTCTAAAGCGCCACTTCCACCATTGGTATTATACACCGCTTCGGACATCGTCACCGCAAGTGTACTATTATTTGAGGCTAATGACACCGATGTAATAATTGGACCTATGTCATCATTTAATGTGACTGAGTTGTTCGTTTGAAAGATCTCTGATTCGTTGCCAACAGCATCATAAATACCATTATCCACCGGATTAACCGATAGCACTTCTATGCCATTGGGTGTGCCGGTTAAACCGATCCCTAACGTAAAAACATTACTACCATTGTCAGATATACTTGTTGGGGTCGTACCGGAAAGGGTTGCAATACCACCGTTAATTGAAAAAGAAAAGTCACTGGCTTCCAATGCACCGCTTCCACCATTGGTATTGTAAGATGCTTCTGACATGGTTACATCAATTGAGCTATTATTGCTTGCCAGTGCTACCGATGAAATCTCAGGTGGACTCTCATCCGGTAAAAATGTAAAATTATTGGGACTTTGATCGGTGCTTGACTCATTGCAAGTACCATCATAGACAGAATCGTCTTTAAGATTAACAATCACTTTTTCAGAACCGTAAGATTCTCCGGTAGTAGTAAGAGCTAAGGTATAAATATTCCCATTCACTGCTACAATGGTTGGCGTAGCATTAATAGTTATATGTGCATACGAAGCACCAAAAGTAATAACAAAATCATCTGCCTCTAAAGCGCCACCATTACAATTACTGAAAACTGCTTCTGAAAAAGTTGCTTGTATTGTGCGGCTTCCGGCAATGGACACATCCGTAATTGTTGCCATTGTTTGATCATTTAAAGTTACGACTCCATTTTCAGAGGTTGGCATCGCATTCCCCGCTAGGTCATAAATACTCGTTGCATTGACCGCAGTAAGGGTTACGGTTTCAACACCACTTGGCGTACCCGCAATACTTAAGAAAACCCGTACAACCGTCTCTCCACCTGATAATGCAGTGGCACTCCCTTCAGCTGTATTATCATCTTTCTTAATACTGCTAATGGTAACTCCCGTTGCATTTCCGCTATTTTGAGTAAAAGTAAGGGTAAAATCTGAGGCTTCTAAGGCACCGCTCCCTGCGCTTGCATTATATACCGCTTCACTTATGACGATATCTATATAAGTGTTATTGTTGGCTAGGACGGAAGAGGCTATGGTGGGAATAACACCATCAACCACTAAAGCTTTGTTCGCAGCTAATGAGCCCGAGGCGCCGGGACTGGGCAGTGTTGTTAAATCAACATCATTCCCCGCTGCATCTTTGATCGTTCCACTGTTTAAAGCAAGTGCGGAGGTACTTGGATAATCAAGATCGCTACTAATATCTCCTGACGCTACCGTATAATTAAATACTAGAGTATTACTACCTGAGCCAGAAGAATAGTTGACGACTGCATCCGTTGAGCCGGTCTCTAAAGTAAGCTGTGGGGTACCAGTGACAACAACGCTCTCATTAAAAGTAACCTCAATCGCAATCTGCTCACCAATTTTATAAAGTCCATCAGCTGTAGATGATGAAACTGATGTAATTGTTGGTCCAGTTAAATCAGTTAAAGTAGCAGTATTATTGCTTTGAGATGTACTGGCTTCATTCCCATCAAGATCATAAATACTATCATCTACGGGATTAACCGTTAAGGTTTCTCCACTAGATGTACCCGAGAGTCCAACTCCGAGCTCGTACGTAAAAAGATTAACCGCATTAATATTAGTTGGCGTCACGCTAGTAAGCGAGGCAGATCCGCTACTTAATGAAAAAATAAAGTCAGGTGCATCTAAATCTCCGCTACCGCCATTGGTACTATAAACTGCTTCACTCATGGTGACTGTAAGTACACTATTATCAGATGATAATGAAACCCCGGTTATGATCGGTAATATCTTATCATTCAAGTTTACCGTATTATTGCTTTGGGTAGTACTGGCTTCATTGCCATCAATATCATAGATACCATCGTCTACAGGATTGATCGTTACTATCTCACTTCCGTTAGGCGTTCCAGAGATTCCTAAACCTAATGTATATACATTTCCATTAGGAGTAATACTGGTTGGCGTTAAACTTGACAACGTGGCCACACCACCACTCATTGAGAATGAAAAATCACTAGCTTCCAATGCGCCACTTCCTCCATTGGTATTGTAGACCGCTTCTGACATGGTTACCGCAATGGTACTGTTATCAGATGCAATGGTCGTACTAATAATTTCAGGTGTAGAATTATATGTAATACTTCCATTCCAATTTCTAGGAGAAAACGCATAACCAGCCGGCCCATTTTGATTAGGTGAAATATCCAAAGTACCATAACCTTCATAAATTATTAGATCAGAATTTTGAGCAAGCACATTACCAAACCCTGATCCATTTGTATACTTTACACGATTAGTATTGGAAAAGTGTATGGTATAACTTCCTTGCGATAGAGTGAATACGACAGGAAAGCTTTGTATGAATGGTATTGGTTGTCCAAGCGGTACTGAAATATTTACACTTGCTACTTGATTCCAACCTGTGCCCGGTTCACTACCTATTGCACCAGCACGCCATGATACAGATACAGTGCCATTGTCAGCAAAATTACCTGCCATATTAGTAATACTTATACCGCCTGGGTTAAGTACATCTATCTGAAAATAGTTACCTTTCTGAGAATTGTTCCAATTGAAAGTAGTCTCTAATGTTTCTGAACGTTTATTTTCATCAATTTCAATACCCAATCTATTTGCAGATGATATTATATTATTATTTAATTCATTTAATTTTGAAGAGACACGGTTTGGCAATATTTGCTTTTCACTTTCTGAGATTATATTACCTGCATCATCTCGCTCAACCGTTTGAGAAAAGGTTGGTCCAACCAAAAAGAAGGCAAAGAACATCATCGCAAAATATTTTTTTATGTTGATTCTATTTTGCATTGATGGACCCTTGACCAAACCCTTTAATTGCAATAGGAGTGTCATCTTCATCAAGCAGCTCTGATTCATTATCATCAAAACGAATGATGGATTCACCTGAAGCCTTTAATTGAAACGTTATAA
>Ga0114993_10003898_pt1 | contig 15188 bp, 12 predicted proteins | sample ArcticOcean_MG_C_FD_87042 | JGI IMG/M metagenome (GOLD analysis project Ga0114993, IMG submission 87042) | Marine microbial communities from western Arctic Ocean - ArcticOcean_MG_CB2_150 | ecosystem: Environmental > Aquatic > Marine > Oceanic | place: Arctic Ocean: Canada Basin | collected...
TCAAGGTAGTCGTCAACGTGTGCTCGATAGTGTGCTACCACATGAAGTGAGCCATACGGTATTCGCTACTCACTTTGGCAGGCCCTTGCCCCGTTGGGCGGATGAAGGTGCCTGCACGACGGTTGAACATAGTTCCGAGAAGCAGAAACAACACAAGTTGTTATTACGTTACCTGACGACCGATCGCGGAATTCCGTTTAACAAGATGTTGCGGATGAAAGAATATCCCCGCGATATTATGACACTCTATTCTCAAGGATTTTCCGTTTCACAATATTTAATTGCGCATCACGGAAAACGGACCTTTGTCAGGTTTCTCGAGGATGCGATGTCCACCGGTAATTGGGATTTGGCGATTAATAAGCACTACCCGTTTACAGGCGCATCAGATCTGCAAGTAAAATGGGTTGCTTGGCTTGGCCAGGGAAGTCCCCAAGTATCTGTGCCGACAACGCTCGCGACGTTTATTGCTACGGGCAAACCGGCCGGTGATGAGCACCCGGCTGATGTGGGTTGGATTGCCAGACGACGTTGAGTCATAAAAACACTTTAAGTGTTTCATCTTAATTAGAAAGTAGATTCGGATGAAGTTACAACCATTCCACTTAGCAGTGGGTGTGCATGACTTAGTTGCAGCGCGAGAATTCTATGGGGGGCTACTCGGTTGTACGGAGGGCCGTAGCTCGCAGCGGTGGGTTGATTTCAATTTCTTTGGTCACCAGTTTGTGGTGCATGTTGATGATACCAAGGACGGCTGTGGTTCAGCGGTGGACGCGAGCAATGCAGTGGATGGACATGCTGTGCCGGTTCCACATTTTGGCGTGGTACTCCAATGGCCAACTTGGCAGTGCCTGGCGGACAAATTGAAGTCAGCGAATGTCGAGTTTGTGATTGAACCGTATATCCGTTTCGAGGGCGAAGTTGGCGAGCAGGCAACGATGTTTCTATATGACCCGAGTGGCAACGCATTGGAGTTCAAAGCGTTTAAAGATGAGTCGCAATTATTTGCGATATGATCCGCTGAGGAGAATTAACGACCGGTTGGGTTGGTGTTCTTGCTGAGTAGTTTATTGATAATTAAGACGGTGGTTGTTGCACCAAGCGCCGCACCAAAAAAGATTGCTGCCGGAATGATCCATTGTTCATTTGAGGTCAGGTGGGCGAAAAACATGTGAGGTATCGTCCTTAGGTGTAAGAGAAAAATCGCAACAGTTTAAATTAGTAATTTATTTAGGATGCAGAAGGATTGGTGTTCTTTTGCCAGGCCGTTAGCACTTCTTCGACAATTCGGTCGATCGGGTGGTCGATATTTATTTGGGCCATCACGATCGGACCTTGACCGCGCATTCTCTTGGCGTCACCTTCCATCACATTGAGGTCGGCGCCGACGGCTTCAGCCAAATCGGTTTTATTGATTACCAATAGGTCTGATTGGGTGATCCCCGGTCCGCCTTTACGAGGCACTTTATCACCTCCGGCAACATCAATAACGTAGATCGTGTAATCGGCTAGCTCGCGGCTAAAATCGGCAGCCAGATTATCTCCCCCCGACTCGACAAACAAAAGTTCCGGCGTATGGAGCTGTGAAAGTTCTTCGAGTGCGAGTAAGTTGTGCGAGATATCTTCGCGAATGGCCGCGTGTGGGCACCCACCGGTCTCTACAGCGCGAATGCGGTCCGCTTGTAATGCATCGTTGCGCAACAGAAATTCGGCATCTTCTTGTGTGAAAATATCGTTTGTGACCACTGCGAGGTTATGTTTTTCGCGGAGTGCTTTGCAAAGTGAAAGTAACAAAGCCGTTTTCCCGCTCCCGACAGGACCACCAATGCCAATAGTAAACGCCCGATGTTGATAGTCTCGATTCGCACCCGGCAAATCACGTTGATCAAAGTAACCGGGATTTTCCAGTGGTTCGTGTGTGTGTGTAGCGCCGTGAGAATGGTCATGACTATGGTCGTCATGGTCGTGGTCGTGACTATGGTCGTGGTCATCATGCATGATTGTGGAGGACCTGTCTGTAGAGGGTAGTATTAAAAGATGGATGTGGATTTAAAATATTTCAAGGCTTAACTCTGAAACAGCCTTGAGTAGAGTCGATCGTGGTTGGATTGTAAGATATCCAGAATAGGTGACGTTTGTGCGATGTCACTCAAACGATATGACTTACAGTGTTTTAGCACTAGTGTAAATTCGTTGTCAAGTTGGGGCCAAATGGATTGTGCGGCTAAGGGCCCGATAATATTTAATCGTACGGCACTGGAAATCAAATCACGGATCATCGTGAATAGAAACAATTCAGCGCCTTCGTCAAGCGAGATTTCCAGCGAGCGAGTGATATATCCGAACGCCGGAACTAGATGACCTCGTATCGTCTTATTTCGGACTTGCAAGAGTAATTGATCGATGGCATCGTAATCGAACGCTTGGTAACAGGTCGCTATAAATGCTTGACCCTGACGCAAACTCGCACGCCGCGCCACGTGGTTACCAAGCAGGGCGTGACATAGGTTATCCAATTCGACTGTAGTTTGACTTTGTTGATGAGCGGCTACAAATTGTGGCAGGATGTAATGACGACTTTGGCGAATTTGTGTGACCAAAAGATCAAAAAGTTGCCCAGGCTGCTTTAACTCGCCCCATTGGTACAGTGCTTCAAGACCGCCGGAATGTGCAAATCCACCACTTGGAAACGCCGAATCAGCCAATTGGTACAGCAATCGTGTGTTAGAAGCTAGGTTGGACACGGTAAACGCTCAATGGGTGAATTTTAATCATTACAGTTTAACAAATTTAAATTTAATTGTGATTCTTACTCAAATATGTGGTAAGTGGAGTCGCTAAAAAATCGAAACTATTACTAGTGGTTTGTATGTCGCTATCAACGTAAAAGTTGTTTGCAAGAATTAAGCATACGAACTGAGTGTCGCATTATCTTAGGCGAGGATATTGCCTAAAACTAGATATCAATGGAATGTATTTGAAAGGGATTCAGAGATTGCGGCACTTTGCGTTTTTTCTGCATTTAAATGGAGTTGTAAAATGAAAAGGTTATTTTTTACGGGAATGTTGTTAGCTTTAGGGATGTTTGTGTTTACTCAAACCACTCATGCTCAGATTAATTATAGTGAATTTGACGGTGCACGTCTCGTGACTTATACACAAGATGATGCTCCTGCAAGCACGTTTAAAGATTGGGTAGGCGAAATGAATGTTGGTGCGGGAATTCGCCCGAGCATGAATTCGTCTAAAATCGGTGGTGCAGCTCGTACCTATGATTTCAATCTAGATAATGTTCGTTTGTATGTTAGCAGCAGTGGTCATGATGTGATTTCTTTGGAATTCAACATGGACATTAACAACGCTCAAGGATTTGGCGCTGGTACTACTGAAGCTGACGAACTTCGTGTTCTTGATGCGATCGCAAAATTTAAGCTCAGCGATGCGGTCAATATTTGGATTGGTCGTATGTTACCTCCAAGTGATCGAAGTAACCTTAGCGGACCTTACTACTTGAATGCTTGGACATTTCCTTGGGTTCAATTTGGATACCACAATATCTTCCAAGGTCGTGATGATGGTATTTTGGCACATGGAAAGCTTAAAGAAGGCCGATTTGAATATGCTCTCGGTGCTTTTGATGGTAAAGAAGCTGGACCTGGTGGCAACGACAACATGATGGTTGCTGGTCGGTTTAACGTTAATCTTCTTGATGTTGAAGAAGGCTATTACAACTCCAGCACCTATTTTGGGTCAATGGATATCCTAACTATAGGATTTGCATTCCAAAGTCAAAATGGTACGGATGTTGGTACTGGCGACTACGATGGATATAGTTTTGATGTATTATACGAACGTCCAACTGAAGACGGTGGTGCTATCACTGTTGAAGGTGCCTGGTACGATTTCGAAGGTACTCAATCTTCCAATGACGGCAACAGCTATTTCGTCATGGTTTCGCGTATGAGCGGATCAGACGTAGCAGTTGGTCCAGCTTCAGGTCGTATTATTCCTTACTATCGCCATCAAAACTTCGAACGTGATGCCGGTGCTGCAAACGATAAGATAAGCAGCAATGACTGGGGAGTACACCTCGTCATGAACGGACACAATTCCCGTTTTACTCTGGAATACTCACAATCTGAGACTGTTTCAGGTGATTCGACAGAAGACGTTCGTTTCGGGTATCAGCTACAGTTCTAAGAGTAGCTATAGTCCCTTTTGATTCTTTAAAAGGGCAGTTGCGGAGTTTCCCGCAACTGCCCTTTTTTTTTGCACTTAGCTCGAGGCTTGCATGTATTCTAGGCAAAGCCAAAAACGCACAAGACTTACGGTATTATTTTTAGGGAAAAATAAACGATGTAAACTCTGTAGTAAATGACAGTTGCGGTTGTTTCCGGTCTTTCTATCTTTGAAATATGGCACGGTATTTGCGTATTGTGTTTGTTTGTACAAACGTGAAATATTATGTAGTCATTGTGTTGATGGCTTTTGTGTTTATTTTATTAAATGAAAAGGCGGGGAGCTATGTTGAAGAAGAAAAATTTAATGTTGTTTGCTGGGCTAATAGCCACAGTATTTATGGTCGGTTGTAGTACTAACACTGAGACTGAAAATTCATCCGGTGAGACGACTGGACTTGAAGAGATAACTAATGATATTCCGACGGATGTGGAAACTGTTAAGATCGGTATTCTCCATTCCCTCAGCGGCACGATGGCGATTTCGGAATCGTCCCTAGTTGATGCAGTTCAATTGGCAGTGGACGAGATTAATGCTGCCGGTGGTGTACTTGGGAAAGAAATCGAACCCGTTGTTGTTGATCCAGCTAGTGACTGGGACCTATTCGCGGAAAAAGCCAAGGAATTGATTGTGACGGAAGAAGTTGCAGTGACTTTTGGTTGCTGGACGTCTGTAAGTCGTAAGTCAGTATTGCCTGTGTTTGAAGACGAAAATGCATTGTTGTTCTATCCTGTTCAATATGAAGGTGAAGAACAATCATTAAACGTCTTTTATACGGCTGCTACGCCAAACCAACAGTTGATTCCAGCCGCTCAATATATGATGAGTGAAGCCGGTGGCAGCTGTAAGAAGTTCTACTTATTGGGAACAGATTACGTTTTCCCACGTACTGCCAATAAAGTACTTAAGGCTTTCCTTAAGAGCGAAGGTGTTGCAGATGAAAACATCATCGAAGAATACACACCATTTCACCATCAGGAATACCAAACGATCGTTGGTAAAATTAAGGAATTCGCTGCTAGTGGAGATGCTTGTATTCTGTCGACCATCAATGGTGACAGCAACGTACCTTTCTATAAGGAATTTGCAAACCAAGGTCTTTCTTCCGTGGATTGCCCAATCATGGCATTCTCAGTTGCGGAAGACGAATTGCGAGCGATGGATGTACCGCCACTGGTAGGCCACTTGGCTGCTTGGAATTACTTCCAGAGTGTCGATTCTGATTCGAACGCTAAGTTTATCGCAGCGTTTAAAGCTAAGTTTGGTGAAGATCGAGTTACGGATGATCCGATTGAAGCCGCATATTTTGGCGTCTACGTTTGGGCTGCAGCCGCAGAAAAAGCTGGCAGTTTCGATGTTGATCTGGTTCGTGAAGCGGTTTACGGTATGGAATTTGACGCTCCCGGTGGTCCTAAAAAGATGCACGAGAGTAATCAACATACTTTGAAGCCCGTGTACATCGGCGAAATTCTAGAAGATGGACAATTCCGAATTGTTCATGAAAGCGATGGGTTAGTATCGCCGGATTCTTATAGCTCCTATCTGCACGCCGATGGAGATATTCCAGCACCAACTGGTGGACCCAAAAAATAGTCGTGTAATCTTCGCAGTTCTCAAGGGTGTTACCTTGTAATTACGAATGCCAACTCGGAGAATTAGGAACATGTTTTGTTCTTAATTCTCCGTTTGGTTATTCGGCATTACGGCATCTTGTGCAATCAAAAATCGATTAGGCGATTTCCCAAAAAATGACAATCATCCGGTTATTTCAATTTCGATGTTTGCGCATTGTAGTGTTGTTTGCCTTGTCGCTGATCAGTAGCGTTCTCTGCGCTGACGATGACAAATTGCGTGCTGTGATGAGTTCGGTCAGTGATGCCGACGCAGAAATACGCCAGCAAGCGATTGACGAGTTATCCAATTATCAGGATGAGCGAGTTTTAGGATTCTTAGAGGACTATAGGTTAGGGAGGTTGTTTAGGTTTGAGTCTCAGTTGGTTCGTGGTGAAACGCAAAAGGATGAGAATTCTGTCACCGTCATTCCGCTAGAAGATTTTCTCGACCGAACAAAGGTGCTTGATGCAGCGGGACAACAACACGTCATTATCAAGCGAAATCTTAAGTCAGTAGTTGTTCCGCGTGCTGATCGTGGATTGTTACAAGATGCAATTCTGGTTCAGATCTTACGCTCCGGTAGTGTCGAACAACGCTCGGAAGCCGCTCAACGTCTGGGTGCATCACGGCAATTGAAACATATTCCACGGTTACAAAAGCTCGTGGAACAAGACGAAGCTGCTGAGGTTGTTTATGCTGCTCGGGAAAGCATTGGAATATTACAACTGCAGGACTCTGCAGCGGATAAGGCTTCGATTTTAAACGCAGCTAAAGTACTTGGTGAGCTGCAAAGCTTGCGCGGCAAAGCGCGATTGGAACAGGAGTTAGAAAAATTTGATGAGCGTCTGTTGAAAGGCGAGTTGATTGATCATGAAATGCGGCTGACATTGCATTCTGTGCATCGGTCGATTGAGCAGTATCACGAACGAACATCGTTATTGAAAAGCCTATTTAATGGAATCAGTACCGGTTCTATTCTGATTTTGATTTCCTTGGGGTTGGCAATCGTGTTCGGCCAAATGGGAGTGATCAATATGGCGCACGGAGAACTGGTGATGTTGGGAGCTTATGCAACTTATGTCATGCAATTAAGTTTCGGACATACCCCCGATGACCCCAACAATTGGTTTTATGTGGCAGCCCTGCCGATGGCGTTTGTGATAGCAGCGACTGCGGGGATTTTAATTGAGTATTTTGTCGTTCGGCATCTTTATGCCCGCCCCTTGGAATCATTGTTAGCGACATGGGGAGTCGGGTTGATATTGATTCAATTTATACGGGCTGGATTTCCTTGGGCCAATTACCCAGGGGTAGCCTTTCTACCGGATTTGCTTTTGTGGGGAGGCTTTGGAGATAATATTGGTGTTAATGCACCGACTTGGTTAGTTGGTGCGTTTGAACTGCGGCCTGGACTTGTGATTCCCTACAACCGAGTTTTTATTATTGTTTTGACGACGGTCATCGTTGCCACAATCGCTTGGATGATGAAACAGACTCGATTGGGATTAAGGATTCGAGCAACGGTTCAGAATCGTGAAACGGCGGCATGCTTAGGTGTAAAGACAAGGCAAGTCGATCGGATTACGTTTGCGATTGGATCAGGATTGGCCGGCATTGCCGGTTGTGCCTTAACGACGATCGCCGGGGTTACACCGGATATGGGACAAAACTACATTGTTGACTCATTCCTAGTTGTTGTGACCGGTGGTGTTGGCAAACTTGCCGGAACGGTATCTGCTGGCGGAGGTATTGGCGTGGTGAATACCTGGTTGGAGACGACGACATTTGGCACAGGGCTGTTTGTGACAGGATTGTTTATGCTTGTAATTGGTAGCGTTGTCCTGATCCGCAAAGTCAGAAGTTTGAAACAGAGGAGCTTATCGTATGCTGATGATTCACAGCCGTGGTGGGAGCGTTACTATCAGGAAAAGAGTGTTGTTAAAGCAGTCGTGATTTTAAGCGTGGGAGTGATTCTGATGGTGGCTGTTCGCGTCACAGATACTAGTAACTACTTATTTATCTACGACGAAGATGTTACCGTCGATGTTGACGATGCGTTGGTGTTGGTCGACGAGCAAGGCCGATTTCGTGTCTTTGATTTTAAGACAGAAGAGATGCAGTATAAGTCCGAGTTCCATGTGCCAATGGTTCTAGATCCAGCAGATTTATCGTTTCGGCAACAGACGACCGATATGATCGTGCAGTCAATTAATAGTCAGAATGATTTTGCAATCAGTGCATCATCTAGTGGAACACGAATCGCGTTAGAGGGCGTTGCTGAGTTGAAATTTTCGGATGATATGAATTGGCTGGGTGTCGCGGAAAAAGGAACAGAAGGATTTCGGGCAGCCCCTCCAAAAGCGACTAGAGAAATTCCAGCGCCGACACGTTTAGGTGCAATTCCAGTACGCACAATTTGGGCCAAAGTATTAATACTCGTGGTAGTCATGATCTTTATTCAGTGGCGACCCGCTGGATTATTCCCTCCCCGTGGGAGATCCGCAGATGTTTGATTTAAATCTACTGTGGAAATCTAGTCGTGTGACGAATATGCTTGATCGAGGCACGGCAGTCATTGATCGCAGCACCGGTGTTACCGCCGTTTTGGTTGCTTTGGTTCTGATACCCATGTTGTGGGTAAATGGGAATATCGAAATATCGACGATTAATATGTTTGGCCGTTATCTTTGCTTTGCGTTGGTTGCCGTGAGTTTGAATTTGTTATGGGGTTACACGGGCATGCTCTGCTTGTGCCAGTCGCTCTTTTTCGCTTTCGGCGGTTATGCGATGGGGATGTTCCTAGCACATCACGGTGGCCCCGAAGGAATCGTGGACGTTAATAATTGGAAAATGCCCGCTTGCTTGTACCAAGTGTACCCAGGGCAGGTTGGCGAATCTGAAAAGGATTGGTTAGTCCCTATTTTTTGGAAGCCTTTTTACTGGTTTAGTTCAACGGTCGTGTTGGGATTATTACTGCCAGGACTGTTTGCAGCTGTTATTGGATTTTTTGTTTTTCGCAGTCGAGTGAAGGGCGTATTTTTCGCCATTCTCACTCAGGCTTTAACGCTCGCTGTTTGGCTCGTTTTTACGATGAATGAAACGATGCTGTGCGGAACCAATGGTCTTACGCGTTTCGAATCGGTCGGACCGTTTACTCCTGAGAATTCTGGTAGCCAATGGACATTGACGCTTGTTATCACGGGGGTATTGAGCGCGCATTTTTATATGCTAGCCATGTGGATAACTAACAAGTTCCGCAATAGAAAAATCGATGTTGAAAAACTGAATCGTGCAAAAAAACTATTGTTGCTGGGGCTCAGTATTGGAGTGGCGTTAGCCCCAGGGATGTGGTGTTCAAACAATGTGACGAGCCAATTTGATTTGTATGATCAATTGAAAGATGAACGCGTCCAATTGATTCTGTATATTGCCTCGACGGTTGCATTGATTGATGTTTATTTGTTCTGTTCGTATTTGATCCAATCCCGGATTGGTCGAGTCCTAATCGCTGTGCGTGATAATGAACAACGCTTGCGGTTCACAGGCTACAAGCCCTACGTCTTTAAAGTGTTTGTGTTTACCGTTTCCGCCATGATCGCTGGTTTGGCGGGAATGCTGTACGCACCTCAAATGGGAATTTTCACTCCGACAAACCTAGAAACAAAAGAGTCAATCTTGGTTGTCATTTGGGTCGCCGTTGGCGGTCGCGGAACGTTATCAGGACCCATCGTCGGCGCTCTGTCGGTTAACCTGCTATACAATTGGCTGACTAGCGCAGCACCCGATACTTGGCCATTCGTGCAAGGGGCATTGTTTATTTTAGTCGTCCTCGTGATGCCCAATGGCTTAGTCAGTATTTGGTCGTTTTTGATGCGAACCAAACAGCGGTTAGGCCAGCCAGATATGTCGCCAGTCGATGTGACAGAGCATGCGATAAAAGTAGACGATGCTGCCAGTCGCTTGAGTCGCATTGCGACCTTACAGCGTCACCAAACAGACTCGGAAGAAATACAAGCAGAAATACTCAACGTTGAAAATTTGTCCGTTGTGTTTGATGGCTTTAAAGCGTTGGATATTGATAAGTTCACGTTACAACATTACATGCTGCAAGTCATCATTGGACCCAACGGCGCTGGTAAAACGACATTCTGCGATATTATCAGTGGTAAGACGCGTTGCACGAGCGGACGGTTGGAATACCAACAACAGGATATTACGAAGCGAGATGAAGCGTCGATAGCCAGAATGGGTATTGGTCGAAAATTTCAGACGCCATCTCTGTTTGATAGTCTGACAGTGTACGAAAACATGGAAATTGCGTTACCGAACTGGCACGGCTTGGGGAGAAATCTTCTACAGAGTACCTCCTCGTCGGAAGATCGCCGAATATTGGAACTGCTGCATCGAGTTGGATTGAACGATCAACGTGATCGACAGGTTAAGTATCTGAGTCATGGGCAACGACAATGGCTGGAAATCAGCATGTTGATTCTTTCAGATCCGGTATTGTTACTCGTGGATGAACCCGCAGCGGGCTTGACTGACGAAGAGACTGTTTTAACCGCTGAATTGCTGCTAGAACTGCAGTCTGACCATACGATTATCGTGATCGAACACGATATGGACTTTGTGAGATTGCTCAATTCGCCAGTTCTCGTCTTGAATGAAGGTAAAGTTATGGCGTCCGGGACTATGGAAGAAGTGCAAGCAGATGAGCGAGTTGTCGAGGCGTATTTGGGTAGATAATACAGTGTTGTAATTAATGTGATACAGATAGCGACGGGAGTGATTATCTCTTAGATAATCAAGTAAAAGGCAACGGTAGGTGGAATGTTAAAAATTGAACAATTAAGCTTTTCCTATGGATCCATCAGGACGCTGCGCGAAGTTGACATGGTGATGCAGCCCGGCGAGGTAACGTGCGTTGTTGGTCGCAATGGCGTTGGGAAAACGACACTCCTAAAAAATATTATGGGAGTCCTGAAACCCAATAGTGGGTCGATCACGGTTGATGACCGAGTCGTAACGTCTATGTCGGCCTACAAGCGAGCGCGAATTGGGTTGGGCTTAGTTCCCCAAGGGCGGCAGATTTTTCCCCGCATGACGGTCGAAGAAAACTTGTTCGTCGGACTCGAAGCGTCACCCGTACCAACACGTAAGATTCCTGAGTTCGTTTATGAGTTGTTTCCGGTTCTGCAAGAAATGAAGGGTCGCATGGGAGGTGACCTCTCGGGCGGGCAACAACAACAATTGGCGATCGCAAGAACGCTCGTCGGTAGTCCTAAAGTAATGTTACTTGATGAACCAACTGAGGGAATCCAGCCAAATATTATTCAGTACATCGGCCAGGTGTTACAAAAACTTGCTCGAGAACAAAACATGACCATTATTCTCGTGGAACAGTACTTAGATTTCGTGCATGAATTTGGCGATCGATTTTATTTGATGAATCGCGGCAAGTCGGTTGCCGGTGGTACTACCGATCAGCTTACCGCTGATCTCACGAAGAAATATCTCAGTGTCTAAGTTTCTTCTCGCCGAGGGGTGAAAATGACGACCATTTGTACAACTGCCCAACAACGATCTGCTATTGGTGGCAAAGGATCTCTAGAGGTTTCTTTTGTCCATGGTCAATCGGTAGTTACAAAATGCTATGCCACGGATCCACTGAAATTGCTTGTGCCCAAACGCGATAATCGAGCAGCTTGGGCGTACGTGAGTAGTTATGGTGGAGGTATGGTAGGCGGGGATGAAATTGAGCTCGATGTACAGGTAAATGAAAATGCGATTGCCGTACTAGGGACGCAAGCGTCGACCAAAATATATAAAGACCAAACGGGCCGAGGTTGTAAACAATTGATTAGGGCGCGAGTGGCCGATCAGGCAATACTCGTTGCGGTCCCTGACCCAGTTACCTGTTATCGTGATGCCGCGTTTGACCAGACGCAGTCTATCTATCTGGCAGGGGATGCCTCGTTAGTGCTCGTTGATTGGGTAACCAGTGGACGGCGTGATGCGGGTGAAATATGGGATTTTTCTCAATATCGTAGTAGCATTCAAATATATCGTGATGAACAACTTCAGTTGCTTGATACAATCTTACTGGATTCCAAGGATGGGGCATTAACGGCTGAATATCGATTGGGCCGATTTCACTGTTTAGCCACGGTTATATTGGCGGGTCCCAAGATGGTTGCATTTAGCGAGGCGATAATTGCTGAGTTGAAAAAGGACGAACCAACTCAGCGCGGCCAGTTGATTGAGTCGATGAGCCCGTTCGACGATGGGTTCGTCCTAAGAATCCTCGGCGAGACAACAGAAATGACTTCCAATCGTCTCAAACTTCGTTTAGGATTTTTAAAGACACTACTCGATGAAACACCGTGGGATCGTAAATGGTAAAGGCGATCAAATACTTAGCACTAAAGTAAAAGGAACTGATGGATGCACCTGTCACCACGCGAAATTGACAAACTGATGCTACACCAAGCGGGATGCCTTGCGCAAAAACGGCTAGCTCGTGGAATTCGATTGAATTACCCGGAAGCAGTAGCTTTAATTGCAACACAAGTCCTCGAAATGATTCGCGATGGTAAAACCGTTGCTGAATTGATGGATCTGGGACGACAGTTTCTAGGTGTGAACCAAGTCATGCCCGGAGTGGCAACAATGGTTGCTGAGGTGCAGGTTGAGGGTACATTTCCAGATGGCACTAAATTGGTTACTGTGCATCAACCTATTGTTAAGGAACATGGCAATTTAGAGTTAGCTTTATACGGTAGTTTTTTACCTGTGCCAGAACTTGATCTGTTTTCCGATGCTCAACAAGAATTGACCCCGGGTAAGACGCTAGTGGCCGCTGGCGAAATTATCTTGAACGAAGGACGTGAGTCAACGGCGTTGGAGATTACCAATACCGGGGACCGACCGATCCAAGTTGGCAGCCACTATCATTTTGTAGAAACCAATCCGGCGTTGCGATTTGATCGTGATCGTGCCTACGGGCAACGGTTGGATATTCCGGCAGGTACAGCTGTTCGTTTTGAGCCTGGGGAAACGAAGACGGTTGAATTGGTGCCAATCGCTGGAAAACAGATAATACGAGGTGGCAATAATCTTGCTGATGGGCCAGTTAGCGAAGAGGGCAGACAAGCAACTCTACAACGTGTCGATGACCAAAACTTTGCCAACGAAATTAGTTCCTGAATGTGATGTATTAGTGAAAGATGATGTCTTATGCCCTATAAAATTAGTCGTAGCGGATATGCTGAAATTTTTGGAGCCACGGTGGGTGATCGTGTGCAATTAGGTGATACTTCGCTGATCCTCGAAGTAGAAAAAGATCTTACCGTTTACGGTGACGAATGTAAATTTGGTGGCGGTAAGGTGCTGCGAGACGGTATGGGCCAGGCAACGGGCGTATCGCAGGATGATGCGCTCGATTTGGTCATTACCAATGCCTTAATAGTTGATTATGAGGGTATCTATAAAGCAGACATCGGCGTTAAGAATGGCTGCATCCAAGGAATAGGTAAAGCTGGCAATCCAGACGTGATGGCAGGAGTGGATGATAATATGGTCGTCGGCGTGACGACCGAAACGATCGCTGGCGAAGGATTGATTTTAACGGCTGGTGGTATCGATACGCATATTCATTTCATCTGTCCGCAGCAAATTCAAGAAGCGATTGCCAGCGGAGTCACGACAATGCTCGGTGGTGGAACGGGACCCGCAACCGGTACTTGCGCCACAACCTGCACGCCTGGGGCAACTCATATCAGAATGATGCTACAAGCGACTGATGACATGCCGCTGAATTTCGGGTTTTTGGGAAAAGGAAACACGTCATTACCGCAAGGATTACAGGAACAAATTATAGCAGGGGCGGTGGGCTTAAAACTTCATGAAGATTGGGGAACGACGCCAGCTTCGATTGACTGCTGTTTGACTGTTGCTGAGCAATACGATGTGCAAGTTGCTATTCATACCGACACACTCAATGAATCAGGGTTTGTCGAACAATCAATTGCCGCACTTAAAGGTCGGACGATTCATACCTATCACTCTGAAGGTGCTGGGGGGGGACACGCACCGGATATTCTCAAAGTGTGCGGCGAAGCCAATGTACTACCGAGTTCTACAAATCCAACGAGACCCTTTACCATCAATACGATTGATGAACACCTTGATATGTTGATGGTTTGTCATCACCTAGATAAAAATTTGCCTGAAGATGTTGCCTTTGCCGAAAGCCGTATTCGGGGTGAAACAATTGCTGCGGAAGATATTCTGCATGACTTAGGTGCAATCAGTATTATGGGGTCTGACTCACAAGCGATGGGTCGCGTAGGTGAAGTTATTTGTCGGACTTGGCAAACAGCCTGTAAAATGAAGCAGCAACGCGGTAGTTTGCCAGAGGATCCAGCGGAAAACGATAATTATCGTATCAAAAGGTATGTCGCAAAGTATACGATTAATCCTGCCTTGGCCCACGGGATGGCTCAACATATAGGATCGGTTAAGACTGGAAAATTGGCAGATTTTACGCTCTGGAAACCGGCCTTTTTTGGAGTGAAGCCAGAGATAGTAATTAAGGGTGGAGTGATTGCTTGGGCACAAATGGGTGACCCGAATGCATCCATTCCAACGCCCCAGCCAAGCTATATGCGACCGATGTTTGGCAGTTTTGCCAAAGCGACGGGGCCTACATCGATTGCTTTTGTCAGCCAAACGTGTTTGGATAATGAAGTTGCGCAAGAGTATGGATTGGCTAAGCGATTGGAAGCGGTGGTTGGGTGCCGCAGCGTTACCAAGAAGGATATGCAACTCAATGATTTAACGCCAGATATCGATGTCGACCCAGAAACTTTTCAAGTTACGGTGGACGGTAACGTAATTACCTGTGAGCCCGCTGTAGTATTGCCATTGGCCCAGCGGTATTCGTTGTTTTAAAGCAATACGAGGTATGTGGTGCCAAGGCCCGTGAAATATCCAAGTGACTAGGACTCGCGGAAATCCCAAAATCTACAGGGAATACAGGTGTCTCTGAAAATACTTGCGCCGTCGCTGTACGATCGATGGTTGCAGTATAATCAACCAGTCGGTTTTTTTAATCTCCTCAGGAATTTGATATGCGCAATCTATGTAAGCAATGTATGCAGTGTTCTTTATTCTCTCTCCTATTGGTTGTAGGGAATAGTGAGGAATTGTTAGCGGAACTTCGTTTGCCTGCGATTTTTGGTGATCAGATGGTGTTGCAACAAAAGCAGCCGGTTACGATTTGGGGCTGGGCAACAGCGGGGGAAAAAATCCGCGTTGAATTTGCTGGGCAAAAA
>Ga0114993_10003903_pt1 | contig 15178 bp, 7 predicted proteins | sample ArcticOcean_MG_C_FD_87042 | JGI IMG/M metagenome (GOLD analysis project Ga0114993, IMG submission 87042) | Marine microbial communities from western Arctic Ocean - ArcticOcean_MG_CB2_150 | ecosystem: Environmental > Aquatic > Marine > Oceanic | place: Arctic Ocean: Canada Basin | collected...
ACAAGCAACATCAGCAGCAGCTAAGTCTGAAGCAGTAGTTCAAGCAGCCGCCTCAGGCAGCGCAGGAGCCTCTGTGGATCAATCTATACAACAGGTAGACGATGGTGCAGCCAGAGTCCAACAGGCCATAGAGATGAACAGACGCACTGCTATGATGGGCATAGGACAAGAATATGAAGATCTATTCTGGGCACAAGACGCAGCTAAGAAAGAACTCAGACTCACAGGACAGATACACGACTACGCGGCAACTGATCGCGGTGGCGCTGCTATGTCTACTGGCGATTGGGTGGGCGTCGCAGCCACTGGCGCGAACGCATGGGCCGCAAACCGATAAGGAGATACACATGAGCACGACATTCGGTCAAGCTTATAGACAGGAAACAGAAGAAGTACAGAGTGGTAGCATAGCTCCACCCGCCGCTGATGTCTCCCGCAAGTCGGTAGCCAAGGCAAGCGCACAGGGAACTGTGGACAGTAACTTTCAAAGTATAGGACAAGTAGAAGTCGAGCGCGTAGACCAAGACGCCCATAAGATAATGTCAGCTCTACTGAGCGTAGCTGGTACAGCCGCAGACGTTATCGGCAAGGAACAGAGACGGAAGAAGGTAGTAGAAGGCGCACGTCTGGCCGGAACCGCAGATGGCCGTGAGGCTATCGACGGTATGGACACAGTAGTGAGCAAGATCTTCGGGCCTTCCATCACACAGCGTGCTGGTCAGGAACAGATCGTCAAGGACACTACCATTGCACTCAACGGCAAGCTGACCAATGACGCTGGAACCATCGGCCTCAAGATGTCAGACGCAGAGTGGGATGCACACGTCGATAAGACTATGTCTGCACAGACAGACCTGTACAAAGACGAAGACATCAAGGACATGATCACTGGTGACTTCGCCAAGCGTCTCGGTACCATCCAGTCAGGATGGATCAAGAAGTCTACTGTCTACCGACAGCAGGTAGCTAAGGAGAGCTTCGAGAAGACCGTACACAACACGTTCGACCAAGTCTCACCCAACCTACAGAGCATCGACCCGCAGGTCAAGGCTGACGCACAGCAGGCAGTAAGGGACATAGTCCAGCGGCCAGCAGGAATGACTGAGGAAGCACACAGGACATCTCTCGTGGAATCTCTGTCACGTCAGTTGACAATAGGCAACAAGGACGTCTACGACGCATTCAAGAATACTGGAGCATTCGCAGAGTTAAACCAATCACAGCAGGATGAGTTGGAAAGCATGGAATCTGCTTACAACGCTAAGAACGACGCTGGGTGGTTAGCTGGAGTTGACGCACTAGAGAAGATGGGCAATGCTACTAACCGTGACGGTTCAGCTAGGTTCAGCGTACAAGAGCAGCTAGACGCAGCATACGCACTACGGGATCAGAACCCGGAAGCATGGGCTATCGCAGGTCTTGAAAGCACAGTCAACAACATGATGACTACCATGAACAAGTTTCAGGAGCAGCAGATAACTGACAATGAGAACTTCACGCTTATAGCTGGCGGTTCTTCACTAGCAGTATTCAGGACACAGAAGCCAGCAGACGCACAGCGTGCCCTGACAGCTAACATAACCACAAAGCTGAGTGACTCTATCATAGCCGAGAACGCGGCAGAGGCAGCAGCTCGTGGAGAGGCACCAGACCCTAACTTCCAGCCTACAGAGAGAGAAATGCTAATACAGTTAGCATCTAAACCTCAAGCTATAAGTGAGCTATGGTCATCTGTAAACGAGCCTAGTGACTACATAGAGAAGTTTGGAATGGACGTGTACAATAAGATCATGCACGTACAACCAGACGACGCAGAAGACAAGGCACTGCTTACGCAGATCCGCGCACTGGAAACTCTTAACCAGACTAACCCCACATTATTCTTGAAGCAATTCAAGGAGAATGGCCCGGAGATGTTGAGCATATTCAAGAGCATTGAGCAGAACGGTAACTCCCCTTGGGCAGCAGTAGCTAGGTTAAAGGATGACCGAATCTCAATGGCGCTCAAGGCAGACACTGGCGATCTAGACCCAGAGCAGTTGGTGCAAATGAACAAGCGACTGGGCAAGAGCTTTGAAGATCTCGTAGACGACCTACCCAACCAAGGTGGTTGGTGGACGGACGCGACTCCCGAGAACGCTGACGAAATAAAGAATGCTATGATGCAGATCGCGCTGGTAGAGTATGGCAGAGGCCATGACTCCACAGACGCTATGGACTTAGCTAAGGCACAAGTACTCCAGCAAGGAGCACAGGTCGGCCCAGTATTCATCGTAGGCGGAGCTAAAGCTGAAGAAATATCAGGCTTTAACATCGAGAAGTATGTTCGAGGATTCAGTGATGATGACGAGATCAATGGTCTGATGGTAGAGAAGTACGGCTTACCGAAAGACACCAACTTCTTAGACCAGATGAAGCGAGCTACAATCTCACCAGACGGACGCACCATTATCGGCTGGCTAGAGACTGAGACTATGGGTCAGAAGCCCTTCGCATTCGACATGCCTACGAGCCAAGAGATGATGCTCCCCTCCGCTGAAGAGCAGAGACGCACCATGTTGGCTAACGTACTAAGGCTAGGACGTGACGCAGTCATAGAAGTACGAGGCGGCGGCATTAACCCTAAAGCACCTTCACCCATCAAAGATGGAATAGTGGCAACAGGTGATGCAGTAGTCCAAGTGAACACGGGATCTAATCCCAGTCACGACAGGCCAGCTCAGATCGCTCACGTACGGGCGCAGGAAGCGTACAAGAAGAAGGAAGCGGAACGGCAGCGTAAGGCTAACACCTACGTAGGCTCTGCTGCTATAAAGCAGGTAGAGTCAATGGAAGGCCGCCCACTGACCTACATAGAGAAGACCATCGTAGGATACGAAGGCTTCGTAGACGGTGAGTACCCCGATAAAAAGGGTATGGCTTCTGGCGTAGGCCAGACTGGTGAGTACAGAGACATGAGCTTCGACGAAACTGTCAAAGCACACGTAGTGCGTATCAAGAACCCTAAGAAGCTACCTGACTACGACTCGTACCCCGAGTACCTCAGGGCTGAGTTACTAGCAGCAGAGTACCGTGGCGACATCGGAGAGTCTCCGAAAGCTATGGCGTATGCACGAGCTGGAGAGTGGGAGAAGGCAGCCATCGAGTTCTTGAACAACGATGAGTATAAGCACATCAACACACCAGCAGGCATAAAGCAACGCATGCGGAATACCGCAATGGCAATGACCAAGTATGGTCAATCTCTTTAACTAATGGCGTCAGATCGCCACGGAGTGAGCATGATAGATACAACAAACGACGAAGTACTAGCCTCAGAGCTGGAACTCGAATCAGTACGAGGTGTAGCAGGAGCAGAACTAGAACTTAGCGAAGCCCGTGCTGAGTACGTCGGCCTAATAGGCGAGACAGGAGTATCTGAAGAGCCACCCGTGGCGACAGCAGTAGTTGAAGAAGAAGTAGAACCAGTAGTCGAGGCTCCAGTTGAGCCTCGGGATACTGCCTATTCAAAGAAGCAGGCCCTATTCGCTGACTCGTTAGCAATTAGTCCTGAAGCAGAGAAAGAAGTAAACACAGACCCACCCTCGTTCACACAGGCCACAGGCTGGATGTACGACGAGATGGGTGTGACCAATAACCTAGCGCGTGGTACCACGCAGTTCTTGGAAGGGGCCGAAGAAGGCGACTCCAAGATCATATCTGCCTCGATGGACATTCTCATGCAGGGTGTCCCTGAGCAGTACCGCGACATAATAGAACTACAGCCGAGCTTCGCAGCAGCCGAGCGTGAATCAGCACGAATCCGCGAGATAGCAGCACGAGACGAAGCACGAGTACTAGAGTCCGGGGGCCAGATGTTGGCTACCGGAGTGGCAGGATTCGTAGTAGACCCACTGAACTGGGTACCCGGATTAGTCCTACTTAAAGGAATGAAAGCAGCACCCAGACTAGCCAACATGGCTGGTATAGGGCGCGGAGCTGAGACCACACTAGCCAAACAGGCTGCTGTGTGGACATCATTCGGTGGAGCAGAGGAACTAATACGTGGCTTGCCACAGTTAGCCACTGACAACACGTACAGTCAGGAAGAGTACATCACAATGGCTATAATGGCCGCTGGCATGACAGGCGCTATGCCCATGCTAGGACGTGGAGCACTGGGCCTCGGCAAGAAGTCGATCAATGAGATAGCATGGGCTGGTCAGACTATGGGCAGCAACGCTGTGTACCGTAGGATGGTAGCCACCGCCGAAGTAATCGGTGAGCAGACAGCTAGCTCTAAAGGAATCCTAGCCAAAGCTAAGGCGCTTGACCTCGCAGCAGTTGCTCGTGAGTCAGCCAAGCGTGCAGCACAGGCTATTAAGGACAAAGTAAACGATCTCCCACGCAGGGCATTCGTAGAGGCACTGGAGGAAGTAGGTGACGACGCAGCTAAAGCAACAGGCGCAGTCGGAACATTCTTCAGGGGCGTCGGTGACGCCATCGCTGAGAGATCAGCAAACAATGCAGTACTCAAGGCGCAGAAGGCTGAAGCAAAGCGAGTCGCGGCACGAGAGAAAGCTGTAGAGAAGATGAAGAAGGAAGGTGAAGACAGCCCAGAGCCGCTGACTGAACTGCAAGTAGCAGAGAACGAAGCTCGCTTCCACCACGAGAGACTGTACGGAGAAGACTCCGCCACGCAGCAGAAAGACAAGGCTGTGAAGTCACAGGTGCGCCAAAGAGAAATACTCGGCTTTGATGCTGAAGGTAAACTTTCAGGAGATCAAGTCGGTAACATGCAGAGACTGAAGGCTATTGTGGCAGCATCCGGAGAGTACCAAGGCTGGACAATACCTTCCCCGACACAGGCATTCCGTAATCAGGGAATGTACTCGTTCGGTGTTAGAGGCGAAGACGTCATAAACTGGAAGACACAGAAAATCACAAGGTTCAAGGACGCCGCACAGAGACAGGAGTGGGTTGACGCTCAGATCAAGAAGGAAGACGCAGAGTTCCGAAAGGAGTTCCCACGCGACGACCCTAAGAATGACACAGCAGCAGCAGACGAGCTACGAGGAAAGATACCTGACCAAGTAGAGCGGGATAGCTTCGAGGTCTGGGAAGGCACACCTGCCGCCCAGTTAGAAATGACTATCGACATCCTGCGAGCACGTAACTCCGCTATGCTTGAGAACCTGAAGAAGAGTAAATCTCTCGGGATAGTAGCAGCACGCTTAGAAGAAGCTGGTATAACCCTCGGGAAGTTCATCGGATCAGGTAAGGACAAGGCAGTATTCGCAGTCGATGGTCACCCAGACATCGTAGTGCGTATCGCTGTAGGCCAACCTGAGAAGTATGTAGACGTTCACAGTGTACTCAAGCCCACGCACCAAGAGGCAGCAGGTGCTTTGACACTAGAGATCATGCCTAGAGTAGTTCCGGTAACTAAGCTAGAGGCACAGAAGCTAGTAACAGACTGGACTGAGATCTTCAAGACGTTCACTGTCCACGGAGACCGCTGGCTAGACCCAGCAGTAACGAACATGGGTAAACTACCTGACGGTAGGATAGTCATAATCGACGGTGAGGTAGTCCCAAAGTACGTGACAGAAATAGGTAACCCGAAGTTCGGCAAGCTAGAGCACGCAGAGATACCTCCGCTGGCTAACAAAGTCGATCCAAACGCAGAGGTACCACTGGTAGATCCTAGAGTAAAGTTCGATGAGGCGATGGATGTCCTCGAAGAAGTAGTCGAATCCGCTGGCAAGGGTGAGAACCCTAATGCTGGAGCAGCAGGTCGTAAGACCACAGCTAAGGACAAGCGAGACGACATGTTAGCTGACCTCAAGTATGAGCAGCGCATGCTTCTGAAGAAGATCAAGGACGCTAAGGACGCCGCACAGGCTTACCTAGACGAGTCCGGTATCATCGGAGATCCTCGTACAGAGATCATGAGAGCTATCAATGCAGCACACGACTCAGCCCTCGAAGCAGTGCATAGAGCACACGCCAAGAAAGGCTTGCGCCCACAGCGCACTCGCCTCAACAACGCACAGGGTACAGCCCACGTTGGTGGAGCAGTGGCAGCAGTAGAGCGTGCAGTCAAGCATGCCTTCGCAGCCCTCAACTCAGAATCATTCCCAGCAGGAATCAACGTAAGGCTACGTGGCGACCATGCCACTGACGCAGCGTTCAAGAAGGCAGGGATAGAGCGAGCAGACGGCGAGACATTCTCTCAGGCATTCGAGCGTACGGCAGCTAAGATGAGCCACGTACAGCGAGGCCAGATGATCAGTGACCTAACCAACGAGATGGATATACAGTTGAGCCGTATGGCTGACGACATAGACTCCCTCGAATGGAAATCTAACGATCAGCGTAACGCAGCTATCCACGAGATAGAGTCGGCACGCATACAGATAACAAACGCACTGGACATGGCTAACGTAGTAGCAGCTAACCCGTACACAGACGCCTTAGTAACTGGCGGTCAGTGGCAGCAGGTAGCTTCTGAGTGGCGTGCCCAGAACAACATGAATGAAATAGCAGACCAGTTCGTCAACAACAAGCTACAGAGTGCGCTCAAGCACCAGTACGCTATGCTGACCAACTCACTTGCAACTCGCCTAATGGCGAGCGAAGCACCACTAGCGCAGTGGTTCACTCACTCTATCCTCGAAACCCCTAGTGGCTTCGGAGGCAAGATTGACAGGAACCCACTGACAGCAGCTATCTACTCGGAGAACATGTTCAACGCAGCCAAGATAGATGTAGCCCGTGGATGGGAGAAGCTTATGATCGACACAGCCAAGATAGAAGGCTGGGGTGCAGGTCGTAGGGTTCGTAACACCGCAGGCAACGCGAAGACTCACGCAGACGTACAGCGTATCAGTGAGGAAGTGATGCTCGAAATGAACGCACGTAACATGGGCCATGAGTCTACCGCATCCTCAGCAGTCAGCGAGTTCGTAGATACCTTAGGTGGTAGCTACAGCAAACTACACGACTTGCAGAACGGACACGTAGCAGGAATCCATGCAGGCAACAAGATAGAGAACTATCAGCACCAAGTGTGGGACAGCCACAAGCTGTTGTCTATTATAGGCACAGCAGGCGGCAGGGACAGCTTAGAGAAGCTATTCTCCGCAGGGTATGTCCGTGCAGGCTTCGAGGAAGCAGAAGCCAAGCTACTAGCCAAGGCGATTGTAAGCGCCAAGGAAACAGCAGCAGCACGACCACGGAAGGAATCCGCACAGTTCGGTGAGGAAGATCTAGCCAACGCGATGCCAGACCTATTAACCATAGTTGAGAAACTACGGAAGGGCGGCAGCGACGAGGAGATCATCCAGAAGATCATAGAGAAGATGAACAAGCAGGGTGGTGCAGATATGCCCAGCTATGCTAAGAACAGGACACCTATTGACCTAGCAGCAAGCATCGAGATCGACGGCAAGACCGTACGAGTCGTTGACCTGATGGACAAGGATGTACCTGCTACGTTTATACGCTACGCTAAGGAAGCCACAGGACGGAGAGCAATCTCTGAGTCCACAGGCGGCCTCCTGAACAGCGACAAGAGCATCCACGACTTCCTGACCAACATGGCCTTGGAAGCTGGAGACCTCGGCGCTAACGTAGACGTCAAGTCAGCACGTATCGCACTACAGCAGATGATGGGTAAGTCCTATGACGGACAGCTACCTATGAATGCTCGACGTGTACGAGACGCAGTATCCCTCGCAGGCATGGGTGGTCTAGGTGAGTCGCAGTTAGCCGAGTTCGGCTTGGCGATCAACCGTGGCACTATGGGCCTAGTGGGACTGATGCAGAAGTACAATGCAATGAAAGGCGGCTTCGACGAGAAGTTCCGTGGTATAGAACTATCACACGAGCAGATGACAGACAGGAAACTGATGTCAGAGCTACAGGAAGTATCAGGTCTGTACGCAGACATGTACCTCGTTGACCGACAGAACATTCACTTCGATGCAGCAGAGACTGACGTGAACTCTCTAACCAAACTGATAGACACAGGAACGGGCGGTAAGTACCGACCACTCCTGCAACGACTACAAGGACGAGTCACTGGCTACGGAGCAATCCGCCAGATGGAAGACCAAGTAGCAATGGCTTCTATATCGCAAGACATAGCACGCTTCATGCGTGGAGAGAAAGTGTTCTCTACTGACGGACGACTCAGAGATCTGGGCGTACCACTAGAGAAGGACTCTTGGCTTCAGAAAGCCTTCGACCAGCACGTCTCCTATAAGGAAGACGGCACAGTCGAGACTCTCAACCTACAACGATGGAGCGACATGGACAAGGCTAAGTTCGGAGTGATACTGAACCGTTACGCCTCACAGCAAGTACAGAAGGGATTCATAGGCGAATCATCTCCCGAGATGATGAACCAGTGGGTAGCCTTCATGATGCAGTTCAAGTCGTACCCAATGCTAGCCGCTGAGAAGCAGCAAGCACGTCACTTGAAGTTCGCAGATAAGGAAGCCGCAATGGGCATCGCACTGAATACCGTATCCTCTGGCATCGCCCGAGTACTACGCTACCAGTCAATGGCCGCGACTATACCTGACCGCGAGAAGCGCAAGCAGTACCTCGATAAGAAGTACGAAGACCTTGGCGCTGACACGTTCAAGTACATGGGAATAGCAGGTATGCTGCCCTCAGCGCATGATAGTATCATGAACATCGCTGGGCAGGGAAGTCCCAACTATTCCATCGCAGATGAGATCCCCGTACTTAACTATATAGACGGAGTGATCCAAGCCGCGCAAGACCCACTGGAAACATCCAGCAACGGTATCGTGGCACGCAACACCCAGTCTGCTGCACCTCTTGGTACAGTCTCACAAATGAACATCCTATTTAGGATCATGAGTGAAATGACACCCGGAAGTAATCCAGACTAACCACGGGGGCGCAAGCCCCCAACTAATTCAGGAGTGATTTATGAGTGATAGCACAGCCCCCAATGGGCCAACAGGCGCAAACGGTATGGTATTGTTTCATGACACTCGCAAGCGACGCGAGGGTCTATTTAACGACGACCTCGATTATAACTTCGCACTAGCAGGCTCAGGCGGAGGTGGAGCCACTGGCCCAGCAGGCCCGGAAGGCCCAGAAGGCCCCGAAGGGCCGCAGGGAATACAAGGTCTGCCGGGTAATCCCGGAGCTGACGGTACCAATGGTACGAACGGCACAGACGGACTAGATGGCGCAGACGGCTCTACAGGAGCTACTGGCCCACAAGGAACACAGGGTATCCAAGGCATCCAAGGAGATGCAGGTACTGATGGAATTGATGGAGCAGCAGGTGCAGACAGCACAGTCGCTGGCCCCCAAGGTATACAAGGCATTCAAGGAGTAACAGGCGATGAAGGCCCTCAAGGTATTCAAGGTATCACTGGTGATACTGGCGCTCAAGGCATTCAGGGTGACGCTGGTACTAATGGTACTGACGGCACTGACGGTAGCGATGGCGCTACTGGCGACACTGGCCTTACTGGTGACACTGGCGCTGATGGCGCTGCTGGAACTAACGGTACAGATGGAGACGATGGAATACAGGGAATCCAAGGCATTCAGGGAATCCAAGGAATACAAGGAGACACTGGAGCTACTGGCGACCAAGGCCCAATAGGACTGACAGGCGACCAAGGAGTACAAGGCGATGCAGGAACTAACGGTAGTAATGGTACTGATGGCGACGATGGCGATACTGGCCTTACAGGCGATCAGGGCATACAAGGAATCCAAGGTATTACCGGAAATGACGGAGCCGCAGGAGACCAAGGAATCCAAGGCGTCAAGGGAGACGCTGGAGATACTGGCGCAGATGGCCCCGCAGGTGCCCAAGGTACCGTAGGACTAACTGGAGCTGACGGCTCTGACGGCACTAATGGTGCTGACGGAGACCAAGGCATACAGGGCATCCAAGGTATAACTGGAGACACAGGACTAACTGGAGACCAAGGCATACAAGGCATACAAGGCCCCATAGGGGTCACTGGCGACACGGGAGCCACAGGCCCCACAGGTAGTCAGGGTATCCCCGGAATCGACGGAGACGACGGTACAGACGGCGCTACAGGCACACAAGGTATACAAGGTGTACCGGGTGTGGATGGAGATGACGGAGCTACTGGATCTACAGGACTCACGGGCGACCAAGGAATTCAAGGCATCCAAGGCATCCAAGGTGATGTCGGAGATCAAGGTATCCAAGGCCCTATCGGCTTAACAGGCGATACGGGACTGACCGGAGACCAAGGTATACAGGGTACCACTGGCGACACAGGTCTGACTGGAGATGACGGCATTCAAGGTATACAAGGTATACAGGGAATAGCTGGAGTTGACGGGGACGATGGAGCTGCTGGTGCAACAGGCCCTCAGGGTACTGCTGGAACCAATGGCACTGACGGAGACGACGGTGCTACAGGCGGTCAGGGAATCCAAGGAGTTAAAGGCGACACGGGCACTGCGGGTACCAACGGTACTGACGGTGACGATGGAGGCCAAGGCATCCAAGGTATACAGGGCGTTACAGGTGATACTGGAGCGAATGGTACTGCGGGTACTAACGGAACCGATGGAGTAGATGGCGACGACGGAGCCACCGGACTTACTGGTAACACCGGAGCTAAAGGCGATGACGGAGATCAGGGTATACAAGGTATACAAGGAACTGCGGGAGTCGATGGCGATGATGGAGCCACAGGAAGCACTGGTACTCAGGGCGACCAAGGTATCCAAGGTGTAGCTGGTGACGATGGTACCAACGGTACTAACGGAACCCAAGGCGTGAAAGGAGACACTGGTGATCAGGGTATCCAAGGTAACGCTGGCGTCGATGGTGACGACGGTGCTGCTGGATCTACGGGTGCTCAGGGAGACCAAGGCATACAAGGTACTGCTGGTATCGACGGTGATGACGGGGCCACAGGTGGCACTGGACTAACTGGTGATCAAGGTATCCAAGGTATACAAGGCGTCACTGGCGACACAGGAGCTGACTCCACTGTAGCTGGGCCTACTGGCCCTACTGGAGACACAGGTGTACGTGGTGCTGCATGGAAGTCGCAAGCAGGCGCTCCCGCTGCCTTCAACGGAACCAACGATAATGACGGTGATCAGTACCTGAACACTACCAATGGTGACACCTATGCTGCGGCATTCAACACATGGATACTGTCAGGCAACATCGAGGGGCCAGCAGGAGCTGATGGAGCAGGAACAGACATACTCCCATTAGCCAATACGTGGGCAGCACTCAACACGTTCGATGCTGGCTTACAAAGCATTGGTTACAGCAACGTAGCTATCTCCGGTAACGGATCTGGTACAGCCGCGCCCACAGCAGCGATAGTCAATGATGTCACACAGACCATAACTGGAGCTGGTGGCGCATTTGGACAGTCGCTACCCTCGCTTGTTGAGGACACTGGAACGTATAACATAACCAACCCCAACCTATTTGGTATAGGCGGTCTGTTTAGGGCGCTTCCTACTATTAACCTAACTGGTGCTGGGCCTTACTCAGCGGCTGGGCCTTACCAGTCTCTCGGAGCGTTCGCAACGATTAACAAGACACACGCTGCTACGCAGACATTCATATCGTATCCAGTATGGACACAGACTACCATCAACAACACTGGTGGTGGTACCATGAATGCGACCGAGGCTGGTTCGTACGTAGGACTAACCTTAGGAACTAACGTAACCGCTAGTCAAGTATCAGCGTTGACCTCAACAGAGCCTGCGGTTGGTGCAGGATCATCCATAGCTCAGAATATGGGAGTTCGTGTAGGAACGAAGGCAGTAGGAACCTACAACGTAGGCTATCAGTATGGAACAACGGTACAAACTGTTGCTGGCAACTACGCATTCGACTCTGGTACTAGCACCCACACCGTGCGGTTTGGCGGTGGAGTAGTTAAGCGCTTCAGAGATATAGGGGGTAGTAGCAACATAATATTGAGTAAAGTCGACTACCATATCATGGCTACAGGCTCAGGGCAGATATACCTACCAGCCATTGCTACATGCGATGTAGGGCAAATCTTTGTGATAACAAACTTCTCGGGTTTGACTCGGACAGTACAACTGAACGGTGGATCATCGTACGGTAAGTCTCGGACGATAGCCCACCAAGACTCTAGACACTTCGTCAAGAGAAGCGGAACAACATGGATAATATATTAAATTCACTTAACAGAACTAAACTAGGAGTATCTCATGATACTATCTGATTCAGTTCCAGTATGGGTAGTCGCTGGCACAATAGCTGTCAGCGGCTGGGCGTATGAGTTGGTCTCGGGTAATAGCAATGCGGAAGCACTGCTACACGCCGAGCACCAGACAAGCATACGCGTACTGGAAGAAAAAACAGACGGTATCGAAATTGACATCCGCGACATCAAGGGAAGTCTGATTCGTATCGAAGAGTATATAAGGGAGAAGTAACATGGCACGATCTACAGAGCAGGAGCTGTCTGAACTTCACGGAGCAATTGCTCGCGTGTTGATAAGCCAGCTCAATGAAACGATAACTATAACAGACGACGACGGCATGGAAGCAGTAGTTGCTACGGCAACCCCGGCCACCTTAGGTGTCGCAATAAAGTTTCTGAAAGACAATGATATTACGGCTAGTATAGCAGACGACGAGAACATGAATGAACTCGACGAAATGCTCAAGAGAAAGCGAGAGAAGCGGGGCCTACGCCTCGCATCTAGTAGTGACTAAATAGGAGAGCACTATGTCAGACTTACTACTTGAGTCCAGTGCCCGATGGGATAAGCTTGACGCGCTGCGTATCGAATACGCAAGCTTCGAGCCATTCCTTATCGACGTAATGGAAGACCTGATGGGCTTCACTTGCACAGACGTGCAGGTGGACATCGGAAGGTACTTGCAGCACGGGCCACAGTATCTAATGATACAGGCCCAACGCTCGCAGGCTAAGAGCAGTATTGTAGCTATCTACGCAGTGTGGTGTTTGATCCACGACCCGAAGTACCGGATACTGATTATCAGTGCTGGTAGCGACGTGGCTATGGAAATCGCCAACTGGGTGATACAAATCATAATGAACTTCGACATCTTGGAATGTATGCGCCCTGATCGGAATCACGGCGACAGATCATCCGCTAAGGCGTTCGATATTCATTGGCAGTTAAAAGGAGCTGAGAAATCACCCTCAGTGGCATGTATCGGTGTAACTGCAAACATGCAGGGACGACGAGCCGACTTGCTAGTACCGGACGACATAGAGTCGTCTAAGAACGGTATGACAGAAATACAGAGACAACAACTACAACATCTCTCTAAAGACTTCACGTCTATCTGTCAGCACGGTAGGATCTGTTATCTGGGCACACCTCAGACAACCGACTCCGTTTACAATGCTTTGCCCGGACGTGGTTACAAGATCCGCATCTGGCCCGGTAGATACCCTACCCCGAAGCAAATGGAGAACTACGGAGACCACCTCGCACCTATGCTCTCAGAGCGTATGGTAGCTGACCCAACACTCCAGACCGGAGGTGGGCCACTGGGCGATCAAGGTAAGGTCACTGATCCCGTCTTGTTACCGGAAGACTCCCTCGTCAAAAAGGAAGTCGATCAAGGTACGCCTTATTTCCAACTTCAGCACATGCTGAACACAGCACTCATGGATGCTGACAGGTTCCCGCTAAAGTCGCGTAACCTGATAACCATGCACTGCAATATGCAGCAAGCCCCCGGAGGGATTAACTGGATGCCTGATAAGGACAAACGTATCAGCTTACCCGGACACCCCGACATCGTAGAACTGTACCGCCCATTCTCCGTAGCTCCCGAGCTGCACGAGTATGAAGGCCGTATGATCTACGTTGACCCCGCAGGCGGCGGCAAGAACGGTGACGAGACTGTAGCCACAGTCACGTACTTCTTACACGGCTTTGTGTTCCTAATGGAACAGCTTCCACTGGAAGGCGGCTATGCGGAGGGCGTATTCACGAAACTCTCGGCATTAGCACTAAAGCACGAAGTGAACAAGATAGACGTAGAAGCTAACTACGGTAACGGCGCATTCGCTCAGATGTGGAGGCCCGTGCTGCTAGAAGCTTACAAATCGGCAGGACACCCCGGTGCCCCTCAGATAGAGGACATCATGGAGTCAGGTCAGAAGGAACTACGAATAATCGACACACTTGAGCCAGTCATGGGCAGACACAAGTTAATTGTGAATGAACAGGTCTGGAAAGATGATATACGCTCCACGCAGAAGTATGCGATGGATCACAGAACCGTATATACGTTATGGCACCAAATGACGAAAATCAGCCGCGATAAAGGCGCACTAATCCACGATGACAGGCTCGATTCACTTGCAGGCGCAGTACGCCCGTGGGTAGACCGGATTGCCGTCGATGAGAACGCCAGAATGGCCCAGAAGCATACAGACGCTTCTGTGAAGTTCATGGCAGACTGGGTAGAGCACGGATCGCAGGAACAGATGGTAGCAGAGAATATCGCCACCAGATCCCGAGCTGGAATCGTCCAAAACAAAGCACTACACACAAATCGGAGAAAACGCAGATGAAGTACCTATTGATCGCGCTGCTCCTAACGGGCTGCACGGGATTACCCAAACTCAGCCTGACACCCGTATCCGCCGACCTGAAGGTCGGGGGGACACACGAAACAGGTACAGCGGAAGACAACATGGTGAAGGTACAGACAGGGGATACGTCCTCAGTTGACTACACCGCCGAGTTAGTCCAGCAAACGTACACTGACATTCAGGAGTACCCGACATGGCTTATCTTATCCTTCGCACTAGCCGTTGGCTTTGCATTGCCGTCACCATTTGGAGCTTATTCCAACTGGCGTCAGCGGAGAAGGCTAGAAAAGCATGTTACCCTACTAACGAACCTGCTCGCGCAGAGTCAACCGCAACCAACTAAGGAGCCATCTCATGGCAGCACCACAGACAGCAACATTATCACAGCTAGCTGACGCTAGTCACGCAGTAAACCTCATTGGCGCAGAACGCAGCCGATGGAACTCAGTTTCAGTATGTGAAGCCCCCGCAGCATCGGGTATCGTCTATGTCTCTAAGACACTGGGCGCACCTTGGCTACGTATCGGAGCTAAACTCGGATCTAACGATTCTACTTGGATAGTCGTACC
>Ga0114993_10003909_pt1 | contig 15150 bp, 8 predicted proteins | sample ArcticOcean_MG_C_FD_87042 | JGI IMG/M metagenome (GOLD analysis project Ga0114993, IMG submission 87042) | Marine microbial communities from western Arctic Ocean - ArcticOcean_MG_CB2_150 | ecosystem: Environmental > Aquatic > Marine > Oceanic | place: Arctic Ocean: Canada Basin | collected...
TATCAAGCATCGAAACCTCATCTTGACGCTGAAGAAGTTGAATTCTTATTAGATGATGAATTTACTTACGACGAGGATATTGACGAAGAAAGAGATATAAGGAAAAAGAAAATAGCTAAGAAAGAACAACTTTCGCAAGCTAAAAAATATTTAGACTCACAAAAAGACAAATATTACAGTGAGATTAAATCAGGTAGTCGTTTGGCTCCTGAACAAAAGAAAGCGGTTGAATTTTTCAATCGATACACAAAAGAAAATGAAGTAACACAAGCTAATGCAGCTAAACAATCAGAAGTTTTCCAACAAGGAACTAGTAAAGTATTCACAGACAAATTCAAAGGTTTTGATTATGCTGTAGGAGACAAGAAGTACAGGTTCAACGTTAAGAATACTGCTGAGGTTAAAGAGACTCAGAGTGACCTAAACAATTTCGTTAAGAAGTTCTTAAACGATAAAAATGAAATGGTCGATGCTAAGGGTTATCATAAATCATTGTTTACAGCTATGAATTCAGATGCTATTGCAAATCACTTTTATGAGCAAGGCAAAGCCGATGCAATGAAAGATAGTATTGCAAGATCTAAGAACGTTGCTATGGATCCGAGAAGTGTCCATGAAAAAGTAACGACATCTAATGGTTGGTCAGTACGCTCAGTACCATCAGAGGCGAAAAGTGCTTCACAATTTAAAATCAAAAAAATAACTTAATTAAAAAAATTAAACTATGGCTTTACAAGGCACAGGTGCTGAATTAGGACACCTTACTCCTAGACCGATTAAAGGTCTATTTGGAGACAATTACCTATCTGTTGCAGATATGGATTTTACAAAACAATTTTTACCAGAAGTATACGAAAAAGAAGTTGAAAGATACGGAAATAGAACTATAGCTGGATTCTTACGTATGGTAGGAGCTGAAATGCCAATGGCATCTGACGTTATTACTTGGAGCGAGCAAGGAAGATTACACATCGCTTATGATGATGTAGTTGTTACTTCTGCTACTGAATTAGAATTCCCTGCTGATCACGTTATCGGAGCTGGAATGACAATCGTTGTTAATCAAGGATTTAATACTTTCAAAGCTTACGTTAATGCGGTAAATGGAACTGCTGTATCTATTGACTGTTATGCTGATCCTGCTGGATTATCATTCGCGTCAGGAATAGCAAAAGTATTCGTATACGGTTCTGAATATAGTAAAGGAACTTCAAATGCAGGTAACTCTGTAGATGCTTCTTTCACATCTTTTAGTAACAAACCAATTATCCTTAGAGATAAGTATAATGTAAATGGTTCTGATGTTGCTCAAATAGGTTGGGTTGAAGTAACTAGTGAAGCTGGAACTTCAGGATACCTATGGTACCTTAAGTCTGAGCACGAAGCTAGATTAAGATTCGAAGATCAATTAGAGATGAGTATGGTTGAAGCTGAGCAATCTGCTGCAGGTATAGCATCTGCTGCTGAATTCGGTGGAGGATCTACAATTACTGGTTCTGAAGGTTTATTCGCTGCTATCGAGTCTAGAGGACTTGTTTACAACGATGCTGACTTTGGAGGAACTGCTGGATTAGGAGAATTTGATTCTATTCTTAGAGAACTTGATAAGCAAGGAGCTATTGAAGAGAACATGTTATTTATATCTAGAGGAGTATCTTTAGACATGGACAATATGTTAGCTGCACAAAATTCTTACGGAGTTGGAGGAACATCTTATGGTGTATTCAACAATGAAGAAGATATGGCTTTAAACTTAGGTTTCTCTGGTTTCAGAAGAGGATCTTACGATTTTTACAAAACAGATTGGAAATATTTAAATGATTCAACAACTAGAGGATTATTAAGTGATATCGAAGGTGTATTAGTTCCTGCTGGAACAAGTACAGTTTACGATCAACAACTTGGTAAAAATATCTCAAGACCATTCTTACACATACGTTACAGAGCTTCTGAAGCAGATGATAGAAGACTAAAATCTTGGGTTACTGGTTCAGTTGGAGGTAATTATACTTCTGACGCTGATGAAATGAATGTACATTTCTTATCAGAAAGATGTCTATGTGTTCAAGCAGCTAATAACTTCTTGTTATTAAAAGCTACACCAGCTTCTTTATAGTAAATTAAACTTTGTGATGGTTACCCTCGTTATAGCAACGGGGGTGATTATTACTCTTATAAACTTTTAAATTATATCATATCATGGCTAAAAAAGCTAATATAGAATCACCTGTTGTCGAAGAGGCAATAGTAGAAACTAGTACACCAAAAGCGGTGGCTAAGAAAGACGTAAAACCAGACTGGGAAATCAGAGATAGGTTGTATACGTTAAAAACTAATAAAAGACCATTAATATTTACAATACCTGCAAAGCATACAGCTAAAACAGCATTGTTATATTTTTGTCCTGAAAAAGGTTATCAAAGAGAAATACGCTACGCGACTAATCAAAGAAGTGTATTTGTTGATGAACAACAAGGTATTGCTACCTTAGGAAGAATTGTATTAAGAGATGGTGCATTAACTGTACCAAAAGAGAATCAATCTTTACAAAAGCTATTATCTTTATATCACCCATATAGAAATGAGGTATATGAAGAGTACAATCCAGTACAAAGAGCTAACAATGAAGTTAATTGGATAGAATACGAATTACAAGCTATGAATATGGCAAAAGCATTATCACTTGATGAAGCTGAAGCTATTTTAAGAGTTGAATTTGGTTCACAAGTTAACAAGTATTCATCTGATGAATTAAAAAGAGATATTCTAGTATTCGCTAGAAGAAAACCTGTATTATTCTTAGAGTTAGCAAATGATGATAATGTTCAACTAAGAAACTTTGGAATCAAAGCAACGGAAGCTAAGTTATTAAAACTAAGTGCCGACCAAAGAACTTTCACTTATGGTGATGGAAACAGAAAATTAATGACTGTTCCCTTTGATGAGCATCCATATTCTGCACTAGCATCTTTCTTTAAGACTGATGAAGGTCTAGAAGTTTACAAAGCTTTGCAAAAAAGAATGTAATAAACAACTTTAGTAGAGGGTTCTTAATTGAGCCCTTATACTAATTTAAACAAATATATATATGTCAGTAAGAATAGACACGGTGTACCAAAGAGTACTTGGTATCATTAACAAAGAACAAAGAGGATTTGTAACTCCTCAAGAATTTAACTTATTTGCCAATCAAGCGCAATTAGATATATTCGAACAATATTTCTACGATATTAATCAACACGGCAGACTGCACGGGAATGATACAGAATATTCAGACATGTTAAATATCTTAAATGAAAAGATAAATTTATTCGAAACTCAAGAGAAGTTAGAATATGTAGACTTCGTTTTTAAACATCCTAACGACCTTTATAGGCTAGGGACTGTTATCTACAACAACGTAACTACAAAGTTAATCCTGGACTATATAAACGGCCCTAAAACACCTCAGACAACAACAGAGTTTATCGAGGTAGAGAGGATTAATCAAAACGAATTTTTATACATAAATTCCTCACCCTTAACTAAGCCTAAAAATGTTAGGCCAGTATTCACAGCAGACAATAAAGGTATAAAAGTATACGGCGATTCTACAATAGTAGATAACGTATCACTTAACTATATAAAATATCCAGCTAAAGTCGAGTGGAGATACCAAATGGTATATGGAGAAGCACTTTATGATGCAGCTATATCAACTGATTTTGAACTACACGGTTCAGAAGAGACTGATTTAGTAATTAAAATACTAGCACTTGCTGGTATGGTAACAAAAGAAGATAATGTAGTGGGTCAAGCAAAGGCTGAAGATGCTAAGAATACACAACAAGAAAAACAATAAAAGATGGGATTAATCAATCAATCAGATGAACAATACTATTTAGGACCAGATGACGAGTGGAACACTTGGGATGAGAATTACGGTAGTTATCAGTTTACTCCAATTAAAGATATTATTAATAACTTTATAATTGCTTACGTCGGAGAAGATAAGATTATAAGCAAAGTTAAAAGAACAGATGTAGCTTACCATGCACAGCGCGGAATAGCTGAGTTTTCATTCGATACTTTAAAATCGGTTAAATCACATGAAATTGAAATATCACCTAGCCTTAATATGGTCCTGCCTAAGGATTATGTTAATTATGTTAAAGTTACTGCTACGGATTGTGCCGGGCTTGAACATACTGTATTTCCCGCGATTAAGACCAGTAACCCATTACCAATACTACAAGATGATCGTTTTCAGTACATATTTAATCAACAAACTCAAGAAGTTGTTACAGCTAACGAATCTCAAACAAGAAAGGCTTTTCAGAAAGGCAACACAAAGTTAGGAAAAAAAGTATTTTATATTGATCCTATTCAGAATGTAATGTTTTTTGATAGCTCGATGTGCGAAGAGGTTGTTACGCTAAAATATATATCTGACGGACTAGGTACAGATGAAGAAATGCAAGTTCATAAGTTTGCGGAAGATGCTTTATACAAGTATATTGCTTACAGAATATTATCGACCAGAGCTAACGTCCAAGAATATGTTATCAATAGACACAGAAAAGATGCGTGGGTAGCCAGAAGAAATGCAAAACTTAGATTATCTAATATTAAAGTAGAGGAGTTTGCTAAAATCATTAAGGCTAGGGAAAATAACGGACCAAAGTTACCAGGAAGTAAAACATGTTAAAATAAAATATTATGGCAGAATTGGTAAATAATTTTCAATTAGGAAAAATGAATAAGGACGCGGACGAAAGATTAGTCCCGCGTGGTGAATATAGAGATGCCCTTAATATAGAAGTAGCTACATCAGAGGGTAGCGGAATGGGTGTTGTACAAAATATAAAAGGTAACGTTGAATTAACTAAAGTAAAATCATTTACAGATTGGGAAGATTCAGTATATATAAAAGCATTAGTTAACCCAGTATGCGTTGGTTCCATAGCGGATCCACGAGTAGAAAAAATCTACTGGTTCATTGCTTCGGATGGTATATCGGCTATTGCAGAATACGATCAATTAACTGGCTTAATACAGCCAATACTAGTAGATACTAAAGGTATTCTTGATTTCTCTTTAGATTTCTATATAACAGGTATAAACATTCTTGAAGGACAACTTATTTGGACAGACAATCAGACTGAGCCAAAAATATGCCTTATTGAGAAATGGAAAGGTTCTACGCCTAATTTCATAACTCACTCACAATCATTTGGCCGAGATTTCCTTGAGTCAGATATAACAGTAATAAGAAAAAGACCTTTAAATAGGTTAAATGTAACCCCTTATCCATCCGCTAGATACGGCCCGGGAACAGGGGTAACTCCGTTTATTTCAGTTGATTCTCTTAACTTTAATATTGGAGAAGCTGATGAGGACGGTGTAATGCGATACTCTTCATTTAAAACATATGGAGAAGATGGGTTAATAAGACAATTAGATGTTACAGGCCCAGACTACCCCACTAATTACAAGGTAGGTGATATAGTTCATTTGAAGGCGCAGAACGAAGGACTTGACGACGAAGAAAATGAATTCCCTGCTAGCGTATTTTTAGAGTATACTATAGTTATAGAAATAACAGGACCAGCTCCTATGGCTTCAGGCGAGATATTAACAAACGCACTTCAGCCATTCTTAGAATATAAATTACTTTCAATACCAGATCAAATCCCGCATACAACTACAAATGAAGCTGGAGATGTAGAGTTATTGCAGTGGGAAGGTATATTATTTGAAGAGAACATATTATTTGAAGATGTATTTCCTAGATTTTCTTACAGATGGAAGTATGATAATAATCAATATTCAGGGTATGCACCTTTTACAAATGTTATATTTATAGGTGGAGAGTTTGAATACTTATCTTCTGACGGACACAATGCTGGCATGGAGAATCATACTAGAAGAATAGAAATAACAGATATTGATTGGGGTGATGAATGGGTTAAAGAAGTAGAAATACTTTACAAACCTTCACATAGCACAACAGTTTATGTTGTTGATGAAATTAAATTAGATGAGCAAGACACTAGACCAACTACGTTCACAATTGATACAGAAATAGTAGGCGCAGTTGTTGCGGCTAATCAATTACTGAGACCTTACGACAACGTACCTACAAAGGCATTAGCCCAAGAAGTTGGTAGCAATCGTATTATATACGGTAATTACACACAACAATTTGATGTAGTAGATCCCAAAGTACAGACATCGTTAGAAATTACAGACCACCCATCAAAATATGAAGGCGGTGAAGATGATTTAAGAATGCCTTTTGAGTCTTTGAAATCAATGAGGACATACCAGGTTGGTGCAAACTATTTAGATACTTACGGTAGAGAAACTCCTGTGTTCACAACACTAGGGGCTTCTAAGTATGTAGCTATTGATAATGCTTCAAAAGTAAGTCACATAAAAGCAACTTTGCTTGGTTCAGAACAACCTGATTGGGCAACGCATTATAAATATTGGATTAAAGAAACATCAAACGAATATTACAATTTAGCACTAGATAGATTCTACGATGCTGAAGATGGTAATGTTTGGTGCTCATTCCCCTCATCTGAAGTTAACAAACTTCGTGAAGGCGGATATATTATACTTAAAAAAGAACACGACAGCGATACTCCTATAATACCTAAAGCTAGGTTTAAGGTTTTAGACATACAAAATGAAGCTCCAGACTTTGTAGCTACTACTAATTTTGTAATATCAGATGCAACTGTTTATATAGACCATATTCAATCACAGCCTACGGGAACTAATCCTCCAGGTGTAGGTAAGCAAACAATACAGTTTGAAGGACCTCACTTAGATGATGATACTAATTTTCATAGCGGTTTTGAAGCAGGTTATTATGTTAGATTCGAAGCAGGAGGTTCTTTTTCGGAAGATTACAGAATTGACAGAGGAGGTCCTACAGGGGATACCGACGGTGAAAATTCAACATATACTGTATCATTGGATAGGCCAATGGGTAATGACTGTGCTTTCTTAGATACTATTGCTGATCTTTCTACATTCGCAACAGTAGGTGAGTATACAATGGTTATCATTCAAAAAAAGATTGAAAGAAAAGCAGAATTTGTAGGTAGATTCTTTGCTAAGATAAATAGAACACCTGAATTTGATAAACACGTTAGAGACGTATTTGATGAGGATTTACCGTATGGTATTATTGAAGAAGCTAACATACCTATGACATGTACAAACGGCGGTAAAGGATCCCCGACAGGAGGTGATCATTCGTTTGGATGGAATGAAAATAATTTAAGCAACGCTAGTACTTCTAATAGACGTACAGGTACAGGCTGGGATAACCCTGGTAAAGATAGTGAATTAGTATACCCAACTGCTGGAAACAAGTATTGGAGTATAATGTTTGCTGCTTTCAAAGGTTATGATGATGATGAAAATTACCCTTGTCACCCAGTGTTTGTTAGACTGAAGCAAGGTGTAGAAGTAAGATTTGTAGACGATACAGGTAAAGAGTCGCAGATTTACAAGATGACAAATACTAGAAAAATATGTGGTAAAAGATCTAAATCAAATGCTGACAATGCTTCAAATCATTTTGTTATGTTTGGAGGGTCAATGGATAGACCAATGGAATCTGGGATGGGCCCAATTGTGAATTTGCAGATAATGAAAAGAGTACAGTATACTGGAAAACTTTTATTGTCTTCAAGCAATCCAGCAGTATTTGAGACTGAGCCTAAGGAAGCTATTGATATTGATATATACTTTCAAGCAAGTGATGCTTTACCTATAGCGACTATGCATGAGCAGACTGTATTAGACTGGTTTAACTGTTACTCTTACGGTAATGGTGTTGAATCAAATAGAATAAGAGACGATTATAATGAATACTATATAGATAAGAATCCAATAGCTAATGCACCTTTGGAGATTCCTTATCAAAAAGAAGTTAAGGGTAGCTCACTAATATTTAGTCAGATCTACAATAACAACGCAGCTCACAATGGGTTGAATCAATTCATACAAGCTGAATCAATAACAAAGGATATTAATCCTATACATGGATCAATTCAGAAGTTATCTTTAACAGATACTAACTTGATTACATTATGTGAAGATAAATGTTTCAATATACTTGCTAACAAAGATGCAATTTTTAACGCTGACGGGAATTCTCAGATAACATCGAATAACGCTGTATTAGGACAAGCGGTTGCTTTTTCTGGTGAATTTGGTATTTCTAAGAACCCAGAGTCTTTTGCTAGTTATGGTTTTAGAAGATATTTTACTGACAAAGCTAGAGGGGTTGTGCTAAGATTATCTAAAAATGGATTAACAGTTATATCTGGGCAAGGTATGGGTGATTTTTTTGGTGATAACTTAAAACATAACAACAAGCTTATTGGTAGTTACGACGAAAAGAAAGCAGAATACAATTTAACATTTGAATCATTAGACTCTGAATGGCAGGAAAAACTTGCTGTAGGAGTAAGGGATAGATCAAACGTACTGTATGACTGTGAGAAGAGGGAAACTAAATATCCTACGCTTAAAACAACAATAAGTTATAAAGACGAAGCTCAAGGGTGGACATCAAGAAAAACTTTTATCCAGGAGAATGGTATAAGTTTAAATCATTCTTACTATACTTTTAAAGATGCCTTATTATATGAACATGCTATAAACGAAGAACACAACAACTTCTACGGCTTAGGGATCAATACGCTTGATGTTGGTGGATACTACGAATCTAGTCTTGATGTAGTGATTAATGAAATGCCTGACTCTATCAAAGGGTTCAAGACATTAAGTTACACTGGAACTACTCCAATGAACTACCAGTACCAAGTTGATGAAAGTGGAAGAAACTACAACATAAGCGAAATTAAAGAAGATGCGTTAACACCTATATCGGTAACAACAACACCAGGATGGTATACTCAACATATATTAACCGATCTACAAGAGGGTGATATTAAAGAGTTCATAACAAAAGAGGGTAATAAGCATTACAATCACATTAAAGGTCATGATACTTATTTCAATAGCGATTGTGATACTAATCTAGATTCTAGAGAATTTAGTGTGCAAGGTCTTGGACATATGTCTAATATTACAGGCGATGTACTACAAACTGAGTGGACGGTAAAAGTATGTGCTTTCGCAAGTGAAGCAGATCGTTTCTATTCAGAAGAATGTGTTGTACTAAATAATATGAGCAACGGATCTTTACTAGACTTTTTAACACCTGTAAAACTTATAATTAAACCAAAGCCTGGATATACCCTAGAGGTGGACAACTTATTAACTCCAGGAGCTGGTAATAATGTTTCTAACATTACTAAAGAACAAGAAGGAGACAACGTCGCGTTGTATGTAACTATGCAAGGAGCAGTTTTCTCTGACATCGATATTAATGTTACTCTAATAGGTTTAATCAAACCAGAGGAGTTTACGGTATCAGGTTATGTTAAAGAACAATTTTCAGGCAATATGACACCAACACCAGATCCATCAATAATTGTAGACTTTCCGAATATTATTGGAGGTCCAGAAACTCCATACAGCGTCACTGGTCAACCCGGAGATGTTATAGAGGCGTTTAGCTACACAATGATTGCGGATGAAGGTAGCAAGTTCGTATGGGGTCCAATACTATCATATGTCAATGGATTACCTAGCAACTACGCAATAACTAAAGATCCTACCTATAGTCCAAGTGGTTTAGAGCTTTTAGCGTCAACTGTAACTATTCACGTTACTATACCGGATTACAATGTATCTGGTGATGCTTGGAATTTAAAAGCTATAGCCGATGGAGGTTGGTTTGAAGAGGAGAATCCAGGAGAAGAAGTGGTTGGTCCAGAAATCATAATTGATCCTACGGATCCAATAGTGATAGAAGAGCATAGAATACTAGCACCTACTGTAACAGGATTAGGAGAAGATCTAACAGTTGTTTTGAGAGAAGGTAGTTCCTTAAGTAAATCAATTTTAGTCGGCAGAGAGGGTATTATAAACGGTTATGGTACTATCTACGGAGATTTAAAAGGAGGGACTAAATTAACCTTATCGGTTGAAGGTCAGTCAGGGGAATTATTTTCAACACCGGAAATAACGCAGTTTGAAATTAGATCAGGTGAAAATACTTTTGATACAGTGTCTGGTTCAGATCCGTTGAGTCAAGCAACATTTGTTTGGTCAGCATTCTTGAATAGTCCAGTAACAATAGATTCACAAATGATATGGAATATACATGTTGGTCTTGCTTCTATCACAACAGATGGCGGTGATCCGACTACAGAACCACTAGAACTCGGGCCAATCCAACCCTAAAAAATACACTTAATTTAATTGTTTTATAGCTCATTTTTGCGATAATATAATAATAAAGCCTTATAATAAATGGATTCAATAACAATACTTTTTTCACAAGCATTAAACGTATCTCTCCAGGTGGGAGATATAGCTTACTATACTGATGACGCAAACGGAGTTGCTATCCAGAAAATTGGAGCAGTTACATCAATTGATTATTCATTAAATAGTATCACTTGCAGTATAGAGCCTTCACAACCAAGGCCTACTCTTGGAGTAAGCTTTATTTTATTTTCTAAGGATAATTCTACAAACATAAACGCATTAACAGGGTATTACGCTATTGCCCAATACAAAAATAATAACACAAAAAGAGCTGAACTTTACACTGTAGCAAGTGAAATTTTCATTAGCTCTAAATAAAAAGCAAAGATATGATGGATCCAATCACAATGGCAAAAAACGGAGCCGCTGGTTTAATGTCCGCTGCAACATCATTTATTGGTGGTGGCGCAAGGAAGAAAGAACAAGCAGCCGCTAACGCTGAGTTCAATAAGTCTAAAGCTGACTTCAATAACTTAGATACCAGTAACTTATACGAGAATCAATCAAATGCTTTTGAAGACTTAACAGTCCAGACAAAGCAAGCAGATTTTCAAGCACAACAAAATCAACAGAATCAAGCTAATATGATGGGCTCTATGGGAGCAGCCGCTGGAGGTTCTGGAATAGCTGCATTAGCTCAAGCAATGATAGGTCAACAGTCTCAGCAGTCTCAAGCAGCAGGAATTAGTATTGGTAACCAGGAAATGGCTAACCAGCAAGCTGTAATGAGTCAAGATCAAGCAGACCAAACAAACTTAATATCGGGAGAAAGTAGCTCTAGAAAATTAAAGGCTAGTAAAGTTGAAACGCAATTTGGAATGGCTATGGAAAGGAAAGGAGCTGCTACAGCTGCTACAAGCGCAGCTAGGGATCAATTAGTTGGTGGAGTCACCTCTGCAATTGGTGCAAACGTAAAGGCTAGCATGGAATAATAAATAAAGAAAAATTATGATCATAAACGATAAATCTACCAGAGAGCAAGAAGTATACGATGTTAAGCAGCGAGTAGCTGGATACATTGATACTTTTAAAGGACCAATAAATACTTCCGGTCTTAGTAAAATACAAAACTCACAACTAAAAAAACATATACTTTACGTTAAAAATATTTATATTCAAGCATCACAGTCTATAGCTGCAGAGGATAAAGGTTCAGAGGGATGGATTGTTTTAAATGACGTCATAACTGAAACTCCTAAAGTCTATGCAGCAATGTATGCTGGGATTGAAGCTTTTAAAAGTGGAGGGAATGAATATCTTAATAATATGGAGAAGGATGTATTATCTTGTGGCAACCACGAGGTATTTTTAACATGTGAACATATATACAAGCCTTCCGCTAACCTTCACTTTAACGAAGGTGGTAATTTAATGATTGAAACACTAGAAGGAGAGCTTGCAGAGTATTCTAAAGTGACTCATCCTCAGCAAAAAGCGTATATTACTGCTAAGCAGATAATGGATTGGGCTCACGAACTTAACGGAGCAGGTCAACCAATGGGTGCATTACAAGAATTTTCTTATAAGATGCAACTAGAGGAAAAGTTCACAGCTAAGCCATCTGTTATGAATTCATTAATACATGACAAATTACTAGCTCCAAAAGTATTAGACATAGATCCCTCATTCTTTGAGCCTATGATCGAAGCAGGTGCTAAACGTATACTACTATCAAACTTTATTGTAGACTCCTTAAAAGCAGTCGCAATGGGCTCTATGAAGCAAACACAGCCTTCTCCAGAACAAGCTCCAGGAGAGCAGCCTGCAGGAGCTCCTGTCGAGGATGAATACTTTAGAGGTATTGAAAATAACGAAGGGGTTTTAACTAACGAAACAGATAAGTCTGGTAAAGTGTTAAGATACAAGGTTATGAAAAGAAACGGGAAATATTTAGGTGTAAATAAGCAGGATCCAAAAAATCCATATGCTGTTAACGTAAATGCTCAAGGCGAGTTTATCAGTACAGTAAAAAAATAATAAATTAAATCAAATAATATGGGATCAAATACAGAAGAAATTGGATATGGTTTAACAAAAGATATTCCAGGGTTAAAAGTTCTAAACGAAGACGAAAAGTTTTTAGATAGTGTTTTAGGGGAAGATTTAGACGAAGATGAAACTATTTTAGACAATGTTTTAGAGGATGGTTCTGTTGAGGAAGAAGTAGTTGAAGAAGTAAAAATAAACCCTGCTGTAGAGACGGATGCACCCGCACCTTCTAAGGCACCTGCACCCTTAACGCCAGATTCTGGTAAAATTTCAAACATAAAAAAATGGAATAAATTACGACAAAAAGGATATATTAATAAGCCAGAAAAAACAGAAGATCCTGTTATTGAACCAGTAAAGACGGAGGGCGATGTAGTGGGTGTGGGTGCGGAGCCTATAAAAACGAAAGCACCTACAAATACGGATTTTGGCGGGGAGAATGGTATTTCGGATTTATTAAAAAAAGCAAAGGATCTTGATATTGAAACTTTTGTTTATGGAAAAGATATACCTGAAATTAAAGAAGAAGAAATAAAATCTGCCACAGAATTTACAAATACAAAATATGATCCAGCTAAATTTAATGATGTCGCTGGTAATAACGTTTGGGCAGTTGATCAATTTAATGTTAGCGACTTGGCAAGAAGCTTAAAAGAATATTCTGATAACGATCCCAACGCTACCTCTGCCTATAAAGACAGAACAGTAGAAGAGTTTAAAAAAGATTTTGAATTAGGGTATGATGCTAGTTCTTATAATCAAATAAGAGACAACGATTTAAATGTTAACCCTGATTTTCAACAAAATTATGCTATAGATTTTACAGGTGAAAATGATATTTCAGGCATAAACTTTTTAAATATAGATAATTTACAAAATTATAGAGTAGATTTTTTAGCAGAATCTGCTCAAGAAACTTTTAGCTCAGGATCAATAGACAAAGATATTAAAACCGTTAATGATTTGGGTAACGTTTTTTTAACAGAACAAGAACTTGAATTTAAAAAATTAAACGAAGATTTTGATAATGCTCCAAAAGGGAGTACTGAAGCTTGGTATCTTCTAGGTAAATTAGAAGAAATGGCTTCAGATGAAAATTATGGGGAAAGATTGTTTTGGGGGGATGATATACAAAATTTAGATTTGAAAAAAGTAGATCCGGATGAGTTACAAATGTTTCAAGAATCACAAGATTTAGCAGACAAAACAGAAATTGGAACCTTAAAAGAAGCTTTAGTAAAAGATTATTACAAAATAGTAGGGTTAGCTGAAGAAATATACAATTGGGATTCAGGAAAAAAAGAAGACTATAGAGATGGTGATAGAGCAAAAGATATTGCAAGAACTAAAAGATGGGACGGATTAAATTTAACTGCAGTAGGAGCAGGCTCAACTACCATGTCCGATAAAGACATAGAGCTCATGCGAATTATTGCTTCTACGGGTAAAATTCCAAAAGATTCAAAAACTTTAGATGGATCTAACCCTTTAATTGCCGCTTTTAACAAGTCTTTAAAAGATTTTAAAGTAATAAATAGAGCAATTCAATTGAACAGAGATCCTTTAACCACAGAAAGAGGCTATGGTGGTGAAGATTTAGCTGGAGGGTTTGCAGATTTATTTAGTATTCCTAGAGGAACTACAGATCAAGAAAAGAAAAAAATATTCGTTGATAGATCTGAGGCTTACGGTTTTAAAATTAGAAACGAAGGAAGTAAAAAAATTAAAGACAATGCTCTTTATACAAATATGGGTCAAGATTTTGGAACTACTTTTCCGCATTTAGTTGAATGGTCTTTTGATACTATGTTGTTTAAAAAAGTTTCTGGCGGTTTTGCTACAAACGCAGGCAAAACTGTTATTAAAGCAATAAGCAGCAGCAAAAAACTTGCAGGATTGCCTTATGCCACTACAATACTTAAAGGAGCGACAACCGCAAATGTACAAGCAGTTAATTTTGGTGGAGGTACTTTAGTTAATCAATTAAGAACAGGTAAAGATGTTAACTTAGATGATATAAGAAGTTCTTATAATTTTGGTTTAGCATTAGGGGCTGGACATCCTTTATATGATGGGCTTTTAAAACAAATAAACAAAGTTGGTCCTATTAGAAACTTCTTTGCTAGAGCCACAAATGACTTTACAAATCTTGCTAAATATAAAACCTTTAACAGAGTTCAAACAGAAGTTGGTAGTGGATTTGCTGGAGCAACCACTTACCAGTTTGGTGGCGTGGTAACAGGCGGGCTACATGACGAAAATGGAGATTTAACAATTTCTTGGCGTACACAAGGTTTGGAAACCGCTAAAATGGTAGCTTTAAGCTATCTTTTAAAAGGAATTCCTGGAATGGTTAAAGTTAAAGAAGATTTTCAGAGTGATTTAATACGCATAAATACTAGCGGGAAACTTCAATTACAATCAAAAAATTCTGCTAAAAATTTAGGCTTAAACGTAAAAGACGTTACTAACCCTAATGAAAATTCTTTAAGTAATTTAGAAAAAGCTTTAAAAGAAAAAATTGACGATATATCTAATAAAAATGAAAAAGGCGAAATAACAGACGAAGCTGCTGCAAAACAAATTGAAGATTTTAAAAATGATTACAAAATTATTGATACGCAACTTGCTATAAATACTGCTACTGAAATGATGAAAGCAGAATCAGAAGCAGGAAACGCTCCTAAAAAATCTGAATTTCATATTGTTGCGCAAAAACTTAAAAACGGCGAAAAGCTAAATGAAAGAGACGGAGAA
>Ga0114993_10003910_pt1 | contig 15149 bp, 14 predicted proteins | sample ArcticOcean_MG_C_FD_87042 | JGI IMG/M metagenome (GOLD analysis project Ga0114993, IMG submission 87042) | Marine microbial communities from western Arctic Ocean - ArcticOcean_MG_CB2_150 | ecosystem: Environmental > Aquatic > Marine > Oceanic | place: Arctic Ocean: Canada Basin | collected...
TACGTAGCTGTGTTGGTGCTCTTTCTCAACCGACGAAAATCCTTCTGCGTGAGCCCACTGGTTCAATAGCTCGAAATTTACCATGAAGGTGTATTGCCCTCCATAAAGGTTGAAGTACGGGCGTTCTGAAAAATTAAGTTCCTGCATGGAATACATGCCGTAATCCATCCCCGTATACCCAAATCCGCCTTGCCTGAGAAGATGGCGCGCGCATCTAAAGGTTGCCAGAGCCCCAATATTGACGGGAATGGGGATTTCGTCTGCTAAAAGATCAATATGCGCTTGCAATATATCGGCTCGAGGCCAGTCATCAATGGTAACCCTTTGGTAGGTTCTTTCCCAGGTGATAAATTGTAAGAGGCGAGGACAGCCTTTTAACAAATCAAGGTTTTTTTCATTGAATGGTTTAATGAAGTCATCGATATTAATTTCTGCTGCGACTGGATCAATTAAAGGCTGGATGTATTCTTCGTAAAGAGAGCCGTCCCGCTTTAGCAAAACTTTAGTTGAAAGGTCGTCCCAAATTTCGTTAGAGATAATTTTATCGATCGTCTTTTCGCGGAAGCAGTCCATATGATTCGCGTCAATCTGAACCGTAAAAAATTTTCCCGTGTGATTTTTTAAACGTGCGTTATTGCTCACTCCCTTTAGAATCTCCATAGAGAAGTCGCATAGGATATAGCACGTGCCGGGGTAGACTTGCTCCTCTATGTCAATCGATTGTAGGTGACTCAAAAAACAACCTGCTAGATTTCCATTTCCGACACCCCATTCCATGATGAAGTGGGGTTGGGTGCAGTTGGTTTTGAGAGCTCGTTCGAAATAGTCTTCGGCCAAGGCGTGGGCTAATCGATGGTCTTGGCTCACATAAGTTTGGAAATGGTCGTGGATACCCGGCCCTTGAATTCGATAAAAGATTTCATTGACGTGGGTTTGCCATTCATCGGCAGGTTTAAAATCGCCTAGAGGGAGAAGGTGGGCTTCAGAATTCATAAGATCTGTCCCTCATCCAATCTAGGGTCAGGACGTAAGTTCTTCCATTCCAGGGCTAGCGGTGTTCATATCTTCACCTGAAGCAAGTTGGCTGGTTTGTGAAACCCCGCCAGGGATATTGGTCTCGTTGTCCGTTTGTGATCCCTGGTTCATTAGGCTTTCATATTTTCTAAAAGCTTCTTGCGCATCCTCCATTCGACCAACCTCTTTGTAGCAGCTGTAGAGATTCATCCAGGCGAGGGAATCACTTTTATTCATGCTGGTGGCCAGTTTGAATTCTTTAATAGCCTTTTCAATTCGACCGATCGTTGCGTACAAACTGCCAAGGTTGGTGTGCGGTAATGAATAATCCGGATCAATTTCGGTAGCTTTTTTAAAAGCCTCTATCGCTTCATCGGTCATGTTCTGGGCTGAGTAGCAACTTCCCAAATTACAGTACGCTTGAGGATCTTTTTCATCAAGCTCTATGACGCATAAAGCGTGAGTGAGTGCTTCGTCATAATTTTCTGAATTAAAATAGGCAGTGCTTAGGGCGGATCGAAGTTCAATGTCTTCAGGAGTAAACATTAAAATCTTTTTGAGAGCCTGAATTTCTTCATCATATTTTTTATCCATGTCGTAGGCAGCGGCAAGATTAGCGTAACCTAATCTATCCATCGGGTCGATTTCGACTACCTTCCTAAAACAACGGGCGGCGCTTTCATACATATCTTGGAGCATGAATACGCCACCTAGGTTCAAATGAACTTCAGGATCTTCAGGAAGTATCTCTGAGGCGCGGGTCAGCTCTCGTATCGCTTCGTCTTCGTGATTAAACATGGCATACGCAGTCCCTAATAGTTTGTAGGCAAGCCCATTTTGGCTGTCACGACTCGTTACTTGCTTGAGCTGTTTGGTTGCATCTTCTAACTCTCCTCCATCAATAAAAAGTCTTCCTAACTCCAGTTGTAGATCAATGTTATCTGGGTTGCCTTTTAATTCTTTCCGGACTTGACGAACCCTTTTAGAAATCTCCATCTCGCGCTTAATTTCTTCTGGGTCGCGTACTCCTAGTTCCCGAAATATTTCAGGATCTATTTTCATGGTGGTCCAGCCACCAGGTCCTCCTTTGCCTTCTTCAGCGCTCATAATCTAATGAAACTCCGTAAATAACAGTAACTATTGATAATTATTAGGGTGGAAACAATTTTAGAAGATATCTTAAGAGGTGTCAAGGAACTACGGGTGGCGTGGCTTTTTCAAGTGGATTGGGTCAGTGGGTGAGCCATATTTAAAATTTCTTCTCGGCCATAGCGGTCTAGGTACAAGAGAAAATGTTCGCGTGAAAGATAATTCCAGATATTACGTGACGGGAAATTTGATTCCATGACTTTTTCGAAACTTTCGTAAACATCTAGAACTTCATCTTTCGACATTCCTTTCTCGATTTCGTAATCAAAAATTATCGCCATGTCTCGATCTGGGTCATGTACAATTTTGTCTATTTGAAACTTGGTTGGATTATGGTAAATGGCGGAATCTTTTTCCAAAGAAAAAATTGACTGCCCTATTGAATGAATAGTGCCATCACCTAACTCACCATGTTGAACTGTGAAATCAATGGTCTCTTGAGCCTCGTGTTTTTCTTCTGTTGGGAACCCGAAGAACAAATACAAGTGGTTCCATATCCCAGCGAGAGAGCTGTTCCCTAAAACTCTTTTTTCCGTTGCTTGATCACAGCCCTTATCAATGATGGAAAGTATTCTGTCGTTTGCGCTCTCCAGGCCAAAGAACAGCATCAGAAACCCTGCTCGATACATATTTTCGAAAAGTTCGACTGTCTCAACGGAGTCAGATTCAAACTTCAGCATACCTAGCGCTCGCATTTCAACACCCTGCGACAGGATCGCCTTCGACATACGGTCAAAGGCATTTGGTGAAATCGCTTCATCAGAGAATGTGAAAAATTTTGTCTTATATTTTTTTCCAAGATAATCGAGTTCTTCGGCGACGCGTTCTTCATTTTCTTTTCGGTAGTGCGAATCGTAAATAAAACTGTGGGTGCAGAAGGTACACTTACCCCAGTAGCAGCCCCTGCTAGCCATATAGGGTAGAACCGGATAAGGCATCAAGTATTTGTTTAAAGGCAGATCGTCAAAGTTTGGGCACGCCAATTGGTCATAGGGAAGTGCTTTAGATGATGCGTTACGCACAACTTCTCCATTTTTAATATAAATTAGATTTGGAACTGTATCTAATGGCTGTTTATCTTTGAGTTGTTTCAGCAACTGGTCTAGTGGGTGTTCTCCTTCAAACAAAACGATGCTGTGAAACATTTCCTCAAAGAGCGCTTTTTTATCCTGTAAAATGTCTTGGTGCCGCGCAAATACGCTTCCGCCGATGGTGATATGGAGATGAGGATAATGAGTTCTAAGAATTCGTGCCAGCGTTAGTCCGGGGATTACTTGGCCTGCATGAATGATAGCAATACCTACCAAGCCGTAGCGATCCAAATCCACTTTTTTAAGTAGGTTGTTTTTGTAAAGTTCGAGAAAAGGATTTTTTATCGAGTCTTGAGTGGCTTCGAGAATTCCTTGAAGGTTTTCTTCCGGATTGCCTTTCATAAAAAAAGAATCTAGATCGATCTTGCTTGGGTAATGTGCATAAGAGATTAGTTGCATCGCCACTTTTAATGTTGTGTAAGCGTTTTTATACTCTTCAAACTGGAAAAAACGTTCCTCGTCGCGCAAGACTTGTTTTGCGTCGTTGATTTCTGACAGGATAGTTTCGAGGTAACTCGTGTCTTCTAGGATTTGCCGGTGGATCGGCTCTGCTTCTCGATCCTCGTAGGATTTGACCGGTTTTGTGAGCCTTGACTGGATTTTGTCAACGCAATGTTCAAGGTAATTTCGGGATAGAAAGAGATCATAACTTTCGACGTTGAAGTCGAACTGATCTACCTCATGCCCTTTTGTTTCAAGGTAAGCCTTAAGCGTTGGCAGCGCCAAATAAGGCTGGCTCGGATACCACTGAGGTGGAAAAACCAAAGCTGTTTTCATTTTGGAATTCCTTCTTGATCCATGCTCAGTTATTTTTAGATGAAATGTTATAAACGTCTTATAAGTCAAGACTATATTAGGAGATTTAGACTGTCAACGAAGCATTTGATACTCGTGCACGTATTATGATGATATGTTTTCGTGCATAGGTTTAAGAAGACTACGATTCCTTGCTAAATAGCAATACGAGGCATTACAGTTTCCGCTCCTCAGTTCTCCTTGACACATAATAGTGAAATGCTATACTCGACGCTTAACCCCTAAGTATATTGTAATTTATAGAGTTGTGATTAAATTTTATCACCGATATTGAGGAGACAATCCTTTGAGTGATCAGGAAACCGCGGCAAACGAAGAAGAAAAAAAAGATTCTGAAGCATCTTCTGAAGCATCTTCTGAAGCATCTTCTGAGGCATCTGATGTAATAGATGCAGACTCCTTATCAGATCTTCAGGAGCTTGAAAAAATTAAGAAGGAATTGCTGGAGGAAAAGAAGAAAGCGACTAAGGAGCTGGCTGAAGGTGAAGAGGACGATGAAGACCTAAGGGAAGTTGACTATCTACAGAAGTTGATTACTCTTGCTGTCAGGTTTGACCACCACATAGGGATGTTTCTTATGCCTGCCTATATTGATTGCGGATTAAAGTATGACCACAAATTAGCAGACAGTTATATGACCCAGGTCAATACTATCGAGGCTTTCTTACGCCTGTTGGAGAAGGTAGATGGCGTAACCCGCGAACAGGTTACCAAGGACTGTATTTTAAAGTTGAGGAACACCCTTCAGCAGGTTCATAAAAATCTCATTAAGCCTTTGTACAAGGAAGTCGAATTGATGAAGAAAAAGCCAAAATCCGAGAGTTTGGAAAGTTTTAAAACCAACTGGAATGAGCGGTTAGAAGAACTCCAAAAGGCTTGTGACTTTGAGTATCAGGTTCTTGATGTAAAGCAATTTTTAGTTCGATAAGGTTGTTTTGAACGTATCGAGCCGTGATGGTTTTGAAGTTCAGGGCATACAATTAGTAGGCCTTCAAACTTTCATCAGATTATATTTCGTTGAAGATTCCCTTTTGGGATAAAGCGAAGAGCCCCGCTTGCGGGGCCTTTTTAGTTTTTGACCATTTTAAAAAAGTTTTTTACGGAACTGGAGGCCTTTGAATGTCAGAAGAAGTAGATCAGAAGGCGATTGTTGAAAAAAAAGATGGTGAGTCTGTCTTAGATGTCGCTGATAGAGAAACTAGTCCGGAGGAAGTACCGCAAGAACCTGCAATCGACCATAGCAAGCTGTATGTGTGGATAGCGGATTCCGGCAATGATCGTATTCAAAAGTTTGATGGTAATGGAAAGTTTATCTCTCGGTTTGGTTCTTCGGGCGGGACCCGTCCTCCATATAAGCCCGGAGAGTTCAAAACGCCGAGTGGGGTTACAGTAGATGTGGAAGGGAATATCTGGGTAGCGGATACCGGTTGTCACCGAATTCAAAAATTCGATGAAGATTTGGACTTTATTTTCGAATTTGGAACGGAAGGTTGGGGGCAGGATAAGTTTTACTGGCCAGAAAATATCATTGCTGAATCGACGGGAACAATATTGGTGGTGGACACATCGAATCACAGCATCAAGCGCTATGACGATGACGGGGAGTTTCTGCTTGGTTTTGGATACCCAGGTAACTTTGATGGATTTATGAAGTTCCCCACAGGCGTTGCCCTTGACAAAGAAGGAAAAATTTATGTTGCAGACAGAGATAACCAGAGAATCCAAATTTTTAACGAAGACGGGCAATTTGTATCCAAGTTTGGAGAGTATGGATTTGAAGAGGGAAGGTTGAACTTCCCGAATGGTATCGCTGTGCAAAATGATGGCACTATCATTGTGGCTGAAAAGAGTCAAAATCGTCTGCAAATTTTTGATCGCGATGGTCACTTGAAACAAGTAATAGGTGAAATGGGAAAAAGAGATGGGCAGTTTAACTGTCCGTCTTCCTTGGTTCTTGATCCTTATGGATATTTGTTTGTGGTTGATACGATTAATCAGCGCATTCAAAAATTTGATCCGGACCTTAACTTTGTTGCGAAATGGGGCGTGATCGGTAAGGAAGAAGGCCAGTTCAAGGATCCAGCCGGAATTGGGCTCTCATGGGAACCTGATTGGGCACCAACTGAAGATTAGCCATTTTGGGCATAAACTCTCAGGGTACTTTATTCTGGAATTGTTAAATTAGGAGCTAGAAGTGGCACTTACAATAAAGACCAATAAATTAAATTACCTTTGGTCGTTTTGTGTATTGGTACTGTTTTTCTTTGCTATATTTCGAACGGAGCAAACGGTATTTGCGGGCGAGCCTTCAAGTGGAAGCGATGCTTTGTTCGAGAATCAGATTCGCTCAATGACTGCCCCCAAGCCCCCGCTGAAACCTTCTGGCGATCCCCGTTATCGGAATAATCAGGACGGTACAGTCACAGACTTGAAGCACGGGTTGATGTGGCAACTGCAAGACTCTTATCAAGAGAAAAAAGAATGGACTAACTGGGAAGTTGCTCAACTTTATGTTGAGGAAAAGAATAAACAAAAATTTGCCGGTCATAATGACTGGAGACTGCCCACTCGTAAAGAACTGCTGACCTTATACGAAAAGGATAAAAGTATTCCTTGGTTTTATTATTGGACAACCAATGAAGTTCATATGGATCCAATATTCGGATACACTAGTTGTTGTTTTTGGACTAGCGAAGAACACAAGGATGAATATGCTTGGCATGTAAACTTTCTTCGCGGGAAAGCGTATCCCGGTATCAAGAAAGGGAAGAAGAATCAGGCTGCTGGGTCGGCTTCTCTTTCTGTAATTCGGCCAGTGAGAGGAACTTTAAGATTAGGAACGGAAGCTCAATTGGGGACGGAATCCGAAGCTAAGTCAGGAATGGTAAAAGAAGCTGTGTCCAAAGTGGAACCAGTGATAGCAGAAGCTGAGTCAAAAGTGGAATCAGAAGCTGGGTCTGGAGCTGAGAAATAGGTAAGGTGCTTTTGTTTCTTAATGCGGAGATTTTTGATGAAAGAGGATGGTAAAGATAAAACCTGGAAAGATAAAACAGGAAGAAAGTACCAGTCCTATGGTGTTGAACAGAGGTTGGAGCGCGAGGAGTTGAAGGAAGAAGAGGAAGAGCGCGCGGAACCGAAGGATGAACAGGAGAAATCAATTTCTTCTCTGTCAGAGGAAAATGAGGCCGGTCAGAGCACGACAAACATTCAAGAGTCTGGATTTGAGACAGCGGAAAGCGATGATGAAGAGGAGGGTGAGGAGGTCGAGTTTGACCTTGAGGCCCAGGTAGAAGAGTTTCGTCGGCAAATTGAAGAAGAACCCGAAAATTGTGTTCATCATTATAACTTGGGGGAAGCTTTGGCGGAGCTAGAGGAGATCGACGAAGCAAAGACTGCGTTTGAAAAGGCGCTGGAGCTCGATCAAGATAAGGCATTTAGTGCAATCATACATTTTGGCTTGGGGGGATTGTACCATCATGAACTGATTGCAGGAATTCAAGGAAATGTTGTTCGTAGTTCGGTGGGTTTGCACTCTCAACATAAAGCCGGCTGTCAGATTATTGAGGTTAATGACGATGACTATGAGATCCCTCTTAAGCAGTATGAGGCCGCAATTAAGATGCTAGATAGCTTGCAGGCCGACGAGGAGATTGTTGATCACGTAAAGGAGAACGCACCAAAGCAGATTGCCGATATTTATTACAAGTGGGCTTCTGACTTGATCGATAAATCTCGTCAAATTAAAGTTTACGGAGACGAGATAAAGGATGTAAAGCAAAGCCTGCAATATCTTAAAAAAGCACTCGAATTAAGCCCCAATCACTCACAAGCTCAACTCATGGTCAAGTATACGCGTAAAATGTTGCAGGAAGGCTGGGATATATATGACGAATATGGTTTTGTTGCAAAAGAAATCCAAGGGGTAGGTTAATTTAAAAATCTTTTTAAAATTTATTGAGGAAAGTTTTATGTCTTCGGACAGATTGGACGAATTGATTCGTGATAGATTAAGCCCGGATGGTCAAGTATTGAGTCTTAAGGCTCAGTTTATACGTGAGGTTGGAGCCAAGGCTCTTGCGCAAAAAGAAGAACTTAAAAATCTCAGGACTCTGGATCTAACTATGAATGATATTGGCGATGAAGGAGTGAAGGCCATAGCAGAATCAGAGGTTTTGTCCAATCTGAGAACTCTAAACTTAAAGTCAAATCGAATAGGCGATGATGGGGCTAGATCCCTAGCTAATTCTAAAACTCTAAAAAATCTACGTAGTATGCAGTTGGTGGTCAACGACCTTAGTGAAGAAGGGGAGAAAGCCCTTCGTAATTCTACAGCGCTGACAAGTTTGAGTTCATTAAAATTTAGAGTGTGATTTTTTTTATTGGTACTCGCCGAAACTTTTAAAGATACTTTTGTTGAGGCAATCAAAATCAGAAGGGTATCTCGCCTTGCTCTTAGCCTTGTTATAAACCTTCTTGGCCCATTCTTTATCTCCCATATTTTTACAAAGGTGTTCAGCAAGCCGACGAAACTCATAAAAGAATGTAGCTTTTCCTTCCGCCTTTTTATAGACTTTTTTTGCCCACTCTATCTCGCCCAGTTTTTTGCATATGCTATCGGCAAGCCAACGGAATTCATAGCTGTGTTCTGCTTCGTTCTCTGCCTTGTTGTATATCTTCGCAGCCCATTTTTTATCCTCTAAATTTTCGCAAAGGCTATCAGCAAGACCACAGCAGTCAGGGCTGTCTTTGGCCATCTTCTCTGCTTTGTAATATAGGTTTGTAGCCCACTCGCTATCGTTAAACTTTTTGTAGACTGATTCGGCGAGGCTACAGAGGTCGCTAATTTCTTTAGCGGTACTTTCTGCTTTTTTGTATAGTTCTCGAGTTTTTTGCTTATCATCAAGGTTTTTATATACGGCGTCGGCAAGTTCACAGCAATCACAATACTCTTCGGTCTTTTCCTCAGCCGCACGGTAAATTTTTTTGACCCAATCGAGGTCTCCAAGTGTTCCAGAAACACTATCGGCAAGGTCACACAATTCACGAATATTACACGGTTCGTTCTCGGCCCTCTCGTATAACCTTTTTACCCAGTCATAATCTCCTATTGTTTCGGAAATACTGTACGCAAGCCAATTAAAATCTAGACTGCTTCCCGCCTTATTTTCAGATTTTTTGTAAATACTCCTGGCCCAATTTGTATCGCCGAACACCTCGCAAATGCTGTACGCAAGCCAATTAAAATCCAGGCTATCTTGAGCTCCTTCTTCTACTTTTTTATAAACTTTCTTAGCCCATTCCTTGTCCCCTGCCTTAGCTATACTGTCAGCAACTTTTTTAAGATCGCAGGCATCTTTAGCTTCAGTTTCAGCTTTTTGAAATTTTTCAGTTAGAAAGGCGTCATTGCTTTTAGATTTTCCCGGGTCGTCTAAATATGTAAGTATTTTTTTGTTTTTTGGTGGTGGTTTAAGCTTTTTAGGCTTGTTAGTAATAATCAATCGAGAATATTCCAGGTAGTGAGTTTTTTCTCCTGCGTAGATGAAACTTTTTTCGTATTTAGTTTTAGGTAAATTGTCGCGGCTTTCCAGAAAACCAGACTCTTGATTCATGTTTTGGCATAAAGGTTCTGCGTTAAAATATTCAAGCATTTCTTGGGCGTATGGTTCGCTATCGGTTGCTATATAAACACGGCCTTCAGCAGCAAGTTTTTGCATGATCAAATTAGCAAACTCAGGGTTGATCAATCTTAGTTTTGTATGTATTTTTCTAGGCCAAGGGTCAGGGAAGTTTATGTAAATAGTCTCTAATTCTTCATCTCGAAACAGAGTGGAAAGTTTGTTTTTTGCATCTCCATAAATAACGCGAATATTGCTCAGTTGGAGGGTTTTAATTCTATTTAATAAACTTAGGGTGCCATTTTTTGTAAAATCTATGCCTATAAAATTGCTATGGGTTTCTTTAATGGCCATTTCAATTAGAAAATCGCCCATTCCAAAACCAATTTCCAGCTTTACAGGCTTTCGGTTGCCAAATATACTTTCCCAATTTGGGTGCGTTTCTATATCAAGAAAATAAGGGTCTTGTATCGAAAAATTTTCGCGCGATGGTCTTGCAGTCATTAAGCTCATTTTACATTTTTCAAACTTTTATATTTATTGTGAGGTTTGACCAGCATATTTTTTAGCCGTAACTTTTAATAGATTTGAATGATTTTCAGTATTATCGTCACTGAAAATTCTTTAAATTAATCTGTTTAAGTTCTTCTTGGGTCATTATAATGAGGACAATCGCTTTTTATATGGGAAATTTGGATATAATACCAAATCGTTAAAATATAGATGTAGCGAGGCTAAGAGACCCATTTTTCTGGTTAGCGAAGTGTTAATCGTTTGCTAAGTTTCTAATCGGTCATTTTACGAGGTTTTATGCTTAGTATTTTTGTTGAGGCCAGTTGTAATCGTTATGTACGGGACGAGTGTCGATTCTGTCATGTGTATCCTCCCCTTAAGCCCATTTTAGGTTCTAGGGAAGACTGGCATATGATGCCAGATACCGCCAGGCTAATGGCAGAAAAAATTCGCTCAATAGTGCCGTTAAAAGATTTGGCAAAAAAAGAAATAAATTTGACGGGTGGAGAGGCCTCACAAAACCCACATATTGTGGAGATCTACAAGATATTTAGAACACTATCCGGCAATGTGCGGCTTCATACCAATTTGGATATCAGCTCTGAAAAGTCAAAGCGGTGGGAACGGTTGGTCGAAATAACAAGGTTAAGAGGCCGCATTGATATCACTCTTTATCCAACAGTGTGGGAATCTAGGCAACAACCATTGTTAAGGAAAATTATTCAGTTGCAAAATGGCCTGATTGTAAACTTAATATACGAAAGTTTGGCAGATCTGTTAAGGCAGATAAACATTTTGATAGATTTTTTTAGTGACCAAGACGAAAAAAAATTTATTCCTATCTTGGAATTACTTGATCTTTTTCGTGACCGGTTAAAAACAACTATCGAGACTAATCCACAGTGCCGAGAAGACGATTTTCTGAATGGAATGGGCGATCTTGAAAACTATGTGTCTTGCCCAGGTGGCTTTATTTTTGCGGTCAATGCGATACCCTCGTTTTATGTTAGCCCGGAGGGAATACGGGATATGACATCCCTACCTTTTCCAAAAGATATTTATAAAGTTGAATGTACCGCTGTTCGTGGAGTGATTGAAATTATGACTGTCCTCCAGACAGGAGAGATGACACCTTGTTGTGATGTGGGGAACTTAAAATGTAAACCTAAATTTGGTAATTTGCTAGCTGACTCCCCGGAAACTATTTTACAGAAGTTTGGTGAGTCGCAAAAACTCATGGCCTCAGGGGCATCAAAAAATATAGAGAACATGAAAACTGATAAGGCTGGAGAATGGGTCGAAGAAGGAATCCCCCCCTTTTGTGTATAGTTTGGTATGTTTATAGGATTTGTTACTGCCATAGGAACCGGTCGCTTAGGTCATAAGTAGCAGGTAGGCCTCAAAAATTAATATTTTTTAATATTACGGCTGTCACGCTGGGAATTTAGGGTGATTCAGGGAGTAGGAGTTCTATGTAACCTATTACTTTTAAATGGTTTTAAGTTTTTTTTTGGTTCTCTGTTTAGGGCTTGACATATTTTTGGGCTTTTGATACCTTCTTTACAAATATAGAGTGCGCTGGCAAGATTTTTTAATGGTTTCGTGTGGACCAGCTGTGCTTAGCTGAAAGATTAAGTTGGGATTTTAAGCCGATTTGTTTTTTGGGTGGCTCGAGGGATGTTCGGATCAGGACAAAAGATTTTTATTAGCATTCTGCTTTTTTTGAAAGGGGGAGCACAATGAAGAAGACAATAGCTTTAACCGTAGCACTAGTATTCGTATTTGTAGCGTCCATTGCGAGCGCTGCTGTAAACGTGTTAGCAGCAGGTCAAACTACGACATGTGAAAAGGCGGGCTGGGTTGCTACAAACCAAGATGAGAAGAGATCCACGCAGTTGGTATTCAATGTTGGCCCGATTGGCTACGGCTGGGGCAAGGATGTTAAACGCACATTGGCTCCTGGCGGATATCAAGCAAATGCGGTGGCTCAAAGAACCGTATTTACAAATAAGGGTCCAGGCAAAGTTACTATAAACTGTCAACGCCGGGCTACGGGTTTCTTCCATGACTGGAAGATTGATGCTGGTTCTGGTTCGACCTATCAGCCGGACTACTTCAGTGATCACGTTACACCAGGTACCTATATTGAGCCTGGAATGGGTCAGCCGGAAGGTACCGAGCGCGGTATTTTCGGTGTTAGTGGTGCCAAAAAGGAAAGAGACCGTTAATCATTTTTTAGTTCTTTTAGCCGGGGGGCCTTGGCCCCTCGGCTTTTTTTTTGCAATTTTTACCCTCACGAAGATAAGATGGTTTTTGTCCTCTGAATTTTAATGGGAGTTTTAGATGACCGAACAACGGTTTGTCGATAATGGAGATGGTACCGTTACCGATACATGGACCAAGCTCATGTGGCTGCAAGAAGACTCATTCTTGATGCTGAAAAAATTTATAATCTACCTTCATGCTCAACGACTGCGGGATAAGCTTAACTCGGAATCTTTTGCCGGTTATACCGATTGGCGTTTCCCTACTAAGCGTGAGGCGCATAGTTTGTTTGATAAGCAAAAATCCGTTAAAGATAAATATGGTTATGATATTCATATCGATCCCGCTTTTACACCAGGCTGCGGTTACGATACGTGGACTTCTCATACTCGAGGAACCATGACGGCTTATTGTTATTCCTTTAATAGTGGAAAAGGAGGACACAAGGAATCTGGTGATACATTAAATACTAGTGTCCGTTTTGTTCGTGGCGAATTTGATAATAGCCGCCTTAATATTACTGCCGTTCCTCAGGTGCAAGATATGATTAGCCAAGGCGGTGGTTGGCGCTAATTTAACAAACAATGCTTGTCTGCACAGTACTCGGTTTTCAAGGCTTTGGGCTTGAAAATCAAACTTTTGGATGGTAGCTTAGTATTCATTAACCTTGAAAATTCAATCGGCTTTGGGGCTGAGTTTGCTTTATTGGAGTTGCACTTTCTTGTTAGAGGCTGATTTCGTAAAGATTAATCCTCTAATTTTGGGTGTGATAAATAATGAGGGGGTATTCTGATGGGTTTGGCCGAGTGTGCGTATAAAGATAACAGTGATGGCACAATTTCTGATGCAGATAACGATTTGCAATGGTTGGTTCGCGATTCCAGGCAAGAGCTCGGCAAATGGCTTAATTGGGAGGAGGCAGAAGCTTACGTAAATGCCTGTAATGAGCAGAACTATCTTGGACATAATGACTGGAGACTTCCTACAAAAAGTGAAGTTCGGTCTCTTTTCAAGAATAAAGAAACATATCAAAGAATATTTTTAAGTACAGTTCAGAAAAAGGAACGGAAGGTATCGAATTATCAGGCGGGCGGTGAAAGTAGCTACTGGACCTCTGAGACACGCTACGATTCCTATGCTTGGAAAAGCTATTACCCTACAGGCAAAGAGGTTTGCGTTGATAAGGTTGTTTCAACTACTGGAACCTCGGCTAGGCTCGTTAGGGATTTATGAAGAAACGATTTATATCAGCAGTGTTTGACTGAAGATAGAGGAAATAAGATATACAATCAGGAGTACAGTCTATGTCTGATGAAGACCTGAAAGAAGAGCAGGAACCCGAAGAGGGCGCAGAAGACTTGCTCGGCCAAGAGAATGAAGAACTGGATACCGAGTGGCTTGGTGAGGAAGAGTGGGGCGCCGAGGAAGAAGAGGAAGAGGAGATAATCAAAGAGGATGTTCCCGCATTTGTAGATAATGGGGACGGGACTATTAGTGATACGCGCAGTAATCTGATGTGGGCGAAGTCGGATTCTTACGCAGAGTTTAAATACGGGATCAACTGGTTTGAAGCGCAGGATTACTGCGAGTCCCTTAATGAAAAAGAATTCGCCGGGTTCGATGACTGGCGTTTGTGCAGTACTGAAGAAGCTCAATCAATGTTTTCTTTCACTAAGAGGAATACCGATAAAGATGGTGCTGAAATCCATATCGATGAACTTTTTGTTGAGGAGGGAGGTCACAATACATGGACTTATGTGGAAAAGCCCGACTATCCTCAGTATGCTGAGCTGTTTAGTTATATTACAGGAAATGAAATGTGGCAGCATAAGGATAACGAGTACTCACATGTTCGTCTCGTTCGAGATGCCGGGGAGCACGAGGAGTACGAACCAGAGTGGCGTAAAGATACCAAAAAGTTTGAGCGCTGATTCCTTTAGACGTATCGATATAGAGGTTTTGAGAATAAATGTCCCATTACATGATTTTTGGAAAAGAAGACTGCCCGCATACTCGCAAGGCGCGTGACGATTTTAAAAAAATGAACCGTGCGTTTGTATACGTTAACGTGGACACAAACTCTCATGGCTTGGAAAAGTTGCTTGAATACACCGAAGGGAAGTACATCGTTCCTGTGATTGTTGAGGTTGACGAAGGAAATATTGAGATTGGTTACACTGGTGACTAAAAAAATCTATTAGAGAGGAAGAGAGTTATATGGGTGAAGAAGTCCAAAAAATAAAAAGTGATGCCCCGGTCAAAGCGGATGAAGGGCCAAAGCGTTTTGTTGAAAAAGGACCACATGTTGTGTTCGACACAAAAACAAATATTTTCTGGTTGAAGAAGGATTCGTGGCAGGATAAGGGAAAATTTTTCAACTGGCATGAAGCCGTCGAGTACAGCGACAGAAAAAATGTTCGTAAATTCGGTGGATTTGATGACTGGCGGTTGCCGTTTTTTGACGAGATTAAAACATTGTACGACGAAGCTCATGATAACCCTGGGAAGGGAGGGAAGATATTGCACGTGGACCCTATTTTCCCAGAGGGAGCGTTTAAGGTCACCTGGTTGGGAGGAGATACGTCAACCCGTAGACCTCGATATGACTTCTCAGAGGGTAAAGAGGTTTATGTAGATGAGTATAATTTTGGTTCAGTCAGGTGTTGTCGTAAAGCCCCGGTTCAGA
>Ga0114993_10003922_pt1 | contig 15125 bp, 16 predicted proteins | sample ArcticOcean_MG_C_FD_87042 | JGI IMG/M metagenome (GOLD analysis project Ga0114993, IMG submission 87042) | Marine microbial communities from western Arctic Ocean - ArcticOcean_MG_CB2_150 | ecosystem: Environmental > Aquatic > Marine > Oceanic | place: Arctic Ocean: Canada Basin | collected...
ATCAACGACGCGCCGGCGCTGGCTCAGGCGGACCTGGGCGTGGCGATGGGCAACGGGACGGATATCGCGATGGAGTCGGCGGGGATCACGCTGGTGAGAGGCGACCTGCGCGGGGTGATCGCGGCGATCAATTTGAGCAAGCGCACGATGCGCACGGTCAAGCAGAACCTGTTCTGGGCATTTGCCTACAACACGCTGCTGATCCCGCTGGCGGCCGGGGTGCTGTTTCCGCCGTTTGGGATTCAGCTCAATCCGATGTTCGCGGCGGGGGCGATGGCGCTGAGCTCGCTGTCGGTGGTGGGCAACTCGCTGCGGTTGCGGCGGTACCGGTTGGACTACGGGCATTCAGTTGATGTCGAGAGTGAGGTCGCGGCGGCCCGCGCCGTCCCTGCGACTTAGACCGCTGGGGCCTTCTTAGGCTCGTAGATCTCGCAGTCGGGGAAGGTGAAGGAGCAGCCGTACCAGCGCGAGAAAAGCTGCATGGGGCGGTCGGGTATGACCGGGTCGCCGCTGGCATAGTGGAAGATGCCGTCGGCGAAGGTGAGGCCGTTGTCGAGGTGGAGGTGGTCGGCGTGCGAGTGGGCGGAAGAGGCTTCGACGAAGTAGGCGGCGGGTACGCCGGTGGATCGGTCAAGCACGATGAGGACGGGGCGGGAGTCGAGTGCGTCAAGGATGAAGCCGTCGACGTCCCGGAGCGCGCTTAAAGGGTAGTAACGGGCCACATTGTCAGCCCAGAGCCCGAGGCCGAGGTCCGTGCGATCGCGGCGGGTGTCGTCGGCGCCCATGGTGCCTTCGAAAAATCCGCCGAGCTGGAATCGGCCTTCGGAGCGGAGTTGGGAGGGGCCGGCGTTGGGGTTGAAAGGGTGCCCGGAGATGGCGATGCGGGCGTCGGGCCAGGTGTCGAGGGCGGCGGCGGCGGTCTAGTGGAGATTGGCGACGGGCAGGCGCAGGCCCTTGCGTTCGCTGTGTACGCATTCGCCGGTGATGTGATCCCAGTAGGACATGGTCTGGTGGTCGGCCAGCAAGGCCAGGCCGTTGTAGAGGCCGCGGACGGAGAATAGCTGCTGCCGGCCGTCGATGAGGGGCGTCCAACTGACGCCGGTGTTGCAGGTGCCTCAGAAGGAGACCATCCAGGGATGGCCGGCGATTTCGCCCTGGGCGACGTGGTGGAAGGCGAGTTGATGGTCTATGAAGGCGAGCGGGGTCGGGTCGTCTGTAGTTTTTGTGGCGGTGGGCGCGGCGCGTTCGGTGATGACCAGCTCGGTTTCGGGGAGGATTTCGCCGGACTCCAGCACATTGCGGAGCGGGCGCTCGTCGGTGGGGTTGAGATGGGCGCGGCGGGCGTCGAAAGGTGGCGTCATTGGGGACATTTTGGCAGTTGTCGTTCCTGTGGCCGGTGGAGAATCGAGTGTTGCCGGTGGCAGCCTGGAGGGACTACGGATTGTGGTGTGTCTCCCGCTAGATAAATGCCGCGCGGCGGCCGGGTTGGTAGAGTGCCGGGTGGCGAGGGTGGTAGTGAGGACGTTTCGTGTGAATTGGGAGCATGAATTTGGATTACGACGGGACTATGAAAGCGTTGCCGCTGCAGCATCAGCAGACTTTCCAGGCACTGGAGAAGCGGTATGTGGAAGCGGTGCTGGAGGAGGTGTCGGCGGATGACGCGAAGGCGGTGGCCCGGTATCTGATTGGCCTGAAGTGGGTGTCCGGGCTGACGCAGAGTCGGGAGGCCTTTCTGCGGGACCCGCAGGCGCAAAATCCCTCGGGCATGGTGAAGGCGCTGACCGGCCGGACGGCGACGTATGACGGGCTGGCGACGGCGTTGGAGTCGCTGAAGGGAGTGGACGCGCTGGATGAGGCGTGGGGTGGGTTGGCAGCGGGGCTGCGGGAGATGGGGGAGGTGGATCGCAAGGTGGTTTCGGATATGCGGCTCAGCGTGCTGGCGAAGATGCGGACGGAACGGGAGACGGCCTACCAGGAGGCGGCGACGCGCATCAATGAGGCCGTCCGCGGGCTGGTGGAAGCGGCGAGTGAGTTCTACGCGCCAGGGATTGTGCAGACGCTGTTGGCGGCGCAGGAGTAGGGGATTGCCCGGCTAGTTATAGTCTGTCCAAAAAGCAGACAGAACCCCTTCTCCGAGAAACTCCGAGAGCTGCCCGGTCGGTTTTTCGCGCCCGATCACGCGGCCAACTTTGTCCGTCCAGTGGCCGCTGTCGTCGTCAAGACAGATACCGATCTCGCTGATCACGTTCTTAATATCGGCGTTCCTCGTATCCCAGCCACCAATCGCCTCTAGCTGATCCCTCTTGTCGCCGAAGTCGGACGCTTTGTCTTGGACTCGAGCGCACGCCTCGGCCCAATCAATATCCATGGCCGCCAGTACTTCGTCGGTCAAATAGAAATTTTCACTCTCGTGGCAGTTGAGCCGTAGGAAACGAATTCGGTCCTGCGGGCGATCCGGGTTCGGTTGAGGCAGAGGCTTGTCACCATCCAAGAGGGCAAACCCGCTCGGGCCGCCGTCCGGATTGAGGATTGATCCAAAGATCGTCTCCAGCGTGTGTTAGTACTGTGAAATCCGTTGTCCTTCGCATGGGATTACCGACATCGCAGCGACGTGGTGTCGGGGTACTTGACTCCATATTCGATAGTCATCGTCGCCCTCGACCAGTAGAAGCGGCGTGCCAAAGAGTGGCCCCATGAGGGCGTGACCGCCCAAGAGTGTCGCGATTTTGCGCTCAACGTCTGTCGTGCGACGAGCGGTCTGGCGGTCCTGCCTGCTCAGGTACAGCACGGCCATCTCGCCGCTTCCGAAATGTGAGAGGGCGGAAAGCATTGTTGTGCTGTGAGTGGCGACGACGACCTGGGCAGCAAAACGCGTCGCAACACGGACTACGAATTCGGCGAAACGATGTTGTAGGTCTGGGTGGAGGTGAGTGTCAGGCTCATCAATCAACAAGATTCGCACTTCCCTTTCCTCTAGTTCCCAGATCGCACACATCGTAAGAATGTCCATGGCCAAGCTGAGTGATTCTGTCTCGCCACTACTCATTGCGTTTATGTGATCGACCGAATCACCGCCATCGATCCTTGTCAGAACATACCCGGGGGCCTTCGTGGTGAGCGCCAAGGAGAAGTCGGGCAAGAAGGAGGAGGCAATATCCTCGATTTCTTGTCGAGTTGCCATCCCCTCCAGATCATCGCGGTATCCCCGGGACACAAAGAAGGTCTGGATTTGCGTCACGACCCTGCTTCTGAAATCCGCATCGAAGTTTTGCTTCGATTTGTTCGCCCGTTCGTGACCTTCTCCCTCACTCTAGAGCCAGGAAGGTGAAAACGTGATGTTGCCAGCGCGCTCTGGATTGACATAGTGGTGGTGGTCCTGGTCTTGATCGCGGCAAGAACGGAGCAGGAGGCTCTTTCCAGAACCGTTCCTCCCGAAGATGACCGTGATGGGAGCGAGGCCCATGATGTGCCATTCGCCGCCGCCCAGGAACCTGGGTCTATCCGTCTTGATTTCAGATTAAGTAAAGTTTCAAGCGGAAATTTCCCGAAAAAAACATGCCCTGAAGGTATCCGTAGATTACATCTAGCGCCGATCGAGCTGGCGAGCTACATGAATCCGGGGGCGGGGGAGAAGTTGATTTCGAGGCCCTGGTTGAGGAGGCCCTGGTCGCCGCCGTGGCGCTCGACCATGGCGCGCTGGGCGGCGAAGGCCTGCTCGTTGACGGCTTCGGGATCGCAGACTTTGCGGAGTTCGGCCTCCAGGCGGGCGACGGTGTCAGCGCAAGCCGGGTCCTGACCCAGATCGACCAGCTCGGACGGGTCCTCTTGCAGGTCGAAGAGATTGGGCGGGTAACGGTTGCCGGCGTAGTAGATGAGCTTGTAGCGGTCGTCTTTGACCATGTAATTGCCCACGGTGGAGAACAGGGCGTGGTATTCGCTGAAGGCGATGCGGTCGGGTTTGGATTCGCCGGTGGCGATGGGCCAGAGGGAGGTTCCGGGCAGGTCGGCGTCTTCTTCTTCTAAGGGCACGCCGACGCAATCGAGGACGGAGGGGAAGCAGTCGACGATACTCACGTTCTGGTCGGAAACGCGGCCGGCGGGGATGTCGGGTCCGGCGACGATGAAGGGGACGCCGACGGAATCGTCGTACATGCAGGACTTGCCCCACAGGCCGTAGCTGCCGAGCATTTCGCCGTGGTCGGACGTGTAGATGATGCGGGTGTTGCCGGCCTGGCCGGACTCTTTAAGGGCTTCGAGGACGCGGCCGACCTGGTGGTCCATGAAGGAGATCATGCCGAAGTAGGCGGAGATGGCGTTGCGGACGACGCCTTCGTCGACGGGAGCGTCGCCGAGGGCGTAACGCCATTCGCGGACGTCGTCCCAGAAGGGATGGTCGGGCCAGTTGGAGCGTTCCCACTGGTGCGGCAGGGGCACGGATTCGTTGGGGTACATGGACTTGAATTCTTCGGGCACGATGAAGGGGAAATGGGGATAGGCGAAGGAGGTGAAGAGGGCCCAGGGCTTTTCTTCGGCAAGGGCTTCCTTGTTAAGCCAGCTCACAGCTTCGTCGCCGACGGCGGTGTCGAAGCGGGTGTAGGGGCATTCGCCGGCGCTGGCTTCGAGGACGTTCTTGACCATGAAGTCGAGGGGCATGGGACGCCAGCGCATGCAGCCGAAGATGTCGCCTTTGCCGTCGAGGACATTCAGAGAAACGCGGGAGTCGGCGAGTCCGTTGTCGTCGGCGTTGTCGCGGTAATGCAGCTTGCCGATGGAGGTGACCTGGTGGCCGGCGTTGCCGAGGCGATGGCCCCAGGAAGCGGCTTCGTGGCCGATGTAGGGATGGCCGTTGTCCCAGTTGCCGGTTTCGTGGACGTAGCGTCCGGTGAGGAAGTTGGCGCGGGAGGGTACGCAAATGGGGTTGTTGCAGTAGCCGTAATCGAAGCGCACGCCGGACTCGGCGAGACGGTCGAGATTAGGGGTTTTGACCTGGGGATGGCCGTAGCAGCCGGACATGCGGCGGGTGTGCTGGTCGGACATGATGACGAGCACGTTCATGGGTTCAATCGGCATGGCGGCTCCCTGGCGGATGGCGGAGGACGTGGGTCGGAATGATTGGTGGTCGGAGGAATATGGTAGCGGTTTGGCTGGCGGGTTGCCGCGCGAGCGGAGATGCCGGGCGGGGAGGGATTGGTTATATTGTGTGGGTGTCCGACGTCCGCGGGAGCTTGACTGGAGCGGCCGGACGGCCGGGACGGGTTGTTTTGCTGATTCGGTGGGGGTGAAGATGGCAGCGACGGGACAGGTTCCCCAGCGGCGGCGGAGGTTAAATTTCGGGACGCGGGGCGGGCTGGCGGGATATTTCTTCGTGGCGCCGTCGCTGCTGTTTCTGGCGCTGTTTGTGATATTGCCGATCTTCGCAGCGTTCTATTACAGCGTGACCGACTATGACCTGATGCAGGCCCCGAGGTTTGCGGGGCTGAAGAATTACGGGAAGCTGTTTGACGACGACCGCTTCGCGCACTCGATCACGAATACGCTGCTGTTCGCGTTCGGGACGGTGCCGTCGGGAGTGGTCACGTCGCTGGCGCTGGCGGCGCTGATCAACCGGCAAATTCGCGGCATTTACATGTTTCGGGCGCTGTTCTACATGCCGGTGGTGAGTTCGTTCGTGTCGGTGTCGCTGATCTGGCTGTGGATGTACGAGCCGCAATTCGGACTGTTGAACGAGGCGTTCGAGTCGATGGGTCTGCCGCGGCTGAAGTGGATGCGGGACGTAGACACGTCGATGATGTCGATCATCATCATGAGCGTGTGGAAGAACATGGGCCTGAATATGGTTATCTACCTGGCGGGCCTGCAGGGTATTCCGCCGCACCTGTACGAGGCGGCGGATATCGACGGTACGGGCAGGTTCGCGAAGTTCCGGCACATCACGCTGCCGCTGCTGGCGCCGACGACGTTCTTCGTGGTGATCGTGTACTTCATTGGCGCTTTGCAGATGTTCGTGCAGGTGTGGGTGATGACCGGCGACTCGTCGGTGGATCAGGGGTCGAAAGGCGGTCCGCTGGACAGCACGCTGACGGTGGTGGTGCTGCTGTACGTGAACGCCTTCGAGTACCTGAAGATGGGCTACGCGGCGGCGATCTCGGTGGTTTCGTTTGGCATCATCGCGGTGATCACGATCGTTAACGCGCGGGTTTTGAATTACGACGTGGGGTACTAAGGGGCGCAACGGGCGGCACAGCCGCTTTTATTCTGATTCCAGGATACGGGTTCGGGAGTGCAATCGGCCCCACACCGGACCGCGCAGCGACTATCTGATCGGGCCGGGGATCAGTCCTGGAAGGTGGTCGGCGGGCGGGTCCAGTTGACCTTCTTGCCCTCGGCCAGCACCGCCTCTTCGCCGCCGTGGGAGTCGATCAGGGCGCGCTGCGACGCGAAAGCCCGTTCGTTGATCTCCTCCGGATCGCACATATTGCGCAATTCGGCTTCCAGGCGGGCGCGGGTATCGGCGTGGGCCGGATCGCGGCCCAGATCGTTTAGCTCGGTCGGATCCTCCTGGAGATCGAATAGTTCGGGCGGGTACTCGTCGCCGATGTAGTAGACGAACTTGTAGCGCTCGTCTTTGACCATGAAGTTGCCGGTGGGCGAGCCGCCGGCGTGGTATTCGCTGAACACGATGCGCCCGGGTAGCTCGTTTCCTCTCGCGATGTCCCAGAGCGAGACGCCGGGCAGGTCGGCGTCCTCCGGTTCGAGGTCCACGCCGACGCAGTCGAGGGCCGTCGGGAAGAGGTCGATGAAGGAGACGTTGGTCTTGCGGACCTCGCTGGCGGGGATGTCGGGTCCGGCGGCGATCAGGGGAACCCCGGCGGAGTCTTCGTACATGCAGGACTTGCCCCACAGGCCGTAGCTGCCGCCGATTTCGCCGTGATCGCTGGTATAGATGACGCGGGTCGTATCGGTCAGGCCGGCTTCGTCCAGCGCGTCGAGCACCCGGCCGAGCTGGGCGTCCATGAAGGTGATGAGGCCGTAGTAGGCGGCCAGGGTGCGGCGGACATCCTCTTCGGAGAAGTTTTCCTCCTGACCAGAACGCAGCGGCCGGACGTAGTCCCAGTACGGATGGGCGGTCCAGTCCTGCTGGCGCCACTTGATGGGGAGCTCGACGGACTCGGGCGGGTAGAGGCTGAAATATTCCTCGGGCACGACGAACGGGAAGTGCGGGGTGACGAAGGAGGAGAACAGCGCCCAGGGCTTGTCGAACCCGAGGGCGTTCTCTTTGAGGCAGCAGACAGTCTCGTTGCCGACGGCACGGTCGTAGCGGATGTACTCGGTCTCACCGGCGCCGGAGTTGGCGATGTTCAACGGGACAGCGTCGCCGCGGGTCAGCCGCCAGCGCATCGAGCCGAAATAGTCGCCGGTGCCGTTCATGACATTCATTGAGACTCGCGAGTCGGCCAGGCCGTTGGGATCGTCGTCATGGCGGTAGTGGAGCTTGCCGACGGAGGTGACCTGGTGACCTTCCGCGCCCAGGCGGTGGCCCCACGAGGCGGCCTCGGTGCCGATGTAGGGATGGGAGTTGTCCCAGTTGCCGGTCTCGTGGGTGTAGCGGCCGGTCAAGAAGTTGGCCCGCGACGGCACGCAGATCGGGTGATTGCAGTAGGCGTTGTCGAAACGCACACCGCGCTCGGCCAGGCGGTCGATGTTGGGGGTCTGCACGACCGGGTGCCCGTAGCAGCCGGACATCCGGCGGGTGTGCTCGTCGGACATCAGGATGAGGAAATTCATTGGCTCGGCGGGCAAGGTGAGTCCTCCCTACTGGTGCTCGCGGGCGAGAACAGGGTAGCGAGTATTGATACCTCGGGTCTGTCCCTTCGGTTGTCGCACGAGAATGTGATGCTACGTTGTAGCCGCAGCTTGAAGGAACTTTGGATCGAGTAGGTCGAGGGGATTGCCTCATGGCAAAGACGCAACAGGCGGATTGATCGGATTCTGATCTTCGAAAGATCTCGAAGCAGATCCACTACGAAGTCCAGATGTTGTTGGGGGCGGCTGCGAAGCTGAAGCGGCTTACGGCAGCCTACTCTGACTATGAGAAGAACTCCGTGATAGAAACGCTGGCTGTGCACGCCAGAAATCTTGCCTACTTCCTGTTTGCGCCCGATGGCAGCACAAACAAAGACAATGTCTTTGCGCGCGATGTCAGATTCACGGACGATGCGCCGTGGCTGCACAAACAGGGTGGTGATGGGGCGGAGAAGGCCGACGAGATCTGGTACGCGGCGACTCGGCAGATCTCCCACGTGGGCATGCAACGAAAGCCATTCGCAGAGAACCACAACTGGGTGGCTGATGAGGTCTGCGAACCGTTGCTGTCGGTTCTGATCGAGTTCCTGGAAACGGTCAGGCCATCACTTCTCGTCTCTCACCGTTGGACCGATCAATACATACGAACGTTAAATGGAACTCTTCAGGAGATCCATCACAGGCAGGGCGTGCGGCAATCGCATTCGAACACGCATACCAGTGCGGAATCCTCGTTCTCGGGTCAGACGGGGCCGATTGCTGAAGTGGGAAACCGGATCGATTTCTCTGATTCCGCGGCTACTCGAGACGATTTGACAATTGACCTAATGACCCCCGTTGAAGAAACGACTGAAGGCGGCACCCCAAAGGACTCCCGGGATCCTGCCATGAATCCGTCGTACCAGATCAACAATGAGGATGCCGGCTAGGACCAGCTACGGATACGATTCTTCAGAATTACTAGAAGACGACGCCGTCTTCGTAGAATTCTTTTGGCGTCGGGGTGGCGCCGATCTTAGGTCCTTCGGCGAGGATGGCCTCTTCGCCGCCGTACTTCTCGAGCAGGGCGCGCTGGTCGGCGAAGGCGCGGTCGTTGACGGCCTCGGGGTCGCAAATCTTGCGCAATTCGGCTTCGAGGCGAGCGCGGGTGTCGGCGTGGGCGGGATCGCGTCCGAGGTCGTTCACTTCGGTCGGATCTTCCTGAAGATCGAATAGCTGCGGCGGGTAGCCGCCGGCGTAGAAGACGAACTTGTAGCGGTCGCCTTTGACCATGAAATTGCCGGTGACGGAGCGGGAGGCGTGGTACTCGCTGAAGACGATGCGCTCCGGGTTGGATTCGCCGCGGGCGATGGGCCAGAGGGAGGTTCCGGGCAGGTCGGCATCGGATTCAGCGAGCGAGACGCCGGCGCAATCGAGGACGGTGGGGAAGATGTCGACCCAGGAGATATTGGCATCGCAGGTGGTTCCGGAGGGCAGGTCGGGTCCGGCCATGATGTGAGGGATGGCGACGGAATCTTCGTACATGCACATCTTGCCCCAGAGGCCGTAGCCGCCGAGCATTTCGCCGTGGTCGGTGGTGTAGATGATTCGGGTGTTGCCGGCCTGGCCGGAGGCTTCGAGGGCGTCGAGGACCTTGCCCAGGTTGTCGTCCATGAAGGAAACGAGGCCGTAATAGGCGGAGATGGCGCGGCGGATTTCGGCTTCGTCCAATTGGACGCCGGGCGAGCGCCAGGGGCGGACTTCGTTCCAGTAAGGATGGTCGGGCCAGTCGGCTTCGCGCCAGTTGATGGGCATGTCGACCCCGTCTTCGGGATAAAGGGCGTAGAAGTCTTCGGGGGCGACGAGCGGCGGGTGGGGACAGCCGACGGAGACCCACAGGCACCAGGGCTTGTCGTGGCCGGAGGATTCGTTCTGGAGCCAGTTGACGGATTCGGCGGTGACGGCGCGATCGAAGCGGGTGTAGTGGGACTCGCCGGGGCCCGGGGGGAGCGCGCGGCCGCCGGTGTTGGTCTGCCTGTGCCAGCGCATGCTGCCGAAGTAGTCGCCCCTGCCTTCGAAGACGTTCATGGCGATGCGTGAATCGGGGAGCCCGTTGGGGTCGTCGAGATAGCGGTAGTGGAGCTTGCCGATGGTGGTGAGCTGGTGGCCGGCGCCGGCGAGGCGGTGGCCGAAACCCTCGGCTTCGTGACCGGTGTAGGGATGGGCGTTGTCCCAGTTGCCGGTTTCGTGGGTGTAGCGGCCCGTGATGAAGTTGGCTCGCGAGGGTACGCAGATGGGGTGGTTTACGTAGGCGTTGTCGAAGCGCACGCCGCGCTCGGCGAGACGGTCGAGGTTGGGGGTCTTGACGAGAGGATGGCCGTAGCAGCCGGTCATGCGACGGGTGTGCTCGTCGGACATGAGGATGAGGAGGTTCATGGGCTCGGACGGTGGCACGGCGGCACAGCCGCTTTCTTTTTCAACCTGTGTTCAGGTTGGGTAGCAAATAGGCGTGATGGGAGATTAGCGGCACAGCCGTTCTTTTTCCTAACCTTGCCGACGGGTCGAGTTTTCGGTGATCCATTGGCGGAGAGCGTCGAGAAACGGCTCGCGGGCGTGGCGCTCGCGCCAGGGGGAATGGCCGCAGCGCGGGAGCCCGGTGTACTGGAGGTGGGGGATGTGGCGCCGCAGGGTGTCGTGGGTGGCGGGGCCGGGGTGGGGATCGTCGTCGCCGTGGAGCATGAGGACCGGGGCTGTTATGGAAGAGAAGGCGGCCGGCTCGATTCCGCTTTCCTGCAGCCGGAGGACATCGGCCCAGGTTTCGTTGAAGCCGCGCTCATCAGGAAGGAAGGGGGGCGGTGTAGGGAAGGGGATCGAAGGAATCGGCGCGATTGAATATCTGGCCGTACCGGGCGAAGAGCCGATCGCGATCGGCCTGGTCGGTCGCGGCTTCGAGTTGCCGGTCGATCTCTTCGAGCCCGGCGGTGTCGTCCGGGGTGAGTCGCCGCTCGACGGCTTTCTGGTAGGCGGCGTAGGAGAGGGCGAGCATGGCGCCCCAGGAATGCCCGACGATTGCGGCGGATTCGGGGGCGACGGCGGCGAGGTCGTCGACGGAGCCGGGAGCGCCGGGTCCGCCGTGCAACAAGACGACAGAGGCACAGCCGGTGGCATTGTCACTCCTTGTGCTCACCTGCACAGTGGCATTATTGGCGCCGCCGTAAAGGCGGACTTCGATAGGTTCGCGGTTCGCGGTTCGCGGTTCGCGGTTCGCGGTTCGCGGTTCGCGGTTCACGGCGAGCTCAGGTGCCGGGGTGCGGCCCGAGATGCGGGCACGGATGTCACGGGCGTGTGGATATGCGGCAAAATCGGCTGGGGTAGAAGGATTTGAACCCTCGCTACTTGGGCCAGAACCAAGCGTCCTACCACTAGACCATACCCCAAAGGAATCAGAAGAATCTTACACAAGGTGGCAAGAGAGCGGCCCCGGGGGGCGGCTTGACTATAAATACAAATGCAAACTAAGATTGCATGAAAAATGAATAGATACGCGCAATCACGCATTCATAATTTAGCGTATGAAGTCGCGACTGTGCTGGATGGATCGATGTGGAATGGCAGGCGGCGGAAGGTTTACACGGCGAATGCTGCCGGCACGACCGGGTGTGGAGATCATGGGGAAGTGGCTGAACGTCGTGCGGGGAACGCGGACGATGGCGGAGGTGGCGAGGCGCGCGGGGACGTCGGCGTCGGTGGTGTGCGATCTGGAACACGCCCGTTTGCTCCCGTCGGAGCCCAAGCTGATGGCCCTTTTCTGCGATGGCTGTGGGATGTCGCCGGGAGAATTCCGAAACATGCTCTTCGACTTCCGTTTGGAGTATTTCTTGCGATCGGTGGACTCGCTGTCGGAGGAGGCGCGGGATCGAATTCGCCAGGTGATCTGGATGGAGCGACCGAGGTGAGTAAGACCGAGGGCCGGTCGCGGGCCGGGCCGGCCACATATTGCTGGGAGACGAGTTTTGATTGGAGGTCGATCTGGTAGGGCCGGAGGCGAGTCGGAGTTGGCACCGGAATTGATGATGGGACGGCGGGCGGCGGAGGAAGAGATCGAATAACGGTCCGGGAGTGCCCGCTTAACTCGCCGGTGCGAGCTCTTGTGGTGCGAAGGGGACGGAGGCGCTGGGTGGGGATGACGCGGGATCTACATCCGGCGGCGAGGCGGGCGGCGCTGCTGGAGATCGTGCGGGTGCTGGATGCGGACTCGTACGTGCTGTTTCACCTGGTGGCGGAGCCGCCGCGGGGGTGCCAAGGCCAGGGTCAACTGGCGGAATGCGCAAGCGGTGGGCGAAGATGGGCCATGAAACTTGGCTGGTCGGTGAAAAATTCGCGGGTGGCGTGGCGGGGGCGATTCCCGGTTATCGAGGATTTGCTGCGAGCCGACCATGATGGCCGGGAGCACCTCTACACATACCTGGGGATAAAGTCGACGGCGGTGGGGGTGCTGGCGGTGGACGAACAGGACCGGCTGCTGCTGGTGAACGAATACCGGCACCCGATGGGGAAGGTGCTGACGGACATTCCGATGGGCACGGTGGAGCGAGGCGAGAACCTGGTGCAGGCGGCGGCGCGGGAGCTGCGGGAGGAAACGGGCTGGATCGCCGGCTCGCTGGAGCACATCGGCGGGTTGCATCCGGTGCCGGCGTTGACCTCGTTACGATTCGATTTCTATCTAGCGCGGGACCTGTCGGAGGGCGAGGCGGAGCCGGACGAGACGGAGCTCATCGGGGTGCAGTGGATGGATTTGGGGGAGGCGATGAGAAGACTGCTGGCGGGCGAGCTGACTCACGGGGGACTGCCGATGGCGCTGCCGCTGGTGCTGCAAAAGGGGATTCTGAAGCTGCCCGATCTCGACGGCGGGAGTGGATGAGCGGAAGTGGCTCTAGAGGCGCGGTGAGGCGGGTGTTGCTGGTGGGAGAGGCGGAGCGGGCGGAGCGGGAAGCGGCCTACGCCGATATTTCAGGGATTCAGTTGACAGCCGGCGACGTCGGGGTGGTGGATGTGTTCACGCGAGACCCGGATTTGCCGCCGGCGGTGGCCGGGGCGCTGGCGGACGGGAAGACGGTATTTATGCACGCACCGCGGGCCGCATGGCGGAGCGCGCTGCTTTCTTTACATAGGGAGCACGGCGGCAGACTGCGGCTGGCGCGGCCGGCGCGGTTCGATCCCCGGATCGAGTCGATGCTGGCGGGAGCGGATCGCCCTGAGATGGGAGAGGTGATCACGGTGCGGGCGATCCGGCTGGCGGCGGCCGGGGCGAATCTGGACGCGCTGGAATGGTGGGCGCTGGACGTGCTGGTGACGCTGGGTGGGGCGGTGGAGCGGGTGTTTTGCCAGAGGTCGGCGTTGCGGGGTGAGGCCGAGGATCAGGTCTTGAGCGTGGTGCGCTTCGCCAACGGAGCGATCGGCTATGCGGAGGCCAGCGCCGCCTATCCGCCGGCCGGGGAACGGACGCTGGTGGAGGTGGTGACGGAGCAGGGGATGCTGGAATACGATTCGGCGACGAGCCCGAACCGGCTGCTGGGCGAGCGTTTGCAGGTGCTGGAAGAGACCTATGTGGAGTCGCCGCTGCGGCGGATGCTGGGGGCCTTCGTGGAGAGCCTGGATGACGGGGTGGGCGTTCGGGAGGCGGCGGCGGAGGAGCGGTTGCTGGAACTGGCGGTGGCCGCGGCCGCGAAGACCCCGGACGGTGCGGAAGCGGTGACGCTGTGAAAAAGTTGCGGCTGGGGGCGATCAGTTTCGATCATCCGCACCAATACGGCTGGGTGGGGGCGGCGTTGGACTTGCCGATGGTGGAATTGGTGGCGGTGGCGGATACGATCCCGGAACAGGCGGAGGAGGCGTGGCGGGCGCTGCCGGAGGAGGTGGCGATCCTGGAGAGCGTTGATGATTTGCTGGCGCGGGACGACGTCGACGCGGTGGTGATCTGCTCGACGAACGCCTATCACCGCGAGCATGCCGAGGCGGCGTTACGGGCGGGCAAGCACGTTCTGCTGGAGAAGCCGTTGGCCACGAACCTGGCGGACGCCTCGGCGCTGCTGGAACTGGCGGCGGCGAAGGGGCTGAGCCTGACGCCGACCTACCCGTGCCGGTTCGACCCGCGAGCGGTGGACGCGAAGCGACGGATCGAAGCGGGGCAAATCGGGCGGATTCTGGCGATGCACGCGACGAATCACCTGAAAAAGACACCGGAGGGCTGGTTCGTGGACCCGCTACTGTCGGGCGGAGGGACGATTATGGATCACATCGTGCACGGGATCGACCTGATGCGGTGGTTCGGTGGGCGGGAGGTGGTGGAAATCTACGCAGAGGCGGCGACATTGGCGAGGCCCGGATTGGGCGTGGAGGACGTCGCGATGCTGGTGCTGGCGTTCGACGGTGGCGCAATCGGGAGTTGCGATCCGAGTTGGAATCGACCGCTGAAATCGGTGAACTGGGGCGATGTGAGTGTGCGTATCCTGGGAACGAAAGGAGCGCTGGAGTTCGATCTGACTGGTCAGTACTTCACGCGCACGCTGGATGCCGGGGAAGAGGGGGGAGTGGTGCAGGTGCAGTTCGGCGACAATATGAACGAGTTGCTTATGAAGGAGTTCGCGGAGGCGGTGCTGGCGGGGAGGAAGCCCTCGGTGACGGACGTGGACGGCTGGCAGGGGGTGGCGTGCATCGAGGCGGCGTACAAGTCGGCGCGGATGCATCGGGCGGAGGAAGTGGCGATGCTACCGGAGGCTCGTGGTAATCGCGGCGCTCGCTGAGGGGCGGCTGGTGAACGTAAACTGCACGGGCCGATGAGCGACTGTAACGGCCTCACGTGACCGCGATGGAGATTCTATTTGGCTGAACAACGACGGTTCCGGATGGCGCCGAGCCCGACGGGCAGCATTCACATCGGTAACGCCCGGACGGCTCTATATAACTATCTACTGGCGCGGCAGAGCAGCGGGACGTTCGTGCTGCGCATCGAGGACACGGCGCGGGATCGGAGCACGCCAGAGTTCGAGCAGGCGGTGCTGGACGGACTGGGTTGGCTGGGGCTGGAATGGGATGAGGGACCGGACGCCGGCGGCGAACACGGGCCTTACCGGCAGAGCGAGCGTCTGGACATCCATAAGTACTGGCTGGCGAAGTTGACGGCGGCCGGGCACACCTATCGGTGCTTCTGCACCCGAGAGGAATTGGCGGAGGAGCGCAAGGTGGCGCAGAAGGCGGGACGGGCGCCCAAGTATTCGGGCAAGTGCCGCAATTTAATGGCTGAGGAAGTGGAAACCCGGCTGGAGGCCGGCGAGGAGGCGGCG
>Ga0114993_10003923_pt1 | contig 15120 bp, 9 predicted proteins | sample ArcticOcean_MG_C_FD_87042 | JGI IMG/M metagenome (GOLD analysis project Ga0114993, IMG submission 87042) | Marine microbial communities from western Arctic Ocean - ArcticOcean_MG_CB2_150 | ecosystem: Environmental > Aquatic > Marine > Oceanic | place: Arctic Ocean: Canada Basin | collected...
AAGGCTAGGTCAGCGTCGAGGCTCAACTTCGCAGATGATAGGTTCATCACTTCAGCTATATTATCAGTACCAGCACCATCGGAAAGTGCCCAAGTAAAGGCTGCTCCGATGTCGCTAGTAGCAGGGCCGCCAGCATCATCTACCACAGCACCAAATCGCGCTACTTGCGTGCTGATGTCACTTCCATCAGCAGCAAACCACTTATGGGCACCAAGTAACTCACCATTGGCCACAGTGGTGTATCCACCTATAGAACCACTACCACTCTTAACAAACTGGAAAATAGGCTGCTCGCTGTCCGTGGTGCTCCACAGACCCAGCAGCATAGAACTGTCAGTATTTTGTGCTGTCCCAAGGACTTGGAGTTCAGCAAGACCCCCAGCCGTGACCTGCGCCGTGTGACCGATGACCATGCCCTTGCCGTCGATGCCGAAATAGTCACCAGCGTTTCGGAGCGAGGTGGAGTCCCAATCAGAGCCACTAGCTCCGACGTTGAGGAGTCCCCAACTACTGTTCCCTTGTAGGTCGAGGTTGCCAGAAGCATCTATTGCCATAGTAGTTATCCAAGTTATTGCGGCATCGGCTGACCCTGCGGTGGCAGTTCTCCATAAATGAATACCATCGTACTGAACATACTGAGAGGCTTGGTCTGCAATAATGTATTCCCATCTATCGTTGCCATCATCACGATAGACATTGTTCCCCATGTATGCCCCTGAACTAGCGCTATTGCTATCCACGTTAAGAGACATATTATCTATAAATAACGACCTGAAATTAGCCTGTATATCTTTAGCGGCCAGCCCCAAATACACGCCCTCTGACGCAGTAAGGTTAATGGCATTACCTGTTATCGTAAGGTCAGTACCATCGCCCTCAATCTTCTCGCCAGCGTCACCGAATACTATGCCGATATTGTTCCCCAGCGTTAGGTCGGAGCCGTCGAAGGTGAGGTTGCTTTCGGCAGTAATAGCAGACGCGCCAGTGCCTGTTAGAACGGCATTATCGGTCAGCGTCGAGACTCCCGTCCCGCCATGAGCTACACCAACGTCTGTCCCTTCCCATACACCAGAAGTCACGGTTCCTATAGTCGTACTCGTACCGCTGATGGTAAGGTCACCACCAGAAATTAATCCTGTAGTTGTGAGGGTTTCGTTACCGAAATCCAGTGCGCCACCGCTATCTGTAATACTTCCGTTGGCTAACGTAAGATTGCCTATAGTAGACCCAGTAGCACCGTTAATAGTCCCTGTAGTTGTAAGATTTTCATTACCAAATGAGATAGCCCCACTGGAATCTGTAATACTTCCATTAGCTAATGTCAGGTTTCCAATGGTAGAACCCGTAGCAGTGCTAATAGTTCCTGTAAAAGTAGAATTGTCATCAGCAGTTATCGCACCTACCCTGATACTTGCATAGTCGTCTATGTCTACATTACCAGTAGTAGTACCTGCCTCATCGTTTGTATAAGCAAATACGAAGATATCTGCTGACTCATCCCAAAGGATTGCACGGTTAGCTATGTTAGTAGAAGAACCATTGCCTCTTGTAAATATAATACCCAAGTCATTAGCGGGGGATGCTGTTGTTCCCTGTGCCAGTTTAATAAGTGGGTCTGTGACAGTAAGATTAGTAGTGTCAACTTGTGTTGAGCTTCCACTAACAGTTAAATCTCCGCTAACAGTCAAATTATCAGTTATTGTTACATTGCCATCTGCAACTTCAAGGGAATTCTGACCATTAGTACCTGTTATGACTAGCTTTTCATCACTAGCATCCCAGAACATATGGTCATCTGCTGTAGCAGAATAAAAATAGACATCTTCTCCTGACCCATTAGTTCCAAATCCTATATTAGAACCATCGGAAGTAATTGTATCTAAAGCTATACTTCCTACATTTGTAATATTCGCATCGTTGAATGAGGTAGCACCTAATGTATTAGCTGCAGCCGTAGATGTGATTCCTGCTGCTGCAGTTATCCCACCACCATCAGCTATAGTAATTGCTAAATCACCATCAGAATAATCTATTGTTCTGATTTGAAGGCTACCTGTAGTAGTAAAAGTGCTAGACCCAATATTTATCGTTCCGAAATTAGATGTGATAGAACCCGCATCTAACGCACCTACTCCCACTATCTGTGTCTGAGATGTATCTACACTGAGGCTATGTCCAATTCCTTCTCCGCTAGTAGCACCCGTGGAAGTGATACCTGTCCCGCCTGTGACAGTGGCGACATAGTTGCCAGTTGTCATGGTGCTTAAAGCAATGAGATTCGATAAACTGGTCGCCCCAGTTCCACCCTGATTTACTGCTACAGTTGTTCCTTGCCAAGTACCTGTTGCGATAGTGCCTACCGCAGTTATTTGAGTCTGTGATGCGTCTACACTGAGACTATGTGCTATTCCCTCACCACTAGTAGCACCACTGGAAGTTACTCCTGTACCACCAGTAATCGTAGCTACATAATTTCCAGAAGTCTGACTTCCAAGAGCAACATCTCCACTTAAAGTAGAAGCGACTACCTGCCCACCGCTGTTAGCGGCAGCATGAGCATGACCTGCATTAGCAAAACCTGTACTTGAAATAGTAGGGGTGGTTAAGGTCTTAGAAGAAAGGGTCTCTGCAACAGTATTTCCTGCTATAAGGCCCCAAGATGACCCATCCCAATGATATAAATCATTGGTATCAGTCTCTAAAAAGGAGGTTCCAGCAAGAACATTGGTCGTAGTGAGACCAGTTCTGTCACTGTTAGTACCAGTTACTCTATCCCCAGCGTAGTATTTTAAAGTCATTTATACCACCCTCCTCCATTGAGGAATGTCTACTTCATAAGAGTGTCCACAGAAAAGATTCAAAACCATCTTTCCTCTCTTAAAATCATAGATAGGGTCTCTTGTTCCATCTTCACTGCCACACTCTGCACATATAGCCCCTGGAGAAGTAATCTCTACCTCTACTATACTACCCGCCTTCTGTATCTTGACTGCTATGGCATTGTTATTTGCATCAACCTGTTTAAGGTACATTCTTGCATCCTCAGTAGCAGGACTACTAGGAGCAGAAATTAAATTAAAATCTAAATAACTCTCAAACGTTGCCACCCCGTTTACCTGAAGAGTGGTTCCCTCAAAGGTAGCTGCCGCAACTGTTCCAGAAGCTATAGTCAGGTCTCCTGTTGAAGCACCCGTAGCGGTTGTGGTGCCAAAAACAAATTTTTCTGCGCTCTTATCCCATCCCATAAAGGCGTTATTGCCAGAATCACCTCTTTCGATGATTATTCCAGCATCATTAGCTTCGCTACCAGTTAAACCACTAGTTAACTCAATCAAACTCTTAGAAATTGCAACAGCACCTGTTAGGGTTATAGCACTGCCACCGCTGTTAGCATTAAGAGTAAGACCCCCAGAGGCACTCCTTACTTCTCCATTACCAAAAATAAGGTTATTAGTTCCCCCACTCTCAGTTCTAAGGAAGAGTCTCGCATCACCACCAGCTTGGTCAGCTACCCACATCTGCACCATATCTGCTATAGAAGAGGTGGGGGCTGTACCTGTACCTATACCCAGAACCTTAACGGCATTCGTACCGAAACTTGAAATATTAAATCCGAAATTCTCACTTGCATCAATACGGAGAACCTCAACATTATTCTGGGCAATGGTAATCATGTCATCAGTCTCAGTACCAATACTGAGTCCTGTACTGCCAGAACCACCGGCATAAACATATGTGCGATTTGCCTTGGTTATGCCAAAAAGATTACCGCTTACACTGGCACCGAATGTCTCCACACGACCAAAAGAATTGGCTCCTTGGTCATTCTGGACCTCTACCCGTCCAGAACCTGAAGCCCCTGTGGACTCAACAAGAGTGGAAGCAGTACCTGCGGCTTTGACATGAAGAGTGGTTGACGGAGTAGCTGTGCCTATCCCAACACGAGCTACATCCGCATCAATTCTCATCATTTCTGTAGAACTTCCACCATCGTTAACGGTAAAGATGATGTCCATATCTGACTCATCATGCTTTATCAGTAGATGCTGGTCAGCCCCGTAAACTATGGAAGCTTTCTCGTTTCCTGCTTCATGGAAGAGGAAACCAGCCGCAGTATCAGCATCCTTCTCCAAAACCATGTAAGTATTAACAGTTCCGTTATCCAGATGCAGAATCCCATCAGCAGAAGTAGTACCAATACCAACCTTAGCTGGATTAGGAATACTAATTATTCCTGCTCCATTGGGGTCAAGGACTATGTTTCCATTAGAATCAGTAGAAGCAAACGTATTACCATCTAACTGAAGATTATCTACTCTTAAATCAGTTACGACAGCGTTTGTTCCTATCGTAACCCCATCTATAGCACCCGCATTTATATCTACAGTGGCTAAAGTAGCAATACCAGTAACATTGAGTGTGCCACTCATGGTCACACCCTCTGAACTGTTTGTAGTAACAAAAGCTAAAATTCCCGCCTTATCAGTAGCATCAAAACTGAGAGCAGAAGTATCATTATCTAATAAATCCCAATCCTGAGCAGCAGCGGTAGAGATGTCTCCACCAATCACCAATGCCCCAGTAGTAACGGTTCCTGTAGAAGAAATTGCTCCTGACCCTACATCAATAGATGTAAAACCAGAAGTTATAGAACCCGCATTTAATGCTCCAACAGTTGTAATCTGTCCTTGAGAAACATCTACACTTAGGCTATGAGCTATGTTCTCTCCACTGGTAGAACCAGAAGAGGTAAGTCCCGTTCCTGCAGTGATGGTAGATACGTAGTTACCCGTTGTATGTGTAGCTAATGTAATTAAATTATTTAAGGAACTTGCCCCTGTACCTCCATCAGCTACAGCTACATCTGTTCCACCAGCACGATAAACAAGACTTCCTTCAACATTAATATCCCCTGCACCTTGTCTTGTTAAAGTTGTATCGGCATTTCCTATTGAGACTCCAGTAAATAGAGGACTATCACCTGTGCCTACTCCTATGGAGGTTCTAAGAGTTGCACCACTTTCAGCAACAGGGTCAGTAGTTCCGTCTCCAACTATCATCTCACTGTCTGCAAGTACAGCCATCGCAGTAACAGCACCAGTCCCTGACCCTACTAAAATTCCTCCGTCTGTTAACGATGTCGCTCCAGTTCCTCCTCTGGCAACAGTTAATGTTCCACTTGTTCCAGAAGTGATACTAATGTTTGCACCACCTGCATCATTAGAATGGTCATGATTTGCTTCTGCAAAACTAGCAATAGTAGGAGTAGTTAACGTAAGAGTTCCTGTAGAACTGATAGTAGTATTCTCTTTAAACTGAAAAACCCCCGCACTGTATCCAAGACGACGGGTTCCACCAAGAGAAACATCTAAAGTATCAGCCGCACTTCTATACAGACCAGTATCTGTATCTCCTGTAAAAGTAAGTGCAGGAGCGGAAGCAGTGCCATCTATACCATGAACAGCTTTAGAGAGGGTGATGACCCCTGCGGGGTTAAAAATGAGGTTTCCTGAACCTGTAGTAACTGTTAGGGCACCAGTAGTACTTTGGATATCGCCACCACGGATATCCAAATCAGCAGCAAGAATTAAGCCACCATCAGCCTCAAAGTCTGTGGCAGCACTGCCTACGTCAGTAATCTGCCTGTTTCCTGCTGAAAGAGACAGAAGTCGAGATAATCTTTGATAATCAGCGGGCATTTAAAGTGTCTCCCAATTTAACTCTTCAAGTAAGTTAAACGTATATAACTACTGCTCCTAAACTGGGCTGTGCTTGCATGACTTGCATTATTAGTCTGATGTACCAAACGTATTCTCAACTGATTAGCACCTGTAGAAATAGTGGATAACCATTTCCCAGACCCCGCCCTTATTCTCTCAGATGCAGTTGCGGTTATATCGGTGCCTTGATTAGTAAAATCATCAGTAACATCCACCCAGCTACTACCCCCATCCCCAGAAATCTGAACCTTACTGGTACTGATAGAAGCGGCATTAGCTATGGCTGTTTGCCATTCTGCCTCGATGTACATCGAAGAAACCGTAACCGTAGCTTCCGATTCAACAGTTATTTGTTTTGTCAGAGCCGCAGTAACAGAAGTCGCAGTAGTTGAGTGTGCAGATGCTGGATAGTAAGCAGGAGAAGTTCCATCATCAGTAAGTTCAGTAGTACCCGCTTCATCAGCCGTCAGATAAATAATGAGTTCCTGCGCTCTGGGAGTACCCTGTATAAGAGCAGTGTCAGGAGCATCTATGCTGGAAATCAAAACCACAGGGTCAAACGAAGTGGATTGACTTAAAGTAGCAGAAGCCGCTGTCGTATAAGCATTACTCAGATTGCTGTTAAGAGTAAGCTGAGTACTGCTGTCCAGTACTGAAACAAGTTTTGTCTCACCCACAGCACTGTTGTTATCAAAGATGTTTACCTCTGAACCAACAGTATAAATACTCGTATCGGCTACAACCACAACTGCCTGTCCACTCGCAGCATCGCTAGTCAAAGCAGAAGTAGGGGTTCCCCTGATGACAACTCCAGTAAAAGTGACTTTTAATAAGTCACCAGTATTGAATGAAGCATCAGGAGGAGTGTAATTAACGTATACTACACCTGCCGCTTCAGAAGAAGCGGTAGAGGTTACTATCGCAGTGGTGGTGGTGCCACGAACCCTGTCAATCGTATAAGTCCCAGGAACAATCTCTGCAGTAGTTACACTCAAATCACCCGTAGGGTCATTGAACTCAAGTCTCCATGAACCAGTAGTGTCTTCCTCTATAGCCGCAGGAAAGGACTTGTTAAGGGTTATACCGCCCCCACCTGTAATAGAACCACTGAGTCTCCAAGTCTCATAGAGAATATCTTGTAGGTTAGCTTCCGTTACGAACTCAACGTCATCTAAACGATAGGTGACCCCGTTCTGAAGATTCCCAAACCCTATTCGGTCTGCAACAGTTTCATCCCACGTACCAGTAGTAGTATCAGCAGTTCCACCAAAATCTATATAGTGGAAAGAAGCAGAATCCGAAGTAATTGACTTGTTCCACTTCCTGAAGATATTGCTAGCACTGTTTCTTACTGTTACATGAATGACACCATCCGTACTGGCAGTCATTCTGAAACGTACGCCCCTAATAGGACCAAATAGGTATGAACCTGAATTAGATTCTGTAGACCAACTTGGCTTAGACCCGCCTGGATACACCCTTCCAAACTTAGAATGAAGAAAGGTTCTGTAGACAGAATCAGTACTAGCATCCGCTGTTACCTCAAGAGATGCGTCTCCTGAGATAGCATCAGCCGCACTGGACAAAGCAACATCAGCAGACCCTCCACCTACACTCCACTCCAGCCTCAAAGCCGCAGTATTGGCATAGGTGGTGGCTTCAAAATCATCTAGTTTTCTGGCAGACAACCGCTGAAAGATGTTATCCAGACCACCTGGAATCTCATCCCCAGATATTGTTCCTTCAGTCCCGTCTCTTCGGGCTAACCAGCCTAAACTTGTAGTAGTTACCATTTAGAATCCCATTACGAATCCATACACTCTTGGTGTCTGTCCATTCGTAGCATTAATCAAAGAAATTCTTTGTTTAGTAATCTTTTTCCCTGTAATTGTATCACCTGCTTTGACCAGAATTGAAGACCGTGTAGCGTCTCTATCAAAGTCAATGTAGGCATCTGCAGTTATAACTGTTAGGTTAAACTGATGAATCTCCTCAATCTCAGGTTCTCTCACAGATACAGAAGCATTAGTGGTGCCTAAGAACCTAGAAAACCTGTTGCTGGATGGGTCAACGAAAGTAGTTACAGAGGCATCAGCAGAATTCTCGTCTCTACCGTTCTCAAAAGCCATCACCACTCCCCAGTTTGGCTCTACCTGAATATCATCTACAAAAAAGGTAGTATTATGCTGAGCAACGGTTGTCACGTAAAGACGAAGAGAGGTCACTGGCTGACCTCTTACCCTGAAAACCAGTGTACTTCTTGCCCATGCTGTACCAAGCGTAACCGACGTTCCACTTGTAAAAGTAGCTCCACTATCAATGCTAGCACGAACATATACAGCGTCACCCGACCCAGAAGCACGACGGAAGTATGCAGACATGGCATAAGACCCTGGCTCTGTTGCCCCAAGGTCGTAATAAGCACCTTCCCCAGCAGCAGCGTTAGCGGGTACACAACGTAAAGATGCAGCACCTGTTTGCTGCTGAGATGTCTGTCTGGTAATAGTACTACCAGCGGCAGTCCACCCACTAGTATTTACTTCTATACCTGGATTAGTAACCAGATTCATAGTAGGAAGGGTGGTAGCGTTAACAGCTACTATGTCATTAGACGCATCGTCCGATGCTGTGTAGTCAATAGGGACAATGGACACCATCGTAGCCACAGACTCTCTAACAGTTCTTTTAATCGTCTCACCGTAACGAGTCTCAAATCCCTTGGGAATAGGCATTTTTTACATCCTCCTACATCAAAATCAGTATATTAAACTCTGATTAACTAAAGACATTATCCTGCTTCTAAGACCGTTACTCTAGCTGCTAATCCGTTCTTATCTACCCCAGACAGTTCCACGGATTCTTCCGTTTTGTCCGCTGGTCACTACTATGATAGAAATAGTTCCAGTAATCTTTATATCGGTCTCCGTATAACTTTGCCCTGCCCCCATATACAAACTTAAGATAGTGGCATCGCTGTCTCCTGCAGCACCTGTACCAGAAGCAGCACTCCCGTCAAAACGCACATAAAGAGGCTGTACCTCAACAAGTAATGCTACTCTGTTAGCCTCTTCCATGTAATCAGATACAGTAAGAACTATCTCTGCGGTATTACCAGTAGTGGTTCGGGTAAAGCTGACTACTTTGTCATAAACCTGACGAAGCTCTATTTCAGTTCTCAAATTAGTAGTCATCTATTCACTCCTTACACCACCAAATGGAGATGGTTCTGAACCCATGTTATCTTTATTATGCTCTACGGAAGACACAATCTGTGTCCCTTCCTGAATAACTGTATGTTTTTTAGTCTTAAATAAATAAGAAACAACCAAAAGTACCACTAGTCCGCTTACAGCAGCGGTTATAATACCTATATTAAATATACTTATAAGAGCAAAAATAGTAGCAGCCCCTAATAGTACTCCTAACAGGTTCATCTCACTCCTTAAACAAAAAAGGGCAACTGCCATTAATGCAATTACCCGTAAGTAATAAATCAATGGCAATCGAAGCTGACTCGTATTGCCCTTATTAAGTTATTAAAGAGAGGGGCACCTAAGTACCCCTCCCATAGTCTTAAATTAGTATCCTACTATCAATACTCTTACACGAACCCCTGTCAGGTCTACCGCATTCGCAACCTCTATGCTTGGACCATCAGCAGCCCCATTCAAGTCTGAATAGGTCATAATCACAAGGTTGTTAGTGTAGTCGAAAGTGGGACTGTGTCCCAAGTCTGCCGTAGTGTTAGGTGTCGCTGTGTTACTGATAGACATCGCAGCGGTCATCACAATGTCAAAACCCCTCAAACCCACATCAGCGGGAGCAAAGGGTTCACCGTTTGTAGGATAGCTGGCATCAAAATCTAAGTCTGCGGTAACAATTCTCTTGTTACCAAAAACAGTTCTATGAATTTCTGTAATCGTAAGTGCCATCTAAAACTCCTTCTCCTGCTGCTTCCACCTATACCAACCTCTCCAAGGTTTCCCTCAGATACTTGCAACAAGAAAAAAAACTAAATTGTTGTTAAAACTCAAGGAGGGTAGGGGCTTTTACACCCCTACCCACCTACTAGTTAACTTAAGCGTTTAGGTCCGTAATCTTAGCGTGTGCATCTACCCTGAGTGCCCTCAACTCACCAATGGTGTAGAAAAGGCCACGAAGGACGAACGCATTCGCCTGGAAGAAGTCCCTGTTATCGATGTACTGCGTAGGAGCAGCAACAGCGAGTTCCAGATACCTCGTGTCAAGCACGTACACGTTAGAACCAATAGTACCTGCAGTCGTGTACGCCTTAGGCGTATCAGGGTCCACAATGACAGGAATGCCCCTGTAAGTTGCCACTTGGAAACCAGCATGGCTACCTGGGAGGGTACTCTCGTCACCCACCTTGACAACGAACTCGCCCCAGTCCATGTAACGCTGCTGCGCCTGTAGGAGTGAGGAAAGCCTGTCGAACTGGTCATAACCCATCAAAATTACGTCAGGGTCAGCACCATTTATACGAACTTCCCTAATCGCTTGGTCAAGAAGAGTCAGGTTAAGGTTGCGTCCGGTACCGTCGTTATCAAGAACGGTAGCACCAGCATTCCAACCACCAGCCGCACGAGCCGTCTGGTTATAAAGGTCGGCACCAGCAGAAACAGTCCTGCCAGCAATAGTTCGCCCATCCTGCTCTACAATGTCGTCCAGGGAGGTAAATCCAGCCCTACTCTTAACGTAGGCAATGTCGCCTGTAGCCCCAAGGTTGCCACCACCTGAGTAGATAATACCCGTGGCATCAGAGTCGTTACCGTAGAACGTCTTAGCGGTATCACTGTCCTCTTCAGCAAAGGTATCCCCAGGTCGCATCATCCCATAAGCATCAAGAATGGTAGCCGTACCAGAAGCAGCGGCACCACTAGTAATTCGGGTGGTAGCCCTCAAAAGAAGCTCTTGGTTGATTTCCTTGATGTGGTCACGGGCTGCAGCCTCTTGCTCCACAGCAAGGTTGTCACCCATTCCACCTTCTAGACCGCTAGTAATCTGCCCAACTAGGCTCACACCGAATGCCGAAGCAACGATTCTCGGTAGTGAGTCCACACGCTGGTAAGCAGAGGAGTCAATCTGGGGAAGTGCCCCAGTTTCACTAACAGGGCGGCTACGAGATGACAGCACGTTGGCTGTACCCGAACCTGTGTCCTGTGCGCTGGCTCCAGGGCCTCGGTCTGACCTTACCCTCCAACCAGTTGTAGGTCCCCATTGGACCTTTCTAACTATGTTCCAGAATCGCGTCTGGTTGTTCAGTGCGTCCCAAACCTTCCGTCCATAAGTGGCGTTGAAAACGTCACTCGTGTTCAGGTAGGTCTGCTTTGCAAAGTACCCAGGTGGCAGCATTGACTGCCGAAGATTTCTCTCAGCACCAGCAATGAACTCAGAAAGATTAATGTTGTTAGCCATGTTTAATTACCTCCCGATTTGTGATAGTACAAAGTGGAAGGGGCAACATCACCCTGCTGGTCTCGCATCGAATTGACCTTCTTAAACGTGCCTCGGAGGTCATCGGTGTCGTTAGTCTTAAGAATGGTCTCAACAGCATCAACGAACTGACCCTGCTGTACCTCACCAGCACTCATCGCCTCGCTAGAAGCACCAGCAAGGTCTGCAAGACTATCCCCCTCAACCCCGATTGGAGCCGAAGGAGCAGAGGTAGCAGACTTCTGAATCTGATGACCAGAAACCCTGTTGTTCCTCTTAGACTTAGGCTTTACCCTCTTCATTTCACCTGCAGTTGGGGTGAAACCAAAACCCTTCATTCCCGACTTTATGCCAGCCTCAACCGACGTAGGCATGGCCTTCCTTATTTCGTCAAGCTCCTCACGGACATCAGACATTGCTGCCTTCTCCATGTGGCGTGACTCCAAAAGACCTTTGACATCCTTCAGAAGGTTAAGAATGGCACCGTCTGCGGACTTGCCATACATACCGCCTAACTCTTCATCAATGATTTCATCGGCCTCTTCGTCTTCTTCGTTGTCTTCTATATTCTCTTCTAGGTCCTCTTCGTCATCTTCCTCATTATCTTCTAGATTTTCTAGAAAGTCCTCATCCTCCACATTCTTATGCAAATATGGATTCGTACCCTGTTTGGCTGCAGAAGTAGTCTTCCCTGAAGCACCTTCCCTCTCACCGCCCTGACCACCACTAAGGGGGTCCAGCTTATTCACCCAGTCAGCATCTAAGTCCTTATCCACTGACATGGTTGAATCGCCGCCCTTAGAGCCGTCGGCATTGAGGGTGTACTCGTTGGAAATATACTCCCTTAAACCCTTCAGGATAGTGAGAAGCTGTCCTTTGCTTGCGCTACTCATTATTCCTCCTTCAAAGGATATTAAGAAATTCTTCCCGTCCGATACTTAGGTACCAATCTATGGTACCTGTCCGCAGTATTACAAGTATATCCAGTAAAAAATACTATGTAAAGTATTTTGGTAAAAATAAAAATCTAGTTTTTCTGCACTGCCTTTATGACCTGCCAATACTGTTTCATAAGAATCTGGGAATCTTTTCTAGAAATTTTCCCATCATTAACAGTATCTGCACAGGCATCCACGAAATCCATTACCACTGGCATCACTTTTCTGTGCTTATTAACCCTGTCCATCAACATATCATCTGTCTTACTAAACCAATTAAACATAGCACTACACCTCCTAACTCTTCTTTTCTAATCCATCACTGGTCGTAAGTTTGAATCGTACCTCTTTGCTTGGGGAGGACTTGAATAACACTCAGGACACGTCTCGGCATCAGGTTTCTGGATAATATCTGTAATCCACGAATCCTGATTCATGGGTTCCTGACACAGGGTAAGCTCATAAATCTCCAAATCCATTATTTCTTGCCAACACGAACCATGCTCACATCTAATCTCTTTGGTCTCAGGATTGGAGTTTCCAGATAACGAGAACCCTCTCAAATTTCCTTTTATAACCTCTGCCATCGCCCTACGGGAGACCTCAAGGTCAGTCCTGAAAGCAACTATGGCAAAAAGACCTTTTCTATTTACATGAGTTTTCCAGACTTTTCCTTTCGCATCTACAAACTTAGGAATAAGCTTTCCCACTTGAATACCACTATGAAATATATTTACATTGGCAAAATCTGGATTAGCAAGGAACTTCTTTAGTGCCTTATCCAATCCCCCCAAATTTATTCGATGACCTTCTCTGTCTACCACATAAACACTGCCCCAACCCCCCACAACTAAGGTTTTACCCAAATCCATCTTCATAATGGGGTCAGAAACGAGAGACTTGAATCCATCAAAATCATTGGGAGAATCTGCACTTTTAGTTACATATGAAGACAAATCCTTGAAATACGAATCTCCATCACTAGAAAGATTAGTAAACTGCTCAACTGCGGGGTCGAAGTTGGGACTATGGGGTCGTGTCTTGGTAGTAGTGTCCTGTCCATCAGGGATAATAGTACGTTTTCTACTACCATCTGACTCGATATTTTCCCCATCCTCATCAGCTAAGAAACGTTTAGGATTATCATCATTAGCAAGCCAAATACTGACCTCTCCAGAACCTAATGCACGTTGTTCAGGAGGTAATGCAGACGCTCTCTTGTCCTTAGCCCGTTCCTCTACTTCTGCATAGGTATGACGGGTAATGCTATTCTTTGTTTTACCTCTCTCAGGAGTAGCTCCATCATTAGGCAAAGTAGAAACACCTTCTGCAGTGCCTATTACAGTCATATCCTGTTGTTTATGAAGAGGTTTAAGATTAGAGTCGTAGTCCTCTCTGACTCGACCACCCTTGCTCCCTGACTGTGGACGACCCTGATTACCTCCCATTCCACCACCATAGGTAGAATCAGATACAGTACTGTGAGCCATAACTCCACCAGCACCCCCAGCGGGAGGAGAACCATCTCCTGCTGTACCCGCACCACCTGAAGCGTTTTTCTGTACACCCTTCTCAGCCGCTTCATCCTCTGGAAGGTCTATAACAGCACCTGAACTAAATGCTTGAGAAGTAGGAGTCTCTGCGGTAGCCATGGCGTGACGACCAGCGTTGTCTGCTCCTTCCTCGTCTTCATCCCCTGTAGGATTAATTGGGTTCTTTTCTCGTTGTTTTGGACCACCAGCCTCTGAGTATCCCCCACCTGCAGCCCCTATCTGCTTATCTATATAAAGATTTTCTACCTGAGGGTCTGAATCTCTAGTCTGTACGGTCTTTTTCTCTCCCATACGTGTCTTATCTCTAGGAGAGTAGTTATGAACATTATCTACTTCACTCTCAGAAGCATCCGTAACTTGAGCCACACCCTCCTCTTTGGCCTCAAAGGAAGGAATCTCTCCTCCAACCTTCTTACCAAGGTCAGTAAGAATAGCGGCAAAAGACCCAAGGTCCATCTCACGTATCTTTTCAAAAGGTGCCCAAACATGTAAATCGTGTTCGTCTGAAAGGTCGATATTACCCGTGGCACTGACCCAATAGAAGGTAATTTCTCGTTGCTCTTGAACAGGACTACCTACATATAGAGGTCTTGTCATAATCTTCTTAGCCATGACAATATCAAGCCCTGTCTCTTCCTGTACTTCTCGGTAGAGAGCATCCTCAAGGTCTTCGTCTACCTTTACATGACCTCCAGGTAAATCCCAGAAAGGAGTCCTCACATCCTTTAATAAGAGAACAGAGTTATCACTACCTGGAATTATTGCTTTAACTATCTTGTCAGTATCAGCAGACTCCCGTTCAGGAACAAAAGCCTCTTCCTCTTTATGAGTATGCCACTTATCCTCATCCCCTAAATCATTAGTGGCAGAATCTACGATTTCCTCAACAGGCAAAGAAAGCTGTTTCTTTATTCGTTTCCCACGTTTACTTATTTCACCATCACCAGCCGCCATCACTTGACTGGGAGGTTCGCTGGGAGGAGTATAGCTCGCAGGTTCAGAGCGAGGCGAGTCGTATAGAGGAAGGGATTGCCCCCCTGGAGAAGGAGGAGAAGGAATTTCACCCCCAACAGGAGTGTTTCCTGCTGAGGTATCAAATCCTTCCATAAAGGAACCTACTACTCCTTTGTCACCTGTTACTTCTGCAAGCGAAGGGCCACTATAAGCTGGTGGGTCAGAAGGTGTGGTAGCTGCTGGTGGTGCCGCTGCTAATTTTGATAAAAACTCCTCCGCAACAGAGCCTTTAGAAACAGAATCACCTTCATGGTACTTAAGAACAGTCATTAGATGACCAGATGAGTAATCAAACTTACCTGACAGGTCATCTCCTATAATTCGTCCTAACTCACCAATAAAATGGTGGGAATCTTCAATAGCCGCCACCATTGTTTTTATTTCGTTGACACTAACCTTTTCCTTCCCCACAACTTTCTTTTCTATACCAAGATATATATC
>Ga0114993_10003928_pt1 | contig 15108 bp, 17 predicted proteins | sample ArcticOcean_MG_C_FD_87042 | JGI IMG/M metagenome (GOLD analysis project Ga0114993, IMG submission 87042) | Marine microbial communities from western Arctic Ocean - ArcticOcean_MG_CB2_150 | ecosystem: Environmental > Aquatic > Marine > Oceanic | place: Arctic Ocean: Canada Basin | collected...
GAGCCATCTCTAGATCTTATTAAAAAATGTGTTCGTATCAATAAACCTATAGCAATTGGCACAACAGGATTTTTACAAGAACAATTATCATTAATTTTTGAAGCATCGAAAGAGATTCCAATACTGCTTGCTCCTAATATGAGCCACGGTGTAAATGTAAGCTTTGCAGCTCTAGAAGATATATCTAAATCATTAAAGAATTATGATGTAAGTATTATTGAAACTCATCATGAAAATAAAATTGATTCACCCTCTGGTACCGCAATAAAAATGGCAGAAATTATATGTCAATCTAAAAATGTTCAACTTGGAGACGTAAATTCTAAAGACTGCCCAATTAAATTTACTTCTCATAGAGAAAATACTGAAATAGGAACGCATCACGTAATTTTTAAAAGTAAATCTGATGAGATATATCTAACTCATATAGCAAACGATAGATCAATTTTTGCTTTGGGGGCATTAGATACTGCTGTATGGGTCAGCAAGCAACAACCCGGTTTATATAATTATCAGCACTACATATCCTCTAAATCATGAGAGAATATGCTGTTTTATTTCCAGGACAAGGTTCTCAACACCAGGATATGTTGTCTACTTACATAGATAATAAAATATTTTGCAATACGATTAATGAGGCTTCCGATATTCTGGAATATAATATTGTCGAAATTGTAAAAGATGAATCCAAACTTAATAACACTTTATATACACAACCTATCATGGTTGCCATATCAACAGCAATGTGGAGAGTATGGAAAGAGAAATGTAATAAAGCCCCATCTTTTGCTGCGGGCCATAGTTTGGGTGAATATAGCGCATTAGTAGCTAATGGATTCATCTCTTTTTCAGATTGTCTAGATGTAGTCCAAGAGCGAGCAAAACTAATGAATTCTTCAATGGATGGCATTAAAGGCGGTATGGCAGCTATTATTGGCCTAAATCCTAAGGATATTAAGGATATATGCACTAATCTTTCGAGTAAAAACAGTATTATAGAAGCAGTTAACTATAATTCTGACATGCAAACTGTTGTTGCTGGACATATTGATGTTGTTACAAAATCTGTAGATATTTTTAAATCTTCAGGTGCTAAGATAGTTAAACTCCTGCCGGTTAGTATTGCAGCTCACACATCACTAATGAAAAAATGTTCAGAAAATCTTCATAAAGTATTGTTAAATAAAGATTTATTAGAGTTAAAAAAAGATAGTCCTGTCGAACCTTCTGCAAGACATAGTTTTTCAGTAATACATAATGTAGATGCTTCATCGAAAACAGACAATCATGATATAATTGACTCATTGGTAAAACAAGTCTATAGCCCAGTATTATGGACACAAACAATAAAAAATATTAATAATTTGAATACAAATATCTTTATAGAAATTGGCCCAGGCAATGTACTTGCAGGCTTGAATAAACGCATTCTTAGTGACGCTAATACTGTTTCAATATCAGATTTTAAGAATATTGATGATGCATTGAGGCTTATATCTGATGCCTAACTCAAAAATTGCATTAATTACAGGAGCTAATAGAGGCATAGGCTTTGAAATCTTAAAATCATTTATTAATGATGGTTATACTGTTATTGGGACGTCTCGATCTCAAGATGGCGTCGATATTATTAACAAAAGTATAAATGATTCAAAATCAAAAGGCTTTGGGTTAATACTTGATGTAAAAAATAAGGATCAAATCAAGGAAATTAATAAGAAAATTAAAGAAGAATATGGGAATGTCTCGGTTCTAGTAAATAATGCAGGAATTACAAAGGATAACTTGCTTATAAGAATGAGCGAGGAAGAATGGAATGAGGTTATTGAGACTAATTTAACATCAATTTTTCGTGTTACCAAAGAATTCGTTAAAGATATGATGAAAGACAGATATGGCAGAGTCATTAACATAGGTTCTGTTGTTGGTTTAAGTGGAAATGCTGGACAAACCAACTATTCCTCAACAAAAGCTGCTATTTTAGGTTTTACAAAATCTCTGGCAAAAGAAGTAGCGAGCAGAAATATAACTGTAAATTCAATCTCACCTGGATTTATAGCAACAGATATGACAAGTGAGCTGAAAGAAGAACAAAAGGATGCTCTAATTAAATCAATACCTCTTTCAAGAATGGGATTGCCTGCAGAATTAGCTAATGTCGTTAAGTTTATAGCATCAGATGAAGCATCATATATAACTGGAGAAAATATTAATGTAAATGGTGGTTTATATATGTGAAAAAATATAATTTTCTTGTAGAATGTTTATAAATTAATATCATGACAAATTACATAGAGTCAATAAGGAGAAAAATAGATGAGTAATATAGAGGAAAGGGTAAAAAATATTATTATAAAACAACTTGGGGTTAAAGAAGGTGATGTCAAGAATGAATCAAAATTTATTGAAGACCTGGGTGCTGATTCACTTGATACAGTAGAACTTGTTATGGGATTAGAGGAAGAATTTGATACTGAAATTCCAGATGAAGAAGCTGAAAAAATTACATCAGTTCAAGAAGCTATTGATTACATAAATAATAATCTCAAGTAAATTATATAATGAAAAAAAGAAGAGTTGTAGTCACAGGAATGGGGTGTCTAACACCAGTTGGAAATACTATCAAACAATTTTGGGATTCTATTTTAGCGGGTAAATCAGGTGTGTCTAAAATCACATCTTTTGATGCAAAAGATATGTCTGTAAAATTTTCTGCCTCAGTAAAAGATTTTGATGTAGAAAAATATTTAAATATCAAAGAGCAAAGAAAAATGGATTTATTTATGCAGTATGGCATGGCTGCAGGTATAGATGCGATATCTGATTCTGGAATAAATGATGAAGGATTAGATAGAGAAAGAATTGGAATATCAATTGGTTCTGGAATAGGGGGTCTTAAGTTTATCGAAAATACTCATACAGTCTATGAAAAATCTGGCGCCAGAAGAATTTCTCCTTTTTTTGTTCCAGGATCAATTATCAATATGATTTCAGGAAACTTATCTATCAAGTATGGGTTTAAAGGCCCAAACTTATCTATTGTTACAGCTTGCACAACAGGAACTCATAATATTGGAGAAGGTTTTAGGCAAATTCAGTATTCTCATGCTGACGCAATGATTTGTGGAGGTGCAGAGATGGCAACCACACCTTTAGGAGTTGGTGGTTTTGCTGCTGCTAGAGCCTTGTCTACAAGAAATGATGATCCAGAAAAAGCTAGCAGGCCTTGGGATAAAGATCGAGATGGGTTTGTTCTTGGTGATGGTGCTGGCGTGATTGTGTTAGAAGAATTAGAACACGCAAAAAAAAGGAACGCTAAAATTTATGCAGAAGTAAATGGCTATGGTATGAGCGCAGACGCATTCCATATGACTTTGCCATCTGAATCTGGTGATGGAGCCTGCAGATGTATGACTAATGCTATTCAGGATGCAAATATTAGCCCAGAAGAAATAGGGTATATTAATGCTCATGGGACATCTACGCCTGCTGGCGATGTTGTTGAGGTTAGAGCAGTCAAAAAGACTTTTTCAAAACATGCAGATAGTTTAGTTATTAACTCAACAAAATCTATGATAGGACATCTTTTGGGGGCTGCAGGAGGTGTTGAAGCAATTGCGAGCATCTTGTCTTTGCAACATCAAAAAGTTCATCCTACTATTAATATTTTTAACCAAGACCCGGAATGTGACTTAGATTTTAATGCTTCAGGATCTAGAGAAATAGATATGAAATATGCTCTGAGCAATTCATTTGGGTTTGGTGGTACAAATGGGTCTCTAATATTCTCAAAATATGATTAAATATTAGGATGTCTCAACCTAAATTTAACATCTATATAAATAAAAAATCCGTTCCAATAAATGACAGAGGATTCAATTATGGTGACGGAATATTTGAAACAATTCTTGTTAGAAATAAAAAAGCAATATTCATTGACGATCATCTAACCCGATTGTGTGGTGGTTGTGTGAAACTAGGCATTAAAAAACCAACCACGGCTTTGATTAAGAAAAATATAAAATTATGTATAGGATCTACCAATAATTGTATTTTAAAAATTTTACTCACAAGAGGTTCTTCTCAACTTGGATATTCTTTTTCTGATAAATTAATACCAAATCTATATTTTATAAAAATCAAAACAAAAAAAAAGAAAACACAAAATAGTAACATTAAGCTAGGTATCTCCAAGGTTTATCTGGACTCAATACCTACATTATCAAAAATAAAACATTTAAATAGACTTGAACAGGTGCTTGCAGTCAATGAATTAAACGATCGTCCGCTATATTCTGATTTATTGATTTTGAGTAAAGAAGAGAATATTATTGAAACCATTTCATCAAACATATTTTTTATAAGAAATAATAATAATAAATTAATTTTTGAAACGCCTATAATTGAAAAATATGGCATTGATGGGATTTTAAGAAAAAAAATAATTCAATATTTAAAAAAAATAAAAATGAAGGTAGTTGTCAAAGATATACCAATTAGAGATTTAAACCGCTATAACGCATGTTTTAAGACAAATTCAATAAATGGCGTTATACTTATTGATCAAATCCAAAAAAAGAAATTTTCTAGACCTAACTTGTTATATAATATATTAGATGATTTTATTTATATTAATTCATGACTAGTAGTAAATTTATTATTTTCGAAGGTAACGAGGGCACAGGCAAATCAACTCATATAAGTTTTGCCTCAAGCTATTTAACACAAAAGAAAATTAAACATATAGTAACAAGAGAGCCGGGTGGTACTCCGCTGGGAGAATCAATTCGCTCAACACTACTTGATCAAAATTCAAGCCTCGACGCTCTTTCTGAGGCTCTGTTGTTTTATGCTTCAAGAATTATTAATTATAATCAAATAATTCTTAACTCATTGGAAAAAAATGAATATGTCATTTGTGATCGGTTTCATTATTCAACTCTTGTATATCAAGGGATAGCTGTAAACGATGAGAATGTTATTAAATTACATAAAGTTTTAGATTCATATTTTTCAAAGAATGTTTCCTTAGTTTTTCATTTAGATGCCAGTATTGAAAATTGTTTATCTAGAATTGAGTCCAGACCATCATCTGATAAATTTGAAAATCAAGGAAAAGATTTTTTGATTAAAATAAAAAATTCCTATAATCAAATATTTGAAAATAACAATAAAGTTGTGAAAATAATGACAGACTCAGGTAAAGAAAAAGTTCAGAAAATAATTGCTACACAATTAGATAATCTAATCAATGAAGAATAATATTAAAATAAATCTCGAACAATTTTATAAACAATATAATTTACAAGAAAGAAACTATAATTTAATTATTTCAAGCCCCAATGGATATGGAAAATTTGAATTTATAGAGGCTGTGATGGAAAAATATTTTCAAGATCATAATATCAGCGTGAAGTCAGATTTACTTTCGCATCCAGATGTTTATTATATGTCATTACCCTTATATGATAAATCTGGAAAATTATTAAGAGTAATTAATAACAACGAAAGACTCTTATATGAATTTGGATTTGAGGAAAAAATTGATAACTGTAGGGTAGGGAGTGAAATTACAATTGACCAAGTAAGAGACTTGAGCAAGTTTACATCAATTACATCTCATTATAATCATAAATTTATAATTATTAATAATTGTAATTACTTAAACAAAGAGTCATCAGCGGCTTTACTTAAAACGCTTGAAGAAACAAATTCTCCAGCTATTTTTTTCCTACTAACTTCAGAAAAAGGCATAATTCAGGATACTATAATTAGCAGATGCCATAACTTTAAATTTAAAATTGAAACACAAGCTTATGGTGGGACAAGTTTCTTTGATTACTATTTATCTCAAATACCTAAAATTCAAAATTTTTTTACGGAATTTAATTATATGAGTGATTATGATAAAATAGAAAATGAATTAGAAATGTTATTTCGTAAAAAAATTAACCCTCTATCTTTATCTGATTCATGGTCTAATCGCGGCAATGTGTTAATAGATTATCTGCTATTTTTCTTTGCAATTATGATGAAAGGTGATTATCTGAATATGGATTCTAGGCTAAAAAATTTATATCTTGCTCTCCATGAAAAAATATCAATATCCTCTGACAGATCAATAGAGATAATCAGATTATTGCTTCAAAGAAAAAAGGATTTATATACAAATGTAAATAAAAAATTATTTTATGATAATTTATTAATTGTCTTGAATGAGAAATTGTACTAACATTCTTTTAATGAAAAACAGTCCTGATAAAAATATAATTACAATGTTCAAACATACCAATACTTCTGCGACGATATTATCAGTAAGCGGTTCTTTTGACTTAATCAGGGGTGGTCATCTAGAAGAGCTAGATATGGCTTATGAGACATGGGGAAAACTTAATGAAGAAAAATCTAATGTAGCGGTAATTTTTACTGGATTATCAGCTGACTCTCATGTTACTTCTTCTGATAGAGATAAATCTCCAGGTTGGTGGGATGGAATGGTTGGAAAAAACAAAGCAATTGATACTAATAAATATTTTGTTATATGTATCAATACGCTAGGAAGTTGTTTTGGCTCAACAAGCCCTGTATCAGTTAATAAAAAAACTGGAGAACCATATAGGCTAACTTTTCCTGAGCTAACAGTTGAAGACATGGCTAACGCATCTTTCATACTTCTTAAAAAACTAGGAATTAATAAAATAAATTTACTAGTAGGACCTTCATTAGGGGGGATGAAAGCATTAGCTTTTTCAATCTTACATAATGATTTTGTAGAAAATATAATTCTTATCTCTACAGCTACTCAAGCATTGCCATTTGCAATTGCGGTTAGGTCTTTACAAAGAGAGGTGATTAGAAAAGACCCGCTTTGGAACAATGGATTCTATTCTTACAAAAAACCACCATTAAATGGTGTAAGGATTGCAAGAAAAATAGGTATGGCTTCTTACCGTTCAGCTTCTGAGTGGACTCAGAGATTTGGAAGAAAAAAATCATCAAATAATAAGCTTAATCAAAACACATTTGGCATAGAGAATACTAGCTTTGAATATGAAATTGAATCTTACTTAGAACACCAGGCTGTAAAATTTCAGAATATTTTTGATGCAAACTGTTATCTGTATTTGTCTCGTGCTATGGACTGGTTTGATGTCGCTGATCATGGAAAATCAACCGTAGATGCTTTATCAGAAACGAATATAAAAAATGCTTTAGTTTTAGGAGTTTCAACCGATATTCTTTTTCCCCTCCAACAACAAAAAGAAATAGCTGAGAGTTTAACTTTAGCTAATACCAAAGTTGAATATAAAGAATTAAACTGTATTGAAGGGCATGATTCATTTTTAGTTGATATACCTACATTTACAAATGAGATTAAGGCCTTCATATCTCGTTTATGAAATTTAAATTTTTATTTTTCCTGTTGCCATTTTCTCTTTTATTAGTTACAGGCTGTGCTACTAAAGACCATACTAACGATAATGAATATCAAGCTTTAGTGATAAAAGTAGTTGATGGGGACACAATACATGTTCTTCAAAATAATGTTACAAAGAAAATACGTTTACTTTACATTGACGCACCTGAAATTAAACAAGATTATGGCGTTGAGTCAAAATTATTTCTATCAAATATCTTGCTAAATAAAAAAGTGATTATACATTCAGACTCAAAGGGCAGATACGGAAGAGAATTGGGAGAAGTTTATATATATAATGATAACAATTCTATATATGTTAATGCTAAAATGATTAAAAGCGGTAATGCTTGGGTCTATAAAATGAATCGCAAAAATGAATATCTAATTAATCTTGAAAATTTTGCAAAAATCCATGAATCAGGTTTATGGTCAAAAAATTCTGCTATTGAACCTTGGGTTTTTAGAAAAACTAAAAAATAGGGGACAATAAATGCTACCCATATCTTTTGTTATTTTATAGTATATCTATACAGAGAAGGATGTTGTAGGATATTTGAAGAAATGAAAAAAACTCTAACATATATAGCAATTATGATTTTTTGTGTTTCTTGTGCGACTCCAAAAGCCATGGACATAAGAAGAGCTGATGATGATGTGATGACATGTAACGAGTTAAAGCTCGCTATTGAGCAGGCTAATTTAAATGAGGATATAGCCCATTCTGAGAAAGGTATGACTGATGGAAATATTCTCTCAGGTCTATTTTTCTTTCCAGCATATTTTGTAACATACGGCACATCTGTCCATGCTCAATACAATGCATCCGAAAGAAAATACCATCTTATTGGTTTATTAAAAACCAAAGGTTGTTCAAGACCTAAAAGTGCTAAATATCAAGAACTTGTATCCGAAAGGTTAATGGAGTTAGAGGCACTAAAGAGCCAATTTGTTCGCGGCATTATAACTGAAGATGAATATATGCTTGCAAGAAAACAACTTCTCATTGAGTTTGACTAAGCGTAATTTTTCTATTATTGCTTAATTATCAGCCTTCCAGAATAATCAATTCTATTCATCAGTGGCGTTACATTGGTTTTAGAGAAATACTCGTCTACTGCCTTTTTTGCGCCAGAAAAATGCCCATAGTCATCAACAATTAAAACTCCGCCTATAGATAGAAGAGGGTATAATTGCTCTAATTCATATTTTGTGGACTCATACCAGTCGGTATCTAGTCTTAAAAGTGCGATATTTTGCGGCTTTATTTTGCTAAGAGTATTTTCGACCTTACCTTCTATAAAATGTATACGTTCTTCTGGGAACATTGTTTTTTTCATGTTTTTTTTAACCATTTCTAAGGGCGCATATGCCCACATATTAAATTTATCTGTATTTTTAGGTGTATTTTTTAGTAAATCACTGCCAGATACATTAGTTTCGATCTCACAATCATCGTCAGTTGGTTCTGTCATACCGTCAAACGTGTCATACATCCATATTTTGCGTTCTTTTTCCTCCTGATTTACCAATGTTTTTGCCATCAACATGCATGATCCGCCTTTCCATACACCGCATTCAACAAAATCACCCTTAATCTTGTTTTTTATGATATATGTAATAGCGTTTTTTAACGCATACACTCTCTCAATACTTGTTGCAGTATATGCCTCAATCATCTTGTATTCTTCAATAAAATTACTATCTATATCAATAGGATATACATCTTTTTTAATTCTATTTATCTTTAAATTAAAGATTTTTAGTATGTATTTTATTATTCTTTTCATTATATTATCCAACTATTATTGAAATTAACCTTATCATTTAATCTTTTGTTGCTATTTTATATATATATATGCAATAGGGGCGACAATGTCTTTAATATATAACTTCGTATAATATATATTATGTCTAATTATTCATATAAATAATCTTTATAAAGTATAGTATCATTTAAATTAACTTTATTTTCACCCCTACGTGGATATGCAAAACTTCTTTCTTTAGAAAAATTCTCAAAGTAATCTTTATTAGATAGCTTTGAATCATCTGTAGCTAAACAAAAAAGTATATCTTTAAGAATATGTTGAGGTGTATTATATGGGCGGTTAATATTGAAAGTAGATTTTTCGCACACGCTGCCATCATGATATACGCCCCCATATGTACCTAGCCTGTCTTGTGCAAAAAATTTTCTTGATCTTACAAGTTTGTGGTTAGATTTAGAATCAGATCTTTTATCCCATGTTAAATGTTGTGACAATATTGGACCATGGTCACCCCAGATATAGACAATAGCGTTGCTATCATTCTTTTTTATATTCTTTAAGGCGATAACAAGTAGTTTTGATGTGATATTAGCGTTTTCCAGATAGTCATCTCTAAAACCATTGAATTGATCTTTATTTGTTATATTAAAGTCATAAGCAGTATGTCTCGTGCTAAGTATATGTCCTATATATAACTGAGGATTAGGCTTAGATGAAAAACTTTCAATATTTTGCAAGTCCCAGGCAAGATTAAAATCAAGTCCCTTATAATGAAGTTTTTCAGTTATGGTATATTTTTTTAAGAAAGAAAATTTAGTTCTAATTTTGCAATAACCAAAAAAACCAATCAAAGATGATCTTGGTGATATTAAATCACAAATTGAATGATTTATTCGTTTGCCATCCTGTCTAGTTCTTAATAGATAATTATCGACATATGGTCCTTTATTTACACCAAAATGAGGCCACTCATGTGCTACAGAAGTTTTGTAACCATTTGCCTTAAAGATCATCATTAACGGACTGGGCGTTAAGCCATTCATTAAATTATTCCTATTCATTGGCGTTGGACAATATTTGCATAATGAGCCACCATCCTCTAGAGCAAACCAGTACTCTTTAGTTAAAGAAAGCATTGAAAGATAAGACGGTATTGTTCTGTCACCACCAGAAAAAACATTTTTATAAGATACAAAGTTTTTATTTAAAAAATCATGAAGATCAGTCCTGTCTAAATTAAGATGTTTTTTTAACAAAGATTTTGGAACTAAAGCATCAACGCCAATAATATATACATTTGGTTTTTGTTTGAAAGATATTGGCAGTATTTTTAGTTGAGCAACCTCTTCTGAGTTATTTATGTTTGATCTGTATTTTGATAAATTTGGCATCAACATAATCAGTGCAGTTATAGTAGCTAAAAATATAATAATAGGTTTTTGAAGTTTCTTATAATCATTCAATATATTTAATAATGTATATGCAAAGAAAAGCCCTGTAAGCATTAAAAATAATTCTATTTTAAATGGTTGTTTTATCAACCCTTGGTTAAAAACTAGATTAACAGCATAAACATTGAAAAATATAAATAATGCGAGAGTAAATTTCTGTGAATAAAGCAATACCAGTTTATATTTAATTAAAAAATATTCGATTACAGAAATAAATGTAATCCATATTGTAATTAAAAAAATATCTTTGCTCGAGATATTTGCATATGAGCCTAGGTATGTTAAAGAAAAATATAATAATGTTACTAATAACGTTATATATAGATAGGTTTTTGATAGTATGAAAGTTCTATTCATTTGCTAGATCTTTTATATATTGAGCGGCAATATTAGATGATTTGCCGATATTATAGACATAATCTGTTACATCAAGTTGCTTGGAGTCTATATCTTTTATTATCCTTCTGATATTATCTTTGCCATTCCATATTTGTCCGCATTTATTTCTCATTCTATTTTCAAAAGAATCCATGGGAAGTTTGTGAAAATCAGAATTATTAATTCTTGCCGGCGTATCATAAAATAAAATTGGCTTTTTTAAAGCCAGGGCATATTCCCAAGCTATGCCTGACCAATCTGTTACTAATGCTGTTGATTCAAATAATGTCTCATCACGAGAAACATCTTGTTCAAAAGAAAGATCTTTATTATTAATAAACTTAGACTTAATTTTTGTAATTTCATCAAGCGAGTATTTAAATGTTTCCGGATGTGGTCTTAGAGTAACTCTATAACCTTGTGAAATAAGCGAGTCAACTATCTCTATCCCCTTCCCTATTTCAATAATTCCATTTTTCCCCCATGTTGGAGCTATTAATACCATTTCTTTTTCTTTATTAACTTTGACATTCCCCGTATATTTTTCATATTTTTTTATTAACATGTCAATTTTAGCATAACCTGTTTCCACTGTTGCTTTCTTGGGGAGACCATAAAATTTCTCTAGCATTTTTACTTCTTCTACATGATGAGGGCCCGGACAAAATATGACATCAAAATTATCAATAGCGCCTTTTCTAAGCGCACTAGAAAAACTATTCAATGCATGATGTGTATATATATAATATTTTGTTTTACTAGATTTTTTAACCTTATAATTACCTAGATCAGGCATTGTCATTATTAATATCTTTGTATTTATGTTTTGAAAAAACCAAGTTCTCAACATTCCTTCATCTATAAGCATATGTTTTAACTTTTTATTTTTATATTGCAGCCCCGGATCTTGTTCGTCTGAAGTAATATAGTGAATATCTATATCAGTTATATTTAAAACTTCAATAACTATATCTTTTAAGTATGGCCAATAATTTTTTCCTTCAGAATAAAATGTTATAGATTTTTTTTTACTATCTAAGGCTAGATAATCCCAAACACTAATCCACTGTTTTAAATACGCTAGCATATTTCTTGATTCATTTATTTATTACGAAATAAATTTAAAAATTCTTTAATTTTTTGTATCACAAGTCTTAAATAATAACCAATAGTTGCCATTACAAATACGATTGCACTTATTATCATACTTCCTGTTCCCGGGTCAATATAAGCTAATGCGATATTTGGAGATATCGATAAAGATATAAAGATGATAATCAAACTGTCTTTGAATAATTTTTTCATAAATTAATTTTATAGCAGTTCATATTAGAATACTATATTTCATTTACATGTTTGTCCGCAAAAATTAAATTATACATTAGGTTTTTTCAGCAATTAACCTCATAACCAAAGTATCGTCATTTCTATATTTCATAACCCACCTTTTTTTAATAATTTATTCATGAAAATTAAACATTTAGGACTGATTTAACTTACCATTAATTAACTTCATAAAAAACAACCTAAACATTTCTGAGGAATCTTTGTTTTCTATATCGTAATATTTATTCAAATATTTTTTAATATTATTATTATACTTTTTCATATACTTTTTTTTATTTAATAATATTTCATCTATGATAGATTCTAATTCGGAAAAGCTATTCATCCAATCACCGGGTAGTGAGCGTAAATAATCTTCATCTAAACTTACATGTTTTTTATATATTTGATGATCGGGTAAACAAAAAAATTGCGGTTTATCAGTGATGCAGTAATCTATAGATGTTGTTGAATAATCATTCATGAGTATGTCTGTTTCATGCATTAAATTATTAACATCAATCAGAGTCTTATCATTTTTTATCAAGGAAAATCTTCTATTACTAATAGATATATTTGGTCTATTCATAGGATGCGGAGAATATATAAACAAGATATTTTTGGCTTCTAATAAGTCTGAAAACTTTTTTCCTGTAAAACCTTCTATATTTATTAGCGGAATATCTGACTGATAATTTCTCCATGTTGGCGTGTATAGTATTACGGTTGAGCTTATTATATCTAAATCAGGAAAAAGTTTTTTAATCAGTGATTTATCTTTATATTTGTGTTCCGACTCTTTCTTATTATATAGCGCATCATTTTTTGGATAACCATATGATATAATTTTCTCTTTAGGGAATTTATAGAGTCTACTACCATTATTCTCACATGTATATTTAGATGGAAAATTTATATAATCAAATCTATGCATTCTTCCAATTAAATTTGAATCTAGTTTTAATTCATCAGTTTTAGGACCAAAGCCATGCGTAAGAGATATTTTACAAACATCATTCTCATCAAGAATAGAAAATAAATCTACATACGCATCCCCTGAACTAACTACAATTCTTGTTTTTAGCATAATCCAGATAGATTTAAATATATTACTATAAGAAATATACTTAAAAGATTGTGACTTCAAATGATTTTTTACTGTTGAATTATTTGTAAACCAATAAACACTAAGATTAGAGTGTTTAGATAAATATTCATATAAATGTCTGCTATTTCCAGAATATTCTTGATAATCATGACAACTAAAAAGAACAACATCATGTTTTGGTACTAAGAATTTAGGCAGATAGAATATATATTTACCAATAGTTTTTAATATACTTTTTATCATCTTCCTTTTTTATTAGTTAAATATATCTATTCATTAGCTAGATATACGCCTTCCTTGTTATTATCTTTATAAGCACTGTTAATATTTTTTACAAATAAATATCTTAAAGCGGGATGTATTACATGATGATCTTCCCCCTGAAAATTATCAACAGATAAACGCTTTATTTTTTTGGTACTTGTTAAAAAAGGCAGAGCTTTTTCTAATGCCAAAGATCTTATAAGGGGATCATATATCTGGTCAATAAAACAACCCTGGTCATCATTGACAAAGATATTTTGATCAATACCTCTGATATCTAAAATTTCACCTCTATCAAGTTCTGCTTTCATAATAAATGTTGTACATGAGACAGTTTTGTTTTTTAAATAACTATAGTAAAAACATGTACTTCCTCGATAATACTCAGTATCACCAGGGTGTACATGAATAAAATTGATATCTAAAGACAATATCTCTTTTCTTAGTATCCCTCCTCCAGTAAATATAAAATTTTTGCAATTACTTTTTATTAAAATATTTTTCAATTCTTCACTATTAATATCTGTACTTTTGATTGAAGAAAAATCAATATCAGCACCCTGATTTAATCGTGTAAGGTCATAATGAATAGGAAAATACTTGTCAGCATAGTTATATTTCTCTGCTTCTATTAAAATATTTTTAGATAAAAAAGGCCATTTTCCCATCACTATAACTTCTTTGGGGGTTATATGATTTTTAGCTAATACATTAAGATATGCTAAAGATCTTGTCGAAGGATATAAGATAATGCCAAAATTAGATATGTTCATTGTATTTCCTAAGGATTAAAATTTCATGATGGAACAGATATTTGAGATATAGGGATTTGTGAATATCTTCTGATGAAAAATTATCAAGAATAAAATCATTGATTTTTATTGAAGTGCTTAAAGGGCTAAAATCTTTCGTTTTTAAATGCAGCATTTGTAGTAAATATGAAATCTTGAATAATATATTAATATCATTTGGAAAAGAATTAGTATCCATTTTCTTATCATGAGAATTTAATTTAGAATAAATAACTCTATGAATCTCGAAGTATCGTTTTAGATATGAAATTAATTTTTTGTCTATTTTATCGGACAGTTTAGATTCTATTATAATCCTATCTAGTTCACCATTAAGACTAAATTGTTTTTTCTCATATTTAGCTGCATCGTTAATTAAATTACATATTTCAGATTTTATATGATTGATATTCTGATTCATCGGGTAATCTGATTTTTCTAAGAATATTTTCCGTGAATTCAAAAAATCTTCAAGATATCGGGATAAATTAATAGTTGGATAAGAATAATTTTTTTTAGTATTCATTGTTTTAAAACTCAAATTGCTTACTAAGAAATAAATCTTTTGCAACCAGATAATCATCACCGGTATCAATCTCTA
>Ga0114993_10003933_pt1 | contig 15095 bp, 15 predicted proteins | sample ArcticOcean_MG_C_FD_87042 | JGI IMG/M metagenome (GOLD analysis project Ga0114993, IMG submission 87042) | Marine microbial communities from western Arctic Ocean - ArcticOcean_MG_CB2_150 | ecosystem: Environmental > Aquatic > Marine > Oceanic | place: Arctic Ocean: Canada Basin | collected...
CCCTTAATAAATTTTAACGGCCGTTTAGATTTTAAATCTCAAGATTGATTCCACGGCTTATCAACAGAAAAAATGATTTTGTAGCCAACTGGCGTTTGTTTTCCCCATGTTACACAGGGATGTGGATCGAATATATATTGCCAAAGAATTTTGGTTTCACTAGCTTATTTTAAGGCTTGGTACTCAGGAACTACCGTCCCAAGCGGGGGTGAAAGTGTCAGGCTTATTTAGGCTTTTTTCACTTGGGAGTGAGAAGTTTTAGATCGAGACGGCTTGGCGGGGCGACTAGCTAGGCCGTTTGTGGTTAATTTTGGTAGGTTTTAGTAATTAGGCAATCGATTATTAACATACATACTCGCAATAATATCCTCCCTAAAACTTTACCGCCTTGGGTCGTCCAAGGCGGTTTTATTTTTGTCTAACTTCCCTGAAATGTTGCTAAGATTTACGTATGGGTCGAGGCTCTCTAAAACCAGCTTAAATTAATTATGTCAATAAACTGGTTTGCGAGAATAAGAGGAGACAACGTCGCTATTTTAATAATTATTGGCTTGGCATCGGTCCCGCAATTAACGCGGGATCCAGCCTTTTCTGGAACAGGTTTATTCTCCAATCGAGGTGAGCGCCAGTAGATCTGCCAGTTGAACCAACAGTGCCGATTTTAGCTCCTTTTCTTATTTTATTCCCGACACTAACAAAGGTTTTTTTGAGGTGCAGAAAAGTTGAAGACACACCATGGCCGTGGTCAAGGACAATGGTCCATCCGGTAAAATATAGATCAGACACCATCCGTACAATTCCATCTTGAGGCGCAGATATGGGCGTGTTTTCGGGCGCAGCTATATCAATACCGTAATGAGGGGCACGGGGTTTGCCGTTTAAGATGCGTCTGCTCCCATAGACACCGGTAACAATTCCTTTCACAGGCCAGGAAAAGGAACCAGCAAAGGCATTAATGCTACTGGCATGGGCGCGTGCCAAAATCACCAACTTACGATCACGCGCAATACGTTCTAGTACGACCGGGGGAGGCGTCACCATCTCCGTGGGAAGACCATCAATTCTTTGTTCAGGGTAATTTCTTGTTGATGGCTTAAGAACAAGCTTCTCGATGGTTCCATTAGGGTATTTGGCCTGAACTATGAGTATTGTTGTATCATCTCGATGAAACCCCGCGACTGCTAGGCCTTGAGGTGTAACCATCGTTTTTTTGCCGTTGATGGTAAGTTTAGCTCCCGGCTTTGTTTTTAATACTAGCAAGCCACCTTGGATAGCCTGGCCATTAAGAATTTCAACAGCACCAGCTTGGCCCAGGGAAAAATAAGGTAGTGTCAAAAATAACAAAAACCTTAAACGATGCAGTAATATAGGCAAAACCAATTTAACCTTTAAAATGTTAAATAACAGACGAAAAAGAAGAGCATTGGCATTTTTGGTAGTATCATAATGTTAATTTCTAAATTATGCCTTTTAAACGAGTGCACCAGCTTCTTGGCGTATTCGACCATGACGATATTACAATCTACTATAAACTCTACAGCTATTTTTTTGCGAGGCGTTTTAATTTTTCCAATGCGACCGCCGCCTCTTCTTTCCATCCAATAGTGCCGACAAAATTGCTTTTACTATTAAGGAGTAAAACAGAAGCTGTATGGTCAAAAGTGTAGCCCCCGTCAGATGTTTCTGTGCGCTTCCAGTAAACTTTCCAGGATTTAGCGAGGGACTCCACGTCGTTGGTATTGCCAGTAATGGCAATAAACCTCTCGTTGAAAGCACTCAAGAAGTTCATTAATACCTCGGGTGTATCACGTTCAGGATCCAATGTGACAAAATACACCTTTATTCGGTCTGCCTTGGTTCCTAATTCATCCAATAACATGGACAGTTTCGACATTGTTGTTGGACATACTTCAGGGCAATGGGTGAAGCCAAAAAATAGTGCTGAAGGGTGCCCCACAAAATCTTGCTCAGTAATTACCATGCCACGATGGTCAATTAAGCTAAAAGGGCTACCAATAGTAAATTCTTTTGGCGAGGAAGTCTTCTTTTTGGGGAAGTCGAAAAAAAATAAATAAACAAGCGCAAGACAGACAGTGGTTATTCCTGTCAAAAATAAAGTTTTTCTCGTGTTCATCAACATGATGCGCCCTAGAAATATTTTGAAAAATTTCCCGTATTTACTTTTTAAAATATATTGTTAAATAAATTAAAAACGAGCCCTAATATTATCGGCCAGGGGCACAACGTATAATTCTGAAGAGCCCCGTAGCATGAGAGCTAAAATTTTTAAATACCGATATATTCATAACTTGATTTCCTTGGTCATCTTTCTTTTTGTTATTTTGACTTTAGATACAAGTAAAATCTTATATGCAAATGAAAATACCTATAATATCGGTAGCCTGCGTATATCTTCGTTTTACTTGCGTGGCACCATTCAAAGAAGGCCTGCCGCGGGCTACATGACGATTCAGAATTCGGGGCAAATATCAGATAGTTTATTATCGGCATCTTCACTAATGGCCGGGATGATCGATTTTCATGAGACCCGTGTTGAGAGTGGAATTGCTAAAATGCGCCAATTGCGTCACATAGCGGTTAAACCTAAATCCACGACGGTTCTAAAACCCGGCGGTCTCCATCTCATGATAAAGGAGTTAAAAATACCGCCTATTGCCGGAGGCATCTTTGTTATCACTCTTAAATTTGAGCATGCTGGAACCATAGATATCAAATTTCCTGTTAAAACATTTTCAGGAACGAAAATGGAGCACACACCTAAGAAAAGTACGGGTCACACAAAACACTAATAGCATATTGCGATTGGTGACGTTACCACAAAATCTCGCTAATTTGAGATCTCGCTAAAATCCTGGGCGTAGGATCTGAGTTTTTCTGAAGTTGCTTGGCGCTGATCGTTCGTTGAAGCGGCAAAGATGTTCACAAGAAGCGTTGTAAAGCGAGCAATCCTTTTTTCTGAATAACCTTTGTAGTCTGGGTCAACAATCTCATGAGCACGTAATACGATCTGGTTGATAAATGCATCTATCTCCATTTCCTTAGGTTTTCCCGCGAGAAACGTCAACAAGGCCGATTGACGTAGATTACGGTTGTCTAGGCGTTTTTTGGCATCGTTGATAGTGGACTTTGCATACCGATTAATTAGGTTGTTTTGTATTTCGTTAATATCACCCATAAAGCGCCTTACATTTTTTGTTAACCTTTCCGTGCGGTCTTCAGTTTTCTTTTCTATCGGTCGGGCGAGTTTTTCTTTTTGTTCTTTGCTGCGTTCTATTAATTTGAGGCGAAGGTGTTCAATGTTTTCGATGATCGTTTGACGCACCAGGATACGTGCAACGTAAGGTGCTACACCCGCTACAGTATTTTGCAGCAGAATTCGTCCATCCTTCATCCTTTTGGTTATTGTAGTAGCACCATATAATCCATGATCAAGTTGGTTTGCCAGTTGTCGTAGATATGCAGCATAACGGGGTAACATGATAGCGTTGTGCCATTCCATCATTTTATCCACTTGATCATTCAAATGCTGCTCACCTTGTTCATCAAATTTCAAGAAGAACTTTGCCTCTTGTTTGATATAATCATCTGCAAAATCGTACATGATCTTGAAACTGCTACAGGCGGCTAACCCCATAGTGATGAATAAGGTTAGCATCAGTTTACGATTCATTTTTCCTACCATTTTCAGTTATGTTTAACTTCTTTCAAAAATCGGGGAGATATTGGAGATGGGAGAATTCTAAATCACAGTCGTCGGCTCTACTTATTGTGATATTTCTTTCGAATGAGTTCCCATTTAATGAGGTTAACACACTATTGCTTCGACCATTCCTTAAAATATAAAACTCTAAAGACCTATATTCTCTTAATATTTTTGATGTTCAACAAGGTTTAACATTGTGTCATTTTGTCCGCTCAAAAAGGCTTTTAAATTATGTATCAAAATTGGCATCGCTTGCTCTACGTAAACATCAACCATGCCGCCTAAATGGGGAGTTAGATTTAGGTTAGGTTGAGACCAAAGAGGAGAGTCGACTGGAAGTGGTTCCTGCTCAAAAACATCTAATCCGGCTCCAGCAATTTCCCCATTATTAATAGCAGTCATCAATGCATTCTCGTCAACGACGCCCCCACGGGCGACATTTATTAAATAAGCGGTTCTTTTCATATTTGAAAATACGCGTTCGTCTACGAGACCCAATGTCTCACCGTCCAGTGGAACCAACACAACTAAATAATCCAGTTCTTTCACTATGGAAATTAGTTCTTTACGCAGCACTATTTTGTCAAAATTTTCTAACTCGCGGCGCGTATTGGTTATCCCCACCACCTTCATGTCGAAAGCTTTGCACCGTTTCGCTAAAGCCTGGCTTATGATCCCCACACCCAATAAGCCGACGGTTTTTTTTTGCAATGATTTTCCAGGCCAACGCTCCCAAAGGTGGTCTCTTTGGTTTACCATCGCCTTCGAATAATTACGGGACAGGGATAACATGTGCATAAAAACAAGCTCAGAAACCTGGGGGCCATGAATTCCACGCATCGAAGTAAATATGACGGTATCATCTAAATAAGGACTGTCTATCATCCCGTCTAAACCCGTCCCTAGGGATTGAACCCAGCGTAATCGATTTGATACCTTGAAACTATCCGGGCTTAAAAAATCACTGAACGCAAATAAGACGTCGTATAGCTTAAAGTCTTGTCCAAAGTCGTCACGATAGGACCCAACTGTAAACACTATTTCAGGAAATAGGGGGGCGAGTTTGACTAAAAAAGTTTCAGGATTAGGTCCTAAAATATGGATCTTTGTCATGATTCAGTTATAACCTCCATTCCCCTTTTGTGCTGTCTTGTATAATACAATCTTATAGCAAAATCGTAATTGAATAAATTTATGAGTTCTGCGTTTTGGAGAGTTAATGACTAAGTCTGTTGCAATTATAGGCGCTAGTCGCGGGATTGGTTTAGGTTTTGCACGGGCTTACGCCGAAGAAGGCTGGAATACGCATGTCACGACACGGGCTATAGGCGAACCTGGAGAATTAGGAAAGATTAAGGGTCATATTACGATCCACAACTTGGACGTGCGCAATAGCCAGCAGATAGCGGCGTTAGCAGAAGAAATTACAGACATTGGAATAGATGTTCTGATTCATAATGCCGGTGTAAACGATACAGGTATGCAAGTTGAGGAAGTAATGAAGATCAATGCTGAAGCACCCTTTGATGTCGTTAGTACCTTGTTGCCTGCTATTGCGCGAGGGAGCATGAAAAAGGTGGCAATTCTCACAAGCCAGATGGGAGCCAGAAATGGCGGCGCTACGCCGTCTGGTACCTACGGAAAATCAAAATGTGTACTTAATGATCGCTTCCGTGAGATTGAGATGAATTGGCGTGAATTAGGGATCTCCTCTATTGTCTTCCATCCAGGTTGGGTGGCAACTGACATGGGTGGACGCTTTGCACCTGTGAGCGTAGAGGAAAGTGTTAATGGTATGCGGAATGTAATAGAAACACTAACCAGCGCTGATAGCGGAAGTTTTTTTAACTGGAAAGGCAAGAAACATCCTTGGTAGGACTAGGAGGTTTATTTTTACAGTATCAGATCAGCAGTAATACGATATTCGGAAATAAGGGTGTGGAAAGCCGGAATATTTTACCGTCGGTCAAATAATAAGCGATTGATCTGGTTATCTTTGCATATTAATCGGGAAATGACACAAACAATAATATGAAACTCGTTTTAATTACTGTCTTTTTTTTTTCGTCTTTTGCCTTCGAGGGTGTTGCGCAAGAATTGAAGCTGCGATGTATGGATGCCACGGGCACCGAAAAGAGTTTTTTGATATTTAAAGAAACAAAAAAGGTTCAGTTCTCTTCTATCAACGGCGGGACACTTGGTAGTTTCAGAGAGACATCGACTGAGTATTTGTTTAAGTTTCCAAAATCAGATAAACGCTCAGAAGCATCAGTTAAGGTTGATAAAAATTCCGGAATGATGGAGTTTGAAACGGGAAACTTGCCTTATCTCTCCATACTTTGGACAGCTAACTGCTCAGAAATTGCGCGCTGACAAAGTTTTAGAAAAAATATAGTTTGTAGCGACTGGCCCATAAAAATAAACAGGAAAATTTTTAGGTTCTAACTTTGTTACTGCCATACGTTGTTTAACACCGTTCGAACGCAATGCAGCTAAAGGCCTGGAGGAGTGCATGAAACATGATTTATGAACAACGTATATACAAATGTTATCCAGGACGCATGCCTAATCTACTTAAGCGATTTGAGACGACTACACTCTCAATCTGGGAGCGCCATGGTATCCGTCAAGCGGGATTTTGGACCCCTGTTGTTGGAAAATCAAATTTGGAACTCTTTTACCTTCTTGCATGGTTATCAATGTCCGAGCGGGAAGAAAAGTGGGAGGCGTTTAGAAAGGATCCCGAGTGGCTCCAAAAACGAGAAGCCTCCGAGGAAGATGGTCCTATTGTTGCATCTATAGAAAATTTATTTCTAGAACCGACAAGCTTTTCATGTGTTAAGTAATACGGCAAACAAGACTGCCGCAACCCAGGCTTGCTACCCATCGCCTCGGGCAATCTCCATAATCAACTCTGCAACAGTTTCCCAGTCTTCTTGATGACCGCCATGCCGGTTTGGGATCATTGCCCTCAGCACACCTGACAGGATCAAATCGTCAACGGTTTATCGGGGTGTATTTCTATGCTTTTAGCCATCACGAGCCCTGTCTTTTAAGCGTGGTACAAGCGCCCGGGCCAAATCAACAATTTTAAGATTCACGTCTGATCCGCCCAGACTGTTTCAGTAGAGTTCGAATGGTAAAAGAAACTTACTACCAGGAACCCTATATCATCGTGGTTGTGAAATACAAGGGATACGCAATTCGTATAGTAATTCACGTTATTTTAGCTCTAGCCCTATTATGATAGTCACAGGTAATTCACCAAATGTTAAATGAAACCGATTATTACTAGATCCAATAATAAACCAATTAAGAACGGGAACCCTCGCCGCCTGATATTCATATTCAGGCGGTTTTTTTATCTATTGAATCATTTATACGATTTTTTTTATGTATTGCTGAGAAATTTCTCTCACCATTTCCGTTATCATAAAGAACATCTGGGTTCTATGAATTTAAAATAAGTAGTTTTGTCACGTAATGGTAAATAGATAATCCCGTTAATCTGTAAATTAATGTCAGGTGAATATTGAATGGACAATCGCTAGATAATAACCGCACACATGCAACACTTCTTTATAGGACAGAATTGTTAGGCAAGTTATCTAGGATTGAAATGATTTCCAGATGGTCTAATGAAAGGATTCGGTTTTTCTGGGTTCAAGTTCATGGCAAACTCAAATCTAACTTTATATGCTAAACCACGAACGCAGATTTTATACCACATCGGTATACAGAAAGGCGTGGTCGTGAGGGTTTTGAAAAATATAAAAGGGAGAGATCACAATGATCGAGAAACTTGCCGATTATGTGAATAATAACCATGCGCTTGTGCGACAGGGGCGCTTTATAAACTATTCAATTCTGGTGGGGGTTGGGGAGACAGATTTTATTATCAGGATTGATGGGGGGCGTGTTACGGGGGTACGCCATAGGCAGCTAAATATTGACTCCGGTCGCTTTGCAATTCGTGCCCCCACCGAAATTTGGGAGGAATTTTGGCGTCCCATGCCGAAGCGCGGACATCATGATTTGTTCAGCATGATGGCGGCGGGTTTAGCCCAAATTGACGGAGATCTTTTACCTTTCATGCAAAATCTTCAATATTTCAAAGATCTGCTGGGGGCTCTACGGCCTGCAAGTATAGGGAATTAAGTTATGCCTTCTTTCGAGCCAATTGTGGGGCGTTATATCAGCATGGTTGTTGCTGGCGACACTATGCGTATCTATGTGGAGGAAGCAGGCTCCGGTATTCCATTAGTTTGCCTCCATACCGCAGGATCTGATTCACGCCAGTTCCGGCATTTGATGACCGACCCTTCCATTACGGATCACTACAGAGTTTTAGCCTTCGATATGCCTTGGCATGGTAAGTCCAATCCCCCTATTGGTTGGCGTGAAATTGAATATAAGCTCACGACCGGGCTTTATAAGGAAACCGTTGTTGCGTTCTGTCAGGTGATGGAATTGAACCAACCGGTTATTATGGGTTGTTCAATGGGTGGTCGAATAGTACTGCATCTGGCATTGGAATATCCGGATGATTATCGTGCTGTGATTGCTCTTGAAGGTGCGGACCGACTGGAGCCTTATTATGATACCGAATGGCTACACCGGCCTGATGTAAACGGAGGCGAGGTAGCGGCTGGATTTGTTTCTGGACAAATCGCACCACAGAGCCCATCGGAGTATCGCTGGGAGACTTTATGGGCCTACATGCAGGGTGGCCCCGGTGTTTTCAAAGGAGACTTGTATTTTTACTGGGTAGACGGCCATTTTGATGACCGTTCCGTGCAAATTGATACCACACGCTGTCCAGTCTATCTGCTATCAGGCGAGTACGACTCATCTTGCACGCCAGAGCGTACGCGTGATACGGCAGAACGCATTAAGGGATCTAAGGCAGTCGTAATGAAGGGAATGGGTCATTTCCCAATGTCAGAGAACCCCGCCTTATTTCGCGAACATATACTTCCCGTTTTGAAGGAAATTGGGGTAAACAATTGAAACTATTTGCTCCTCGTTCTTGAAACCGTTTTCAGGAGCCAATCGCCTGTCTATCAGGGTTTAATCACTTGTTTGCTTACCACTTAATGATTTTAACCCCAGCAAGAAATTTAAAGGTTAACCATTTAAAATGGATATTGCGGAGTGAGAAATAGCATCTATCGTCATTTCGATGTCATCATCGCTCAGTGCAAGCGATACACATAGTTTGTTCGGCGATTTCAAAATACCGTGTAGCTTCAGCGAGTAGTTGAATGCATTTTTCTTGTCGTTATCACATGTAACAAAATCACGATAATTATTTACCGATGCCTCTGTAAAAAGAACGTCAAACAGTTCCGGTTCCCCAACAATTTGATGGGCTTGACCGGAATTATTTAACTGCATAGTCATTGCCTTCATTAGTTTTTGTCCTGATGTTTGAAGCCGTTTATAGGAGCCCGGTCGCCTTAGAATTTCTAAAGTTTTAAGACCAGCAACGGCGGCGACGGGGTTTCCGCTTAAGGTTCCTTTTTGCATGAGAAAACGATCTTGACCTACTTGGTTCTTATCAAAATGTGCCATGATATCTGCCTGCCCGGCGATGACGGCAAGGGGAAAGCCACCACCAATTACCTTTCCAAGAGTGCAGATATCGGGGGTGACACCGTAAAGCTCCTGCGCGCCGCCATAGGCAATGCGGAAACCAGTTACAATTTCGTCAAAAATAAGAACAATATTATTTTTTGTACATTCTTCCCGGAGTGCCTCTAAAAACCCTGGTGAAGGTGTAATGATGCGTTGGAGCGGTTCGACAATTATCCCACTAATCTCACCCGAATATTCGGAGATCAGAGAACGGACAAAATTGATATCGTTAAATGGAGCGATCAGAACCTGATCTCGCACGGTATCGGGTATGCCTGCCGAATCCGGTACGGCAACCGGAAGGTTTATTAGTTTTTCTGGGGCCAAGCTCATTTGGGCTTCGGCCGACATTCCATGGTATCCTCCTTCAAATTTCACGATCTTATCGCGGCCAGTGAATGCTCGGGCTAACCGCATCGCGTACATGTCGGCTTCACTTCCAGAGGTCACGTAACGGACCCGTTCGGCGCAGGGAACAGCTCGGCAGATTTCTTCCGCCAACTCAACACCGTGTGAGTTATTGGCAAAAAAGGTCATGCCTTTTCCAAGCTGCTCTTGAACAACTTCTATAACTTCGGGATTTCCGTGGCCTAATATCAATGGGCCGGAACCAATCAGGTAATCGATATATTTGTTTCCATCTTCATCCCAAATATGGGAACCTCTGCCCTCACGAATGAAAATGTTTGGATCAAAGTTGCCAAAACCACCTTCCGGAAGAACTTTTTTTGCGCGATCAATCAGTTCAAGTTGGTTCATGTGTCGGCGTCCACGTTCAAAATTTAATCTTAGTCGGATAACGCATCAGAAAGCGTAGACTTCTTTGGCGATGCGACGGCTAATTTTGCCCAATAATAGATCTCGTTGTACCGCTTTTCGATCCCGATCCCGGGGGTCTCCCCAACCGCCCCCACCAGAAGTCCGGAAACTGACAATATCTCCACTTTTTAGGGCGACCCCTGTGACTTTGCTGGGGAGCTTCCTCTCTTTTGGTGTATCTGGATTTAGAATGATCTCAGTAAGTGAACCTTGCTCTCCTCCATGCAAACCGTAAGGGCCAAATTTCATACGATCGGCAAGAATAGTCAGATGGGCGTTACCTTCAAGAATTCGGAGATCCCGCCGTATGCCTAAGCCACCTCGGTATCTACCTGGACCGCCGGAATCGGGTATCAATTCGTAACGTTCAATTTGCACCGGGTGGAGCCGCTCTACCATTTCAACTGGTGTATTGGCGGGATTGTGTATATGCGCTGAGCAGCTTTCCAGCCCATCGCGCTTAGGAGACCCCCCCCAGCCACCAACTTCGATTTCAAACAATGCCCAAGTCATGCTTTTGTCGGGGGCAATTCCACTTAAATGGTAGGTGGTTGACATCCCGTAGTAGGCTGCAGGAATTTGATCAGGAAGAGCTTCGGCCATCGCACCCAAGACCGTGTCGCACGTGCGGTGTACTATCGCCATGCGACCAACGACAGGTGCAGGCGGAGAAGCTGAGACAATGGAAGCTTCTGGCATTATGAATTTAACCGGCCTGAAGGCCCCTTCGTTAACAGGAACATCTGCACCAATTGCAGCAGCCAGACAATAATGCACGACAGCCCCGGTCATTGATTGGCTGCAATTAATGGGAGCATTACGTTGAGGATCAGAACCCGTGAAGTCGGCAGTGATGCAATCGTCTTCGATGATCAATGCTAAACGAATGACAGCTGGTTCATCATTGACACCATCGTCATCGAGCCAGTCTTTAAACTCGTAACGACCGTTGGGCATAGTGTTAATGCCGTGCCTGATTAGTCGTTCCGAATAATCCATCAGCGCATCCACACACTCCATTATTGTCTCGCTGCCGTAACGCTCTAGGAGTTCCAGGAAACTACGCTCACCAACGCGCATACATGCAAGCTGTGCTTCAATATCTCCCCAAACGAAGTCCGGTAGCCGTATATTTGCCAGAAACAACTTCTTTATATCTTCGACTAGGCAGCCTTTACTATAAAGTTTGACAGGTGGGATGCGCAGACCCTCTTGAAATATGGAGTCGGCTGTCATTGTATAACTACCAGGTGAGGTGCCTCCGACGTCGACGTGATGAGCGACACAACCACAAACACCCGCTAATTTTCCAAGTTTAAAAATGGGCCTAAACATGACGATGTCAGGAAGATGTTGGCTACCACCCAAATATGGATCATTAACTAGGAATACGTCGCCTTCCTCCCATTGTTCCAGCGGAATACTATGTTCTAGAACGAAGCGGAGTGTTGGTCCCATGGCGTTGACGAATATAGGTGCGCCAGATGTCTGGCTAATTAGACGCCCCTGCGTGTCCATTAGAGCAGTTGCAAAGTCAAGAACTTCTCTGATAACGGGAGAGTGTGCTGTGTACTGAAGAGTAATTGCCATCTGCTCGGCGATAGAATCAAGCCCATTTTTGACTACCTGCATCATAACAGGGTCTACCTTTTTTAGGTCATGGCCTTGGGTCTTTATTGAGGGTCTATTCTCCATGGTTCTTTCCAATTCTTATTATAATTTTTCGTTATTCACGAAAGTTTAAAATAAGGTGACCTGATGGGTCTGCTGTCAGTGACCAATTCGGAGGTACTAGGGTGGTCGAGTCTTTCTGCTCAATTACTATAGGGCCTTCCAATTTAGCATCTGCATGTATGTCGTTGCGCTCGTATACGGCACAATCAATAGAAATTGCATCGCGGAAATGAACTCTTCGCTGCGCTTTTGCTTTGGGCACGGATTGGGTACTTTTAAGCCGGATCTCGGGTGGACGGTCAACAGAAGCTGTCACAGTTACTCGCAAGCTGACGAGCTCAATGTCTCGGTCCTGAATATCGTAGGAATAATGGCGAAAGTGTTCTCCATGAAAATTTGTTGCCATATCAATTAAAGTATTATCGTCTGGAGTTAATGTCGGCCAATCGACCGTAAGCTCGTAGGCTTGACCTACATAACGCATGTCCGAGGATCCGGTGATGACAAATTGCGTTTCCAATATCCCTGCTTCTTTCAGGGTTATACATGCTTGTTTACTCAATTCTTCAAACGTTTGTTGAAATGTTTTTGCAGGAATTTTTGAAAGTTTGCCGAAGAAAGCCTTCCTCGCTTCGTGACGCATATCTGCTCCAATGAGCCCGACAGCAGATGCAACGCCGGGCATCGGAGGAACGATTACCTCGGTTACACCAAGTTCCTCCGCCAAGTAACATGCGTGAATAGGTCCGGCTCCTCCAAATGCGACCATCGAATAAAGGGAAGGATGGCGTCCGCGTTCAATCGATACACGACGCAGGGCACGGACCATATGAGAATTGGAAACTTCAATGATACCTGCTGCAAGCTTCAATGCATCCATTCCAAGCACCACTGCTAATCTAGAGAGGGCTTCCTCGACTTTGGGTAAGTCTAAAGCCATTTCACCTCCCAGAAAGTAGTCTGCACTGAGCCGGCCCAGATATAGGTTAGCATCGGTTGTAGTTGGGTCCTTACCACCGCGAGCATAGCACACTGGGCCTGGATCTGCGCCCGCACTCTGTGGTCCTACTCTTAAGCCGCCCGCGTCGTCAATCCAGGCGATGGAACCACCGCCGGCACCGACTTCAACTATATCCATAAAGGATCCTCGGATTGGGTAGCCTGCTCCATAGCCGCTCGCCCCTTGTGCGCCATGAGTGTTTCCTCCTACCTCGTATTCGGTACTCATTTCAATACGACCCTCGTGGATGAGAGCTGCCTTTGCAGTAGTGCCACCCATATCAAAACTGAGAAGATTTTTGCGGCCAAGCACTCGACCAATTGCGTGGGATGAAACTACACCGGCGGCGGGTCCAGATTCGATGATGTTGATTGGCTGACTTCGGATTTCCGAGGAAGTCATCATCCCTCCGCTCGATTGCATAATGTATAGTTGTCTATCGTAACCATGGGTTTTAAGGCGGTTCTCTAGGTTGCCCAGGTAGGCGTCGACTAAAGGCATTACTGCAGCGTTTACTACCGCAGTACTGGTACGTTCATATTCTCGGAATTCGGGGCAGACGTCGACAGAGCAGGTTACGTACGCTTCCGGATCTTCGAGTCGAATAATCTCTGCGACGCTGTGTTCTTCCTGAGGTCTAGCGTAGGCATGGAGTAGGCTTACGGTATATACTTCTACGCTCGCTTCTATCATCGCTTGCACAATCTCTATAACTTGTTTTCGATTGATCGGCTCCATTATTGTGCCATCGGGTGCGATCCGGGCGTCTATCTCCATACGTAGATTTCTTGGAACCAGGGGTGGTGCAATTTGTAGATCTAAGTTGTACGTATCACTCCGAGCATGCCGGCGGATTTCCAGTACGTCGCGGAACCCACGATTTGTAATTAGCCCAACCCGGCTAGTTCTCTTCTCAATTAAGGCATTGGTGGCTGAAGTGGTAGCGTGGACGATGCGAGAGCCTGGGAGTTTTGCATCTAGCTGAAGCCCAAACATTTTTTCTAACCCATACAATATACCGGCGGATAAATCCTCTGGGGTGGAAAGAACTTTTTCTGAGCGGACTACACTTCCCCCTTTTTCAATAGCAACAATATCAATAAATGTTCCTCCGACATCTACACCGATGACAATTTCTGGCGAGGAAACCGTGTATCTCATAGATATATTCAATCAAATGAGATGATTACACGCAAGCAATACGGATTTTGTAAAAACTAGTCTCCCCTTAATACTGGATACTATTTAAAAAAGAAACTGGGTAAAGTAGTTGATTATTGTTGAGTTGAAAATCCCGATGGGCGGACAAATACTTGGGGATTTGATGCATCTCGATCATGTCGTATTTCGCATGAGATCTCATCTGCAGTTAACGCCGGAGAAGGGGGGTGGCATTCGTCATCCGTAATTCCTAGAAATTATCTGTTTTCTCTCGTAACGCCCTACTAACAAGTATCATCTGCTGGGTTGGTGAACGCATAGGCTCTCTCAACAGCCGGGCGGGCAAACATTTTCTTGTACCAATTGGTCAGGTTTCTCTTCGAAGCAACAGCATCGTCCATGCCGTTGACTTTGAACCGTTCCACAAAAGGTAATACAGCCATATCTGAAAGTGAGAAGGTTGCGCCTGAAAGCCATTGATGCTCACCAAGCGCACGGTCCATCAGATTGAGTTGGTCATCAATACGTCTGATTGAAAACTCTATTGTTTCTTCATCGACACCGTGTTCAGCGTGATGAATTTCGTCCCTACGTCGTTGAATATCAGGTTGGCTATGAACCATCTCAAGAAGTTTATCTCTTCCATAAATTTTTTCATATTCCTCCCAACGGTGGGCGTGGGCCCTGTTGTGAGAGATTAGGTGCATATTCTTGTGAAGAATATGCTCGGATTTATCTAGCCAAATTCGCATATGTGCCCGCTCCCAGGTATCAGAGGGTCGTAAAGACGGCCCACCGAAGGTATCATCTATATATTCCATGATAGCGTTTGATTCATAGACAATGCGTCCATCGTGATCGAGCGCTGGAACTGCGCCATTGGGGTGAATATCCACATACCAGGGTTCCCAATTTTCAAAAACGTGTAAATCGACATGCCGACTTTCCCATTGAACCCCTTTTTCATTTAGTGTCATACGGGCCTTACGAGAGCATGTGGAGCCCCAATAATGGTAAAGAGTGACGGTCATTGTTGTTTCCTCTTTTTTTAAACCTAGTATCAACCCTGAAATTAATAAA
>Ga0114993_10003935_pt1 | contig 15090 bp, 8 predicted proteins | sample ArcticOcean_MG_C_FD_87042 | JGI IMG/M metagenome (GOLD analysis project Ga0114993, IMG submission 87042) | Marine microbial communities from western Arctic Ocean - ArcticOcean_MG_CB2_150 | ecosystem: Environmental > Aquatic > Marine > Oceanic | place: Arctic Ocean: Canada Basin | collected...
CATGCGACGTATCGAGCCCAATGATACCGACACGGATCGGCTTCTTCGAGGTTTCGTGAGACGAAGCGTTACAGACGAAAAGCAGCTGGACGACGAGAGCAATAGATAGTCGATGATACATGAGGTACTCCCGAGGTTGGCTTTGTTGTTTTCAACATGAAGAGGGCGAAGATTCAAGGGAAGATGACCGGCGAGCAATGATCAATCACTAATTCGCCAACGATCTTCACGCTTGTCTCCTTTTTTCCGTCAAACTATCGGCTCCCATCCCTTGCGATACTTCCGGTTCCAAAGCGCTGCCGCATTGTCGTCGCCGATGATGTGCCCATTTTTGGGGTTGGTGTTGAGCGTCCTTCCGACGCGATAGGAAATGTTGCCGAGGTGACAGAGCAGAGTTGTTCGGTGACCCGTGAGGATGTCGGCGTTAGGTTGTTCGCCGCTGCGAACGCATTCAAGGAAGTTGGCCAAGTGCGTGGCGTCACCGCTGGCGGCGGACTTCTCCGCCTTCAGCTTGTTGCGCATGTCGTAGATTTTGTAACCGGCGCCGAGCAGCACCAACGTGCCTTCGGTGCCGTGGAAGCTGGCGCCGAACATCTCGCCCTCACAACCTCGCGGGCTCCAACTCAAGCCTTCCCACTGAATCGTCTTGCCGCCAAATTCGTAGCTGACCGTATGCGTGTCGGGCGTCTGCTGGTCGTCGTCATAGCGATACTTGCCACCGCCGGCCGAAATGCGGGTCGGATAATCGACGCCCAGCCCCCAGCGACACAAGTCCAGCGCGTGGATCCCGTTGTTGCCCATCTCGCCAGTACCCCAGTGCCAAAACCAATGCCAGTTGTAATGGAGCACGTTGTCGCGGAAGGGCACATCGGGCGCTGGTCCTTGCCAAAGCTTGTAATCGAGCCAGGCTGGCACATCGGTTGTCTTACCCCGGCCGATAGTGCCGCGGCGATTGTTGTACCATCCGCGAGAGTAGAGCACGCGACCGATTTCGCCGTCGTGGACCTTCTTGATGCCCTCGACGATCGCTGGCCAGCTACGGCGCTGCGTGCCCATCTGCACAACGCGCTTATGTTTGCGCGATGCGGCGACCATCAATTCGCCTTCGTTCGGGTTGTGACTGCACGGCTTCTCGACGTAGACGTGCTTGTCGGCCGCACAGGCCAAAATGGTCGCCGGGGCGTGCCAGTGATCGGGCGCGGCGATGACCAGAACGTCGACGGTCTTGTCGTCCAAGATGCGTCGGAAGTCGCCTACCCTTTTCGGCTTGTGCTGCTGAATCTTCGTCGTAGCCGCCGCCGCCTTAGCCACGGCCCGCTCGTCGACGTCGCAGATGTACGCCACTTCGCTACCGGCATGCCCGGCAAACCCCCGAGCCAGCGCCGTCCCGCGTCCGTTGACGCCCATCACGCCGATGACGATCTTCTCATTGGGCCGGCTGTTGTCCTTCGCCCGGGCCACGCCAGCAATCACTCCGGCCGACGCGGCAGTTCCCAGAAACGTTCGACGATCAATAGAACCTCTCATGGCTATTTTCTCCACGAGAACTGAACAGGACATCGCACCGGTTCAGCACGATGGCCAAAGATAGCATAGTTGAATACCGAAACGGAAAAAATGCTTTACTGGCGGTAAAAACTCTTTGATTATTCGAGTGACATTTGGATCATCGCCGCGATTTCGTCCGAGAATTCCACGCAAGCCTACAAATTCTTATCGCAGGCCAACAGTCACGACGCCTGACATGATAGTGAACAAGAGATGCCAAGGCTGAAGGATCTGACGTGCCATCGACTCTCGTTGTTTCGGATCCAAACAATTGCGTCTCTCGGCCGAGATCGAGCAGGACGAGGCGCGGGAAATCCCGTGGTGCAAGGGTTTTCGGCTCGCGTACATTTTTTATCCCCTATAGCTTTTACATCTTGTTCCGTCTTCGTGCCGCGGGAATCGCGAGGCCGTTTTGTCGAGTCGGCATGATAGAAATTCCTTTTAGTTAGGGCTGTCGCTCTGACTCGGGGATACGCACGACGGCGAACGCGCAAATGTCGAACTTGATGCGGCCAGCGAGATCCTCGCGGCGGGTAGTGCGGTTGCCGTTCCAGGTAATGTAGACCTTGTCGCCTGCTGGAGAGACGGCTGTGCCAAATGCGCCGCAGGGGACAAAGCCATATTGGTCGTAGAGGTACGGGTGCAAGAACGCGACGACTTTGCGAGTTCGGGTTTTGACGTCGAACTGGATTAGCGGCGATCCATCCTTTTCGCTGCCGCCGTGGGCACCCGGCACATAGTAGAGATAACGGCCCGTCTTCATGTCCGCGTCGATACTGGTCGTGTAGGTCTGCTTTCCCACGGCCGAAGGGCCGAGTTGAGTGGCTTTTTCGGTTTTGGTGTCAAATGCCCACAGGGCGTCGTGATCGATGGTGTAGACAACACCTTGTGGAGTCTCCTGTGTCGCGGAGCGCAGTCCACAACGCGCCTTGATCAGCGTGGGCTTACCTGGTTTCTCTGGGTCGAAGCGAACGAGCGATTTTGGTCCCTGCGTTTGGCCCGGCGAGCTTGTCGCGCCGTGAAAATAGACCTTGCCGGTCGAGCGGGCAAAGATCAGATAGCGATAGGGTCCGTAGTTGTCCGAATACAAGATGCGGCGGCGTTTGACGTCGTATGCCAAGAACTGTGGCTCATTTTTTTTCAGCCCGTCGGCCGTGCCCGCATAGAAGATCAGTCGATCGGGATCGAGCAGCCCGGTTGGCATGCACTGCATTTTCAGCGGCGCGTGGGCGATCACCTCCGTCTTTTCGGTCTCGGGGTGATATCGCATGATCCAGTCGCCATGAAAATGGTTCTTGGGATCAAGCCCCACGCGAGTTGAGCCACGGTGCGTGGAAAAATAAATCCAGCCATCTCTGCCGAGATCGAGGCGGCTGTGAATCTTGCCGGGCGTGTAGTGTCCTGCAGGCAGCTTAAGAGTCTTGCGCAGGTCGACGACGGCTCGCAGTTTCTTTCTGGCTGCGTCGTACTCATAGACAAATGCGTTTCCGCCGGGTGAGGAGTGATCACCGATGGAGGAATAGCACTTGTCGCCGATCGCAAGCGAATCACCCCACGCCGACCACAAACCTGGTTTGGGATGATAGGTCTGTCCGGCGTAGTACATGAAGTCGATCTGCGGGGCTGTCTTGGCGATCTTCACACCATCGCGAAGTGTGCCAGTACCCTGAAGCAGCTTGGGAGACGTGCCCGAGCCAATTGATTTACCCCCAGGTAATGTTGGCGGCCAAGTGGGTTTCGCGCTAGGCTTCTTTTTCGCAGCCGAGATTGCCGTAACCAGCGTCAGCGACAACAGCACACTACAAGTGACCGTCACGATACAACGTTGAATCCGAAACGTGTCATTCATAGCGCCATCCATTCTCTTGCTAGGGCTGTTTCAACAACAATCGACGATCGACTTTAACGTTTTGCTGCTCGATCACCTTACCATTGGGCAGTGTCACGATCAAATCGACTCGATTGGTTTGCCCTAAGCCGAAGTGACACACGGCCTCTTGGCCACTTGCGTAGCCAAAACCGATCGTTACTTCTTGGTAGCCCAGTAAGTGTTCTTTTTCGCCGCGGTGGCCAGCGGCATAGACATGAATCTTGGATCCGATTCCCATGCGATTGAACGTGCGCCCCTCGACCTCGACATCGAGCCAGTGTTGTGGCTTGCTCTCGTTATGCAATAGCCGCGTATGATTCCCTCGGAACCAATTCACCAGCAGCAGATCAATTCGCCCGTCACGATCATAGTCGGCCGATGGCCCTGCGGGGAAATAAACCACGCGATCGGTCTTCTTGAATCGACGCATCAGTTCAAATCGAGGCACGCCGCGCGAGACGCCCGTGTTGCGGTAGATCACAGGAGTAATCGATCCGTCGTCGTCGTGCCAAGCCGTCGAGAAATAGAGGTCGGGCCGGCCATCGTTGTCAAAGTCCTGGATCTCGACGTGCGGCGATTTGTTAGGTAGCCCGCCGGGTAGTCCAGCGACCGAAGTAACGTCTCGAAAACGGGGCACGCCATTGGAAAGGCCTTCGTTCAGATAAATACGATTGCGTGCCGTTTCAAAGTGGATCGCTACGACCAGATCGAGTCGTCCATCGTGGTTCAGGTCTCCGAACGCTGCGCCGCAGGGCCAGTCTTCGCCATCGAGTGGTTGCCATGCGAACGTCTTATTGAGTTCTGCCGATTCGCGATACTTGCCGTTGTCGGCACTGAGAAACATTCGATTGCTATGCCCGACAAAAAAATCCGGCCGACCATCGTCATTCAGGTCGGCGACAGCCAGTCCGAGTCCGAATAACCCGTCAGGGATGCCCGCCTGGCGGGTCACGTCTTCAAACGTCAAGTTGCCAAGATTGCGATACAACACCGTGCGAGGTGTCTTGGTGAACCGGTCACCCACCACCAGCAGATCGAGTAATCCATCGCCGTCATAATCCAGCGCACCAACATTGCGAGCCGTGTGTGGCGGAATGGGGCAAGCGCCACACGAGGCGGTGATGTCGATCAGCTTGCCTCCGGTATTGCGAAACAGATTCGAGCGACGCAGTTGAGCCGAGCGTTGTGGCTCGTTGGTCAGTCCAGTCTTGCCTTTGCAGTTGTTCGCAACATAGAGTTCGAGCGTGCCGTTGTTGTCGAGGTCGACAAATAGGGCACCGCTGGTCCGGCCGTACAGTGCGGCGGGCGTTTTCTGCACCCGCTCAAAACGCCCCCCACCGAGGTTGCGAAAAAGCTGATTGCTGATAGGGCCGTTCGCCGGTTGATATTCTGAGGAAGGCCGGTCGGCAAACGTGCCGACGTAGAGGTCAAGTCGACCATCGCGGTCCCAATCACCCCAGGCAGCGCCGTGCCCCATCGAACCAGCTAATGGCTCAAGCAAACCTGCCTTGCTGGTGACGTCCGTGAAACGGATTCGCTGAGCAACCGCCGGAGCTGGCCAGCGTGCCGCAGCGACGAAGAGAAACAGGATCGAAATGATCAGCAAGAGTCGTGGTCGCATGGCAGGTCCTTGGCTAAACGCCACTTCACCATTCATTCTCGACAAGCGCGCGTGAACTGAGACTGATTCTAGCAACCTGCCATTGCAGAGACCATGCTTTCTACGGTGCTCGCAGATACGTTTCTAGCCAGTCGGCCATCCGCGAAAACGCCTTGGGCGGAATGGAATGTCCCCGGTGATGGTTGAACATTCCCAATCTCACTGGATGCTCATATAGCCGGTAAACCGGTTGAGCGGCGGTAAGATAGGGCCAGTTTCGATCACCATCGGCGGCTCCGCTGCCCTTCTCGCCGGCAAGAATCAAGAACGGCCTCGGGGCAATGAGCGCTAGCAATTCGTGATGGTTCCGCGAAAACCTTGGCTCGCCGATACGCTTCCCCAAATACCACGGCGCATCCCAGTTGGTCGACCCGAAGCGAATGCCTCCTTCACTCGCGACGGCGGCTTTGATGCGCTGATCAAAGGCAGTCAGATAGAGCGTTTCTTTGGCTCCGAGCGAATGCCCGACCGCGCCAATTCGTTGGGCATCAACATAGGACAGGCTCTCTAGCACATCGATGCCGCGCTGAGCATCGTAAAGCATCTTGTGCATGCCGAGCGTCTTTGGATGCCGCTGGCGGAACTTGGCGACGGCTTTGCCATAACCCGAGACACTTTGCCAGAGAAAACATCGAGGGCAGAAGACCACAAACCCGCGTTGCGCTAATTGCAGGCCGATCTGTCGCGTCGGATTCCCTCGGACGCCAGCGATCTGGTCGATCGTCTCCGTGGTCGTCGCATGCAACGCAACCAGCGCGGCCCGTTTTTTCCCCGGCTGAATATCTGTGGGCCGCAACAGATATCCTTCGACTTTCAGTCCGGCTTCCGATTCGTATCGCACGAGTTGTCGGGTAAGGCCCTTGAGTCTGTCCGTGCGCAGCACTTTCAATTTGACAGGCGGCCGCTTGACGGGCATCGGTCCCAGGAACTTCATCCATGCCGCTCGGAGATGCTTTCGCCATTCTTCCCATTGAGCAAGCGTGGTGATTTGCCGGCTGTTTGCGTTGACCAACAGGCGGCTCAGTTTCTCAGCCGGTGTGCCACGAATCGTCTTCGGCGGAGTGACCGTTTCCGACAACCAGGGGACCTCTTTGGGCCGTTCCGAACGATCGGCCGCCACCGAGGGACCGCACGATGTCGCCGTGATACCCGCTGTTAGACACAATTCAAGTGTGATGCGAAAAGACGTATTCACCATCGGGCCCCTCACATTGCAATTGCTTGGACACCGGGATGTTTACCGGTGCGACTTAATTTCGGCCGATCCCCTTAGCATATCGAATGCGGCGATAGGCGATAATCGTCCCAACCCGTGACGGATCTCAAGAAGCACCATCGCAACCATCGGTGGGTCCGCTGCGTCAAGGACTTTCCTCGCTCAACGCTTTGTGGCGTGCGACATTGCTGTGAACAGGTCAAAACGGGGTTTCGGATCGATAGCCGGAAATCGTTAAGTAGTTTATCCGAGGTGCCGCCGTTTACGCAAATTCCGCGGAAAACCTGGGTGAATTTTCCCTGCTTCACCTTGCGGATTAGACTGCTTGATCGTTCTTATTCTGCGGCAGAAAGGTCGAAGAATGTCCACCGACGCAATTTACCCGGATCGCGATGCCCAATACAGCGTGGAGGATAAGCTGGCTGGGCGCGTTGTGATGCTACTCGTGCTTGCCGTAACATGTGCCACGAATGCTTGTGCAGATGACAAGGGGCGTAAGCTTCTGGTGTTGACCGGCAAAGCGGAGCAATTCAAATTTAGGCGCGACTACGCGGGTTACTATTGGCGGGAGGATTTCTCGTTCAAGATCAGGGATGAAAAGACTCAGAAGACCTGGAATGTCATTTCTCGCGAGCCGACTCCGGTTCAGGAGTACAGATGCAGCACGACTTATCCGGGGCTGAAGCCCGACTGGTCCAAGACGCCACGGGTAAAGGTCGTGGGGGTTTCCGGCATCGACCGAATTCCTGTTAAGTTTTACGGTCAGAAGCCGAACCCCGAGATCACGATGACGGCCATGATCCTGTTCGTCGAAACAGGCAAGAAAAAGGAGTTGAAGGAATTCTATGTCAACAATTGGTTTCATCATTGGGGGCAGAAAGCAGATGTAAACATCCTGAAATACTATGCGGACAAGGGCAAGCCGTACAACGTATATGGGTTCGTTGGCGGCATCGCGGCGCCGTTCGACAAGGGGTCTCAAAAGATCATCGACTCGCATCAAGGAAAGAAAATCTATCACGCCCTCGTCCAAAAGACCGACAAGAACCTCGTCGGCTACGAACTAAAGATCGTGAACCTGCTCGTCCGCGATAAGCAAAATAGCTATATCGTTCGTTACGGTTCCAAGGACAATCTGGTCCGGCTCGACAGCAAACGATAGGAATCGATGACGGGCTATTGGAGATCGAAGTCGGCGATGAAGCGACGCCTACCGGCAACCATTGCGCCATCCCGAAAGGTAAAAACCTGTGCCCGTCGTGAAATCCCTCGCTCATTTCGGGTTAGATTACATCCTTACCGAGATCTCGGCCCAGAACACTACGCGAGCCAGAATTTACCCACAGATTCTTCTGATGAGACATTTTTCTAGGGTTTTCGGCTCGTGTACTTTGTTAACCGCTTAAAAAAACCTCAGAGGTCTTTGGGCATGATCAATGAACCCCCCGGTCGTTCATTGCTGCACCTCATAGCGGCAACAAGAAGCTGTGGAATTTCTCGGTGTCGATTATTTCGGCACCGGCTCGAATTCGACCCATCGCGTGCGAACCTTTTGGCCGGTTGCTAGTCGCCAGCTGCCTTTCGAGACAAAGACGTGTGACTGGCGGTGGTCGCCGGTCGAGTCGGTCCAGTCGTAAGTAACTCGCACCGGATCGGGCACGCGGGCTTGCTGACTCAAGTGAACTTCGGCCCTTAGATAACGCTTGCCGCCATCGTTGCGAAAGCGGATCTGGATTGGTTTGCCGGCAGCTGACTTGATTGCCGACGAGCCATAGCAAAAACTCTGCGACCAGAAATCCTTCGGCTCATCGCCGCGCCGTGGGATCATCCAGTCTCTGACGAGCGACTGCCAAGTCTTGCCGGAGTCGACGCTGGTTTCGATCTGATAGCGGACCTTCGGATTGGGCGGACTGCCCGAGGCAATGTGGGCGGCGGCGTAGATTCCGATGATAGGCCGAGGTAGTGTTGCCGTGAGCGTCACAGACTTTTCGCCGAACGCACCACCCGTGAGGAACGTCTTTGCCAGATCAAGTTCGGGTCCCAGTGACACGGTTGTTTTTCCAGAAGCTTCATAGTGGATCGTAGTGCCACCCGCTTTGAGTCTCGGAAGCACGGCGACGTTCGCCTGGCAGATGGTTCGGATCTCCAGCTTCGAGCTGGCCAGTTGCTTGGCATTCATGCCGAAACGAATCCAGTATTGAGAGCGGCCTTTGACGAGATCCGTGAGATCCAGCCCGTCTGAGAGTTTCATAGGCTTCGACCAGGTTCGACCCGCATTGACCGACACGGCGACCTCGCAATCCGCGTCGCACCGCACAACCAGTCCGTTGCGGCAACCGTTCGCGTAGATCCCCCAGGTTTCGTTGTTCGGTGGAGTCGCCGCAATGATGTAGGGCGTGCGAAACTCGAACACGACATGGTTCTTGCTCTCTAGGACGACGCCCTCGTGATAATCATCACTTGCAAAGTCGGGGCGATAGACATATTCGACATTGGCAAACCGTGCTTGGCCGTTTTGGTGTGGGGTCCCACGCTTCGAACCGTGCATCTTGTTCGGCTGATTGACCCACGTTCGCGAACGCTCGGGGCCCGGGACGCCCCTGGTGTTGTAATTACGTCCCCAGAAGACGAACGTCTTGCCATCTTCCAGCCCCGGCTCGAAGTAGCGTCGCATGCGCTCGCCGCGTCGCAAATGAACCATCGGCGGCGGTCCGGCATAACCGGCGAGATATTCGGCCACGGCGTACTTGCGATACGAATTGCCATCGCTGGGATGCAGGCCGCAAACCAACCAGCCGCGCTGCCTCTGTGGCTTATAATCACGCTTGATCCAGCGACTGACGTCGCTTTGTATTTCGCCGATTCCCAGCAGCCGCTGGCCGGAGTCATCGAAGATCACGGTCGACAAATCGTGATCCAACAGCGCCCACTTGCCCTCTTTTCCATAAGCGCCACCTCGCAGGAACACTTCGAACGCATTGTGGCCCGCAGCGCCGACTCCACGGCCGCGACCGTGTCCTAGCAGGTGATTGAACTCCGCGGTCCATTGCGAATGGGTCGTACCACAGAGGCCAAATCCATAGCCGAATAGTCCGTTCCAGTATTCGCGTAGTCGACGGTCTTTTCCCTTGGTCAGTCCCTCACCCCAGAGATCGCGACTACCGACTTCCGCATGCCAGTAATGTGTATTCCGCCAAAACCAAGCGGCGAGCGCCTTCTGCTCGTCGGAGTCGACGCGGACGCCCGTGGCTCGCTCGTACGCTTCCGCCTGCGTCGCGAACAGGCGCTCGAACGTCGACATCGCCAACTCGCCCGGATACCACAGGTGGTCCGTGCGAATCTGCGGATCGCCGACCTCAGCAAGCAGGGGACCCACAAATCCAAGGATCATCAGAACCGTGCAAAGCGTTTTGAGGATCATGTGAAGTGCTCGCCTTGTTCTCTGGCTATTTGGCCGAGGAGGTGGGATTGAAAACACGGAAGTGCAACTGGCGCAGGACGAGGAAGTTGACCCAATTGCGCAAGGCATAGCCGCTGTTCTTCATGTTATCCGCTGTATAGACATTCGTCTTGCCGCCGCTGGGATGCACGCCGTCTTTGGAAATGATGGTACCATCCCACGTTTTGTCGGGCCGCCGGCGCAGGCATTCGGCATAGAAGTCAACCAGCGGAACGTGATGCTTCTTGGCAACATCGCGAATTATGCGGTTCGCTTCTTCGACGGCCTTTTCGTGACCGCGCCGAGGCGGAATCGTGTTCACGATCGGCACGCAATGGACGTCGAGGCACTTACGAATGACCTGCTGAAGACCGTCGCGATACGACTGCGGCACTTTTCCTCCAGAGATGTCGTTTGTGCCAATCATGATGATGGCCGCTTCCGGTTTTTCGCGTGCGAGCACAGCGTCCATTGATTTGAGTAACTGACCGACTTTCCAGCCAGAATAATTCCCGAACTTTGGGCCTTTATCGCGAGCACCTTTCACGTAGTCACGCCAACGCATCTTCTTGGGCGTCTTTGGCAAACCGTCGTCTTTGGTCAGATAACGCTGTGGTTGGTCCCACGACATGGGCGACCAAAATGCCATCGAATACGTAATCGAATCACCGAATTGAGCCACATAGCCTTTCTGACCTCGAAAGCCGGCGTGAATTTTCTGCATGGCGGCGAGCACTCTGGGAGGCACGACAGCAGGTCTGATCTCGTTTTGGACCTCTTGGACATTGTCCGCTCGAAGGCGAGACTCGAATCGAATGGCTTGCGCTTGAACAGCAGGAGTGAGCGAGTTCTGTCCGGCGGCTATTTTTGCGCCTGTCAGTGACCGTCGGACTACGTTTCCCGATTGAACGATCTTGCTCTCACTCGTGATCTGAATCGGCGAACCAACGAGCAGATTGTCTTTGACCTGCAGGCCGGCGTTCGATTTTTGCACCCAGATGAGTCGTTGTCTTTTGCTTTTGGGATCGTGAATCGTATTGCTAAGGACTTTGCAGTCGCGTGTGTAGCAAGCCAGGATGCCGGTCTCAGGGCAGTGCGAAATGAAATTGTTTTTGGCAACGCACCCAATGGCCTGCAACGGAGAATAGCCTAGCGACGGATTGCCCAGGGCGATCGCAATATCACAGTCGATAAAGATATTCCGCTCGATCACGCAGTCGCGACCGTTTTCCGAAATGTAAATGCAGCCGCGACCTTCCCGCGTGCGACCGTTAATCCCCAGGAAGACGTTGTCAGAGATTGTCCACCCGATTGTATTCTTGGCATCAATGCCGCCGATGTAGTTGCCATTGAACGTTTTGGGCGTGTCGGTTGTGTCATCGGAGAATCGTTTCGGACGATCGTTGTAAAACAAACAGTATTGGATACGGCAGTTGCGGGGGCTTAACGTCGCTTGCTTGTCGCGGGGCACTGCGGGTGCCTTCACGCCTCGTTGCCAAATGTTGTGAATCACACAGTTGTAGATCGTGACTCGTTGGGCTCCGCGGTCGGAGTTGATCTTGAAGCCGTTCCACTTGATGTTCTGAATCGTCAAGCTGGCGATCGTCACGCCTTTACAATTGGAGATGCCGACCAATTCACCATGTCGGCTCGTTGCGCCGTCGAGAACCACCTTGTGTCGATTGCCAGACTCGCTACGAAGCGTCACGTTGTCCGTGGCGATCTCAAAGTAGTGGGTCATTAGGTAATGACCATCGGCCAACGAGATCGTCCCACCCGGTTTGACGTGCTTTGCCGCTTTATACAATTGCTCGACGTTGCGGACGCGAATCACCTCGGCGGTTGACTTGGGCAATCGCGGAGCTTGGGGGAACCAAGACGCATTCGGCGCACCAGCAAATGCAAGACCGCTAATCGACCAGGTGACAAGAAAGACGATTGTCCGCGGTTTCCGATTGTTCATAGTTGTTTCCCGAGGGGGCAGAAAAAGCATTCAAAGGCTGTGCCCCAGTATGACTGGCGAGAGCAACGACGGTCGCTGGGGAGGCAAGTATAAGGCACCACCGATTTTATCACTTCTTCCCACGAGAAGTTCCGAATGGTGACTTGCTTGGTAGTGCACCCAGGTCTTGTCACAGCCCGGATTCACTCTTTTCCTTGCTGGCATAAGCCGATTTTGATATGATCACGAGCGTTCGCGTATTCCCGCAAGCAGGGGCATCGCGAGAGGGACATTGCGATTCACCCGTCCGGCACAAAGGGGTCTCCACTTATGTTGACCATCCTTGGCAACGAAAAAGGCAATCGCCGCTACTGCGACGGGATGACCCGCCGCGGATTTCTGAGGGTGGGCTCGTTGGCGATGGGATCTCTGACGTTGCCTGAACTCCTGCGAGCCGAGGCGGTGGTGGGCAAGAGCCATTCGCACAAGGCCGTGATCATGATCTACCTGTGTGGCGGACCGCCGCATCAGGACATGTACGACATCAAGACCGACGCCCCGGTCGAGATCGCCGGGCCGTTTCGGCCGATCAAGACCAACGTGCCGGGCATCGAGATTAGCGAGCACTTGCCGAGGATGGCGGCGATGATGGACCGTCTAGTTCCGATCCGCTCGTTGTCGGACTGCCTCGGCGATCACGCGTCGTATCAGTGCATGACCGGTCGCTCATCGCGCAACCCGCCCGGCGGCGGTTGGCCGGCTCTTGGTTCGGTCGTCTCGAAGTACGCCGGCCCGACCAGTCCCGGCGCACCGCCGTTTGTGAGCCTCTGCTACACCACGCAACACAAACCATACAACGAGCCTGGCGCCGGGTTTTTGGGCGTCGGCCATTCGTCGTTTCGCCCTAATGGTCCCGGCCGTGGCGATTTAGTCCTCAACGGTATCACGACCGACCGGTTGGCCGATCGGGGCAGTTTGTTGCGCAGTTTCGATTCGTTGCGCCGCGATGTCGACGCCAGCGGCGCGATGCGGGGGATGGACACGTTTAACCAGCGGGCGATGGGTATCCTCACGTCGTCTCAGTTATTCGACGCCCTGGACCTGTCGAAGGAAGACCCCAAAACGCTCGAGCGCTACGGCCAGGATGACGAGACCAAACCCAAGGGCGACGGCGCTCCGCGCGTGCCGCAGAATTTTCTGGCGGCACGACGACTGGTCGAGGCGGGGGCGCGCGTGGTGACGGTCAATCACAGTTTCTGGGACTTTCACGGGAAAAACTTCAAGCGGGCCAAGGAAGAACTGCCCGTGCTGGACAAGGCGCTCACCGCGTTGGTCGACGATCTGCACCAGCGCGGGCTAGACAAAGACGTCACGGTGATCGCCTGGGGCGAGTTCGGCCGCACGCCGAAGATCAACAAAAACGCCGGCCGCGATCACTGGAATCGTGTGTCGTCGGCGCTATTGGCCGGTGGAGGTATGAAGACCGGCCAAGTGATAGGCGCCACCGACCGCCTTGGCGGCGAACCGTCGGACCGGCCCGTCAAGGTGCAGGAGGTATTCGCGACGTTGTATCACAATTTGGGTATTGATCTTGGCGCTCAGCGGCTGTTCGACCTTCGCGGCCGACCGCAATATGTCGTCGATCCCGACGTGAAGCCGATGCGCGAGTTGGTGTAGGCGCCGAGTGATACATTACCTTCCCCCGATACGTTATACGATGATTCGGCATCGATTCTAACCAACGCTTTGTCATCGCCGGTGGACGGCCCGTCCGCATGATTGTCGAGGATGCGCCGCTCATTAGAGAAGCCATCGCGTAAGGCCAACATGAACAGCTCGCAGACCAATGCTGTAGTTGCTCTCGCCCTGCTGACGGTCCTCGCGGTTTCACCGTTGTGTGGCGCTGACCGAGAATTACAGATAACGCTTCGTGGGCTAAACACGACGGTGCTATCTGAAAATGAACAGACCGACGCGTCAGAGATGGTGGCTCGTGACATCGAGCGCCGCCGCCGACTCGCGATTGAGAGAGAAAATAGAGCGTGGTCGGTAGTCACGACGCGCACGAAGTGGGAGCAATTCCGCGACCAACGGCTCAGCGCTCTGCGGAAGTCTCTCGGCCAGTTTCCACCGGTTCCAAAACGCCTTAGGGTCCAGACGACGGGGCGCATCAAAGGTGACGGTTACCGGATTGAGAATGTCGTCTTTGAAAGTCGTCCAGGTTTGTTCGTCACGGCTAATCTTTACTTGCCGGCGAAGCCGAAAAAGTCGATGCCGGCCTTGATGTTCTCGCACAGCCACCATAACTCAAAGACGCAGGGCGAACTTCAGGATATGGGAATGACCTGGGCGCGCCAGGGCTGGGTCGTTCTCGTAATGGACTTGCTCGGCCACGGAGAACGGCGGCAGCATCCGTTCGTCAGCAGAAATCAGTATCCAAAATCCTTTCGCGTTGGCCGCCAGGATTATTACTTTCGCTACAATACTGGGCTTCAATTGCAACTGGTCGGTGAGAGTTTAATTGGCTGGATGGCCTGGGATTTGATGCGCGGAGTGGACCTGCTCTGTTCTCGTGATGGAGTCGATAAGAACCGCATCATTCTGATCGGATCGGTTGCGGGCGGCGGCGATCCGGCCGGAGTGGCCGCGGCGCTAGATTCGCGGATCTCAGCTGTCGCTCCGTTCAACTTCGGCGGACCCCAACCCGATTACGCCATCCCTGAAGATGCGGAGAACGAGTTCTACTATTTTGGTGTCGCGTATTGGGAAACAACTCGCTGCCTGCGGCTTGGCGGACGCGACGGGTTCGCTCATTGGACGATCGTCGGATCTGTCGCTCCACGGTGCCTGATCTACTCGCACGAGTTTGGCTGGGACCGTGCCCGCGACCCGATTTGGCCGCGTTTGGAAAAAGTGTTCGGACTTTACGACGCACGCGATCATCTGGATGTGGCCGCCGGGCGTGGAAATTTGAAAGGTCGTCCGCCTGAGAACACGCATTGCAACAATGTTGGAGTGTTCCATCGTCGCAAGTTCTATCCGCACTTGCAGCGTTGGTTCCGTATGAAGCCGCCCGTCGAGGAGTTTCAGCAGCGCCGCGCCACAAAGGAGTTGATGTGCCTCACGCCGGCAGCCGTGAAGAAGCTCGAACCGCAACCGGTCTACAGGCTCGCCGGGAAGCTGGGAGCCGGCCGAGCGTCGAAGGCCAGACGCCAACTTCAATTGTTGGATACTGGCAGTCGCCGAAGGAAACTGCGTGACGATTGGTCACAGCTGTTAGGCAACGCCCAGCCGGAGGCTGGACCGAAGGTTGTTCGCACGCTGAAGAAGACGACGGATAACGTCGACATAGAGCGAGTGTTGCTGGAGGTCGAAGACGGAATCATCGTACCGGTCGTGCTCGTCCGAGCCGCCG
>Ga0114993_10003942_pt1 | contig 15081 bp, 11 predicted proteins | sample ArcticOcean_MG_C_FD_87042 | JGI IMG/M metagenome (GOLD analysis project Ga0114993, IMG submission 87042) | Marine microbial communities from western Arctic Ocean - ArcticOcean_MG_CB2_150 | ecosystem: Environmental > Aquatic > Marine > Oceanic | place: Arctic Ocean: Canada Basin | collected...
AAATTGCGAATCCTGTTCTGCTTCCGCAAAATAAGCAGCAATCGCTTGATCATATTGAGCGGTCATTGCGAAGGCTGCGGCAGCGAGTTGATAACGTGTTTCCAACGTGGTGACTTGCTGCTCTTGAATCTCTTCAAGCACACTACTGTACTGCTGCGTATTGGTGACGATGGTCGTAAATTGATGATTCTTGGCTGCCGCTCTTACCAAACTCGGACCACCAATATCAATTTGTTCGATTGCTTCCTCGCGGGTTACATCTGTCCGAGCGATGGTTGCTGCAAAGGGATACAGATTTACAACGACTAGCTCAAAAGTATCTATCTCGTGTTCCTCTAATGAGTCCATATCGTCTTGACGATCATGGCGACAAAGAATTCCACCAAAAATCCGGGGATGCAAGGTTTTCAAGCGTCCATCCATCATCTCGGGAAAACCGGTGTAGTCACTTACATCTAAGACATCGATTCCACTTTGCTCTAGATGACGGCGAGTTCCACCAGTGCTATAGATTTCAACACCGGCAACTTCTAACCCTCGGACAAAATCAACCAAACCAAGTTTATCACTAACGCTAATCAGTGCACGTCGAACAGGAGGCGAGGACATATTCCTACAATTCCATACCGTAACGGTAATAACAAACAGCTAATGATGAAAAGAGCAACGCTCTTCCGCTGTTAAAAAACAGCAGTACAACCACAGAGTTTGCAATGTGCGCCGGCAACGGTCAAGTGGCCGAGATGATTATTTGTTAGAAACCGTACAAGTTCGGCAATTGATCTATTATGTACGGAGCACGGCTAATGCGTGACCACCCATTTAATACAAGTCGGGCAACGATATCTGAATGCCAAGCCCCTACATCGTTACTTAAATGGATTGGGATTTGCTGCGGGTGGTTTAGCGCCACCGCCAAATGGATTTGCAGCGGGTGGTTTAACGCCACCACCAAATGGATTTGCAGCGGGTGGTTGAACGCCACCACCGAATGGGTTCGTAGCGGGCGGTGCGACCGGAGCCTGTGGCATGGGATTGACAGGATTCATCGGATCAGCATTATTATCACCCGCATTAGCATCATCAGTCGTCACAGCTTCGTCAACATGTAACATGGGGAATTCACGATGGGTCTCGTGGATGCATTGGATGAGCCCACTGCGAGTTCCCATATAAATGCGGTCTGTAAACGCGTTCACCATTACAAAATCGATCTTACCAGCGGCTAAGCTTGTGTAGTGACCGCCATTTTTGAGGTTAAGAACGAGCATGTTCCCAAGTCGATCTAAAGCGTAAAGTCGTTCGCTACTTGCCGAAACAATTTGAGTAATATCGGGATGGCTCCATTGAACATCACCCGTCGTCATACTCAAACAATAACAAGTTTTATTCCGTGAAATAACATACACTTTGTCTCTTACAATAACCGGTTCTCGTATTAGTGACTCGCCTATGCTTTGGCGCCAAATCGAGCGACCATCGCGTTCGTTAAAACAGTACACAAACCCATCTAGGCAATTCGCAACATACTTTCCAGGTTGCTGATAGGCTATTGGAGCAACCACTTTGCCGATCGTCTGGACACGATACCAAAGCTTAGGTCGTCCTGTGCCAGCAACAAAGACACTACCACGATCCGTGGACCAAGCAATACTTTGACCACCAATCGCTGGTTGAGTCACAACTCGACCTGCCGATGCTAATACTTCGGGCGTCCAGCTAAATCGATCTAGATGATAGTATTCGACACGATCTTGAATTGAAGGTAAGAAAACATGTTTGTTGACCATCACTGGGCCACCACCCGGTAAACTCTGCGTCATACGTTCTTGGACAATGCCGCCATCAGCATTTCGCAACACAAATACGCGAACACCAGTAACAACGACTGTGTATTCATCATTCGTACAAACGCCCACAGCGGGATGACGAGGATTTCCAACATGGGTTGTCCAATACACCTGTCCGGTTTCACCATTAACAAGCGTAACGTCACCACGGTCGGACAACATCGACAAATAGATTTTGGGGATGGAATGTTCGATCAAGTCGGCGCCACCGCCAAGCTTAAGGCGAAATGCGTTGGCGTTTATTTTTGCTTGCTCTCGGCCTAAGGGACGTCCAAAGGTATCAAGGTCTTTGTCCCTAAAGATATAAGAGTCGTCGCCTTGTGTGACTTCGTAGGACCAATCCGCTTCAGTAGCATTCACGTGCAAATAGATATCTAAAATGCTATTGGAGTACGGATTCATCGGGACCTGCAAATACCAAGCCCGTTCCATTCCTAAACTACGTGCCGCATTGTGAGTAATCAGACCATTGGTGTGGAGTTGACCATAAAGCGGGGTGCCGAATAGCAACAGTATGCTCAATGCCAGAGTGCTGATTATACGCATATCATTGTTCCGTTAGATTAGAGGCTTGATCGTTACTATCTTCCGCATGCTGTCGGTGCAATCATCTACAACGTACACCCATCATACATTTATCATAGTGTTGAACGGTAAAAAATCTACCTTCATCTTCACCTGTTCTAGCTATGGATACCTATCACTATATTCAGCTAACACAGCATCATTTCTTCATAATTGCCGTCAATCTTTACGTTAATTGGGGGAAAACGATTACCAAAACCTTGCTAAACGTCATAGTCCTACCCTAGAAACGTAACTGTCGAGCAAATTAATGTCGAACTTCGCCGATTAGCAGCGTTAGCACTCCCCTGGGTTCGCGCAACTTTCAGGGCTATAGACCAACTCCGAAAGTACCTTTAAATTGAATGTCTATCTCAAAGGTGAGCATTAATAAATGGTTTCCGCAGGACAGTTTCGTCGCATCCTACTAGCAACTGTGAAATACCCAGCATGAAGGTAAGTGAACTTAATTCAGATGAATTAACTGCACTCGAACAAGTGCTGGGATACCTCAACTTTTCCGCTGGCACTCAAGACCCTCGTTTCTATAGCAACCTCAACCTCATCTGGAAAAAGCTAACAGCGGTTTATCCAGAAGAAACTTGGACCCGTTTATACGACTTCCTATTTGAAGCCATCGATCATCTAGCGCAACAGAACGATGCCTTTGCCAACAACGATCAATCTCGAATAGTTATTGAAACGACGTTTGACCAATTGCTGCGAACGTATTTCATGTTTCATCAGGATTTACTTTTTCATCAATCCGAGATTCAACTATTCAATTCGCATTTTATTGGCCGCGCATTTGACTTGGTGCTAAGTCAGGGGCCCGATTTCGAAAACCTTAATACCGAAACACTACTGCGTCAATTTAATGACTTCCTTGGCTATCGGCCCGTGGCCACTCTAGAATCCCAGAAGATCCAACCCTACACCCACGAATGGTTGCGACCCGTACCGCTTTACATTCAAGGAAGCGGGGCTTGCGAGGGGACCTACCAGCGAGTGATCGACAAGACGGTCAAACTTTTGGAAGAGACCGATGAAGCGTTGTTGCGTGAAGCCTGTTTGGACACAAACAACCTCAAGGAAATCGCCTTCGATCCGCGCTCCTATGATTTCGATCATCCCGCTAATAAACGGCCGAATCACCATTTTGGCATGTGGGACCCACATCACATCGACCAACAAGGATGCTACGATCGATTTGTCATTCAAAAAGTCACTCTCGATGCCTTGATGCAAAGACAATTAGATCGTCCAGACCTTGATGTTGAGGAAGCTTTGTTTGAAGCGGCGGCCGTCCTCGCCGGTACAATATTGATGTCTTCAGGAATCAATGGCTGGGGCCCGAGTTGTCATGACTCCTCAACCACGTTGGCAAGTCTCATGCCACAAATTGCCAACTACCGCGATCGCTTTTATCGGGACCTGTTACAACGAACGGATCGTGTTCATCGTGACCGGTTGGCAGCGGAAACATTGATTCGCCATCAACCCTTCGGCGCCGCTCGGCAACACCTCAATGCCCAACTAACGGAAACCCGAGCCCACCAACTCGAACACATTCACCTCGGCCAAATATTTGCCTTCATGGGACACCATGATGCTGCACGCGAGAAAGCTAGCCTCGTACCCGTGCCTTCGGCTCGATTTAGGTGTCGCATTGCTTGCCAGCTCGACCAATCTCTACAGGCGATCGAAAATAAAGACCTAGCAGAGGCCGCCGATATCGCTGAGTCGATATTTTACCTTATTCAACGAGGCATCCAGTGTGGCGCCTTTGTCGACCCTTGGAATATCCTCGGATTTGATTGCCAATTTAGTCTGTTTCCAGCATTAGAAAACAGTGTTCACGACCACCGCATTGACGAACTGGTTTTAATCGTGGAGCAGTTCTTTGCACTGCTTGCACGAACATGGAGTGAAGCAGCCGCAAAAGATGATCAAGCGCTTTGCCAACGCATCGATGAACATTTCCAAGAAGCCGCACAATGGTGGCACAAATATGCCGCCCATCAAGTGACCGCTATACACGCCGCCGACCCAAACGCGTTGTACGACGCTGCGTCTCACGTTGCCGAGGCTTTAAATTTGTGGCATAAGGGCGGGGCCGAAACTGGGAACGTGAAATTTTGGGCACCCTACGCTCAAATTTTCGATTCGCCCAAAGCCTATTCGCTCGTCATCCATTCACTATTGGAACAAGGCGATCATGTGGCCTCGATGGCACTCCTGATTAACTGGTTAAGTGAATCCGATCGAATACCGCTAGAACAAAATGACTCTTCCTTCTATATCCTCACGCGACGCTGGCTACTCGATGTTATTGGCAACTCGGATGAGCAGACGGATACGGACGAACAAGCCACGGTTGTGGTCGAAAAATGGAACCTCGTACGCAAGCTGTTCGATTACTTCGAAGCAAATTCGGAAGATTATTGGACGATCCCCGAATTCGATAGTGGCATTACGAATCAGTTCGAAGATGAATTTGACGACGAATTAGAAAGTGGCGAGCAGGAGGAGCAACAGAGCATCTTCAGCGCTGCATATGAAAACGTTTCCTACCGGGATTCCACCGACGATGGGGTGGAAGGTGAGATTTTTGATAACTCTGACCCGGACCACAGTGAATTACTGCATCTAGGCGAACAAATTGATCGGCGTTTAGCGTTTCACGATAGCCTCGCAAGTCTCTGGAAAATTGCTGGACTAGGTCAAGCCATTAGTATTCGCCACCACGAGCAAGCAGAGCCACAACTAATCGAAGATAGCTTACAAACAATCACGAACTGGTCCCAGCGACTCGCCGAGAACCGTCAGAAGCTTGAAGATCTCATTGATTCTATCGGGGGACACGTCATTCCTGCTCCAGTTGGTGACTTCGAGTCCATGACTCAATACGATCGACATCGAATCACGCTAGAATCCTTAACGGAACGTGTTATCGCTACGACGATCGAAGTTACCGATACCAAACGCATATTGGATTCCGTGATTATCTATCTGCAGCAAAAGCTCGATTTATATACTGCGGATTCACCCATTGTTGAATTTGAAGAAGTCACGTCTCGTATTTTTGCGGAGTTGATCCAAGGAAACCAAAAGGGATTACGAGAACACTGGGACCTTCTCATCGACGGATTTTCCCAACTTCCTTTGCTGTATGTACCACTTTCCAAAGGTGGTCAACCACGCGATATCGTCAGCAGTCGTATCCGTCAACGGACTATCTCAGACCTGCTGCTGTGGTTACCTCGTTTAGGCCTGATCCATGAAACATGCCATCTACTTGAAACCGCTCGTGCCATGGAACGCGAACATCCCGTGGGTTTGGGCGCCGTCACCGAATTTGATGAACTGTTTAATATTGGATACCAAGCCATCGTCGAATGCTTGATCGAATCGTGTTCCTCATGGGACACCAGCAATGTTAAAATCGTGGCCGATACCGAAACTGCCAGCGCTGATGCGACTGAAAGCGCAAGCGAAGAAACGCCAGCGATCTCCGATGCCGATGCCGTGGCAACTCTGTTAGTACAATCGCTCGAGCAAATCACCGAATCGATGTTAAGCAATTGGCTGGCGCATAGCCAAACCCTGCGGTTGTCCGTCTTAGAAAGAATCAACAACACCTCCATGTGGAATGCGACGGTGGCATTTATTGAAACTTACGGTAGCGATCTTTTCACTCAACAATTCCTTGCGATGGGTAATATACGGGGCATTCTGTTACAAGGCGTTGAGAACTGGCTGACAGCAATCTGCGACGAACCACAGATCGACCTCAAGCTTTGCGACGATCTAACTTCCACGATTACCATGGATGAAACGACCGCTCTGCTATCACTCATCTTAGAATCCATCGTTGAGAACTATAACGAATATCGAGACTACAACAGCACCACAACCCAAAGCGACCATGGTGAAATGCTGTACATGCTATTGGACTTCCTGCGCCTCCGAACACGTTATGATCGTATCTGCTGGAACCTGCGGCCCGTCATTCAAGCGCACCAACTTTTGACATCGCACGAAAAAACCTCGGCTGCGCAACTGTGGCGTGAAAGTCTCATCCAACGCATTCAAGAAGAAGCCAATATGTTTCTGGGGCGACTTGAAAAACTACAGCAACAATACTCCATGACAATGCGGACCGTTGCCAACCGTATTGGAGAGCAGTTTACACATTCGATGCATATTGATTTTTTGCGTTCCCTGGTTGAACCTGCACTCGAAGAAAGTCAACACCATGACCAACCGCGCGTAGCCTTCGACCACCTGCTCGCAGAAACGAACGCACTTACAGAAACATCCACGGGCTCTGGAATTGATGTGCCCAGTTGGATAGTTGCATTAGAAGAAGAAATAGAGTTGCTGCGATATCCCGATTATGTACGGTATGATGAAAAACGAATTCGCGATGTCATACCTCAGAAGCTACTGTCAATCGAGGAAGTCGACCAACAGTTGCAATTATGGTTAAAGCAACAATAGACCCGTCATAATAATTCGGGCCAAATACTATCACTCACCAAGAGCCCTTCTTCGGTTAATCGCAAACAATCGTCGTGCCACGCCAACAATCCAAGTTGCACGAACCGATCTAACTGCGTACCACCTAAAGCCATCATATCGAAACCCGTGGTTGATTTGAACCAAGCAGGAGTAATACCGCTCAATCGTCTCAATGCGAAAACCAAAACCTCCCGCGCCCGTTCGCTACCCTGTACTTGCTCGGATTCTGCAACTACCGATTCACCCGCTGCGATCTTTTTGAGATAGGTAATCGTACTACGGTGGTTGACCTCACGGCGACCGTCGATATATCGCGCGGCTCCAGGTCCCGCCGCATAATACGGTGCGCCTAACCAGTATGTTTCGTTGTGGCGACAATGGAATCCGGGTAAGGCAAAGTTGGATACTTCGTAATGCTCGTACCCCTGACTTTGTAGTTTGTGACGCGCTAATAGATACATCTCTCGCTGTACATCCTCGCTCGGCAACTCAAACTCGTCTCGCTGCAGCCGACCAAAAAAAACAGTCCCTTTTTCAATTGTTAATCCATAGGTGGAAATATGTTTCGGCTTTAAGTCCATTAGCTGCTCGACATCCTTTTCCCACATCGATACCGTTTCCCCAGGCGTGCCGAAAATCAGATCCATCGATACCGTAGCAATTTTTTTACTCAATAGCTCAAAACTATTGTGCAAACAGATCTCATTGTGATTACGTTCGAGCCACTGTAGTTTCGAGCGATCGAAGGATTGCCCACCCAAACTGACTCGATTAACACCTTCGGCTGACAAAAGATCGACTAAGTGTGCATCAATATCCTCGGGATTCGCTTCCAAGGATAATTCGCCTCCCGCTGTCAATGGAAACCAATGGCCGACCAGTTGTAACAACCGTTGTAAGTGTTCATGGGAAAGCTCGGTCGGAGTGCCGCCACCGATGAACAACGTATCAACTGGGCGGGGCGTTTGCAGCAGTGACAGTTCTTGGCCAAGTGCTTCAATATATTCAGCATGCAGATCGGATCGCCCCGCTATAAGCGTAAAGTTGCAGTATCCACATCGATGTCGACAAAAGGGAACGTGAATATAAGCAGACCGTGCTGTGGTCGTGTCAGCAATGGAGTGATTATCTAGTTCGCTATCCATCTAGGCAAACCCTTTACTCAAAACCAGTTGCATTACAGCCACAAATGCAGACGACCGTCTAGTAATCCTGGTAACGCTTTTTCCACCGTGCGGCGAATGAAGCTATCGGAATAGCGAGTGCTGAAGTGCGCTGCGATAACAACTTCATTTTCAAATCGGTCCTGTTGTTCGATAAAATCACTTAGGTGCATGTGCCCGTTTTTTTTGATTTTTTCTTTACTATGATCGGCCGCTACAAATGTCATTTCGGTGATCAATATTTTGGCCTGATATAACTCGGGCATATTGTCCAACCCTGCGACTGTTGTGTCACCGGTGTATCCCAGAATCGGTATCCGTTGTTCGGCCGATACTTCAATGCCATCTTTACGCAAATCGCGGATTTCGGTGCCGGAGATACCTTGAAATTCTTCTTTGAGCTTATTTTTCCGGTGCCACACAAGAAAGCTCAGAGCGGGGACCGTGTGCGTACTTTCGCCAATCTGAACGACATATTCTCGATTCAATTCAATTTCATCACCGGGTTGCACTGCCACAAACTTACATGGAAGTTTTCCGCGGTCTAATCGTGTGAATGCATTGAGCATGTCATTGAGTGGTGCAATCGCGCGGCCTGGCAAGTAGATGGTCGGCGGTTCCATTTTCATCATCCGTCGTCGAGCAAGATATACCGGTAACGCGGCGATATGATCCATGTGAGTATGGCTAATAAACCAATTGGGCGTGCCCATAAAATCCCAAGGTTGAGCACCAAGATCGAAACCGAGTTTTAGCTCCGAAATACGCCAGTACGTCTGCACCGCAGCACGAGAATAACCTTCGATGGTCAAACCAGCGTGTGACAATGTTTTTAGAGGAAGGTTTTCTACCATGACGTAATTGATCTTAGCCGTAAAAACATTTCTGACCTATCCCCCATTGGACATCCCTAAGAATTGGAGACGTTATCGCATTTTAGTAGGCATATCTTCAGAAACGACTCGTTTGCCGTCATATTGATCCACGTTCGATAAGTCAATATCCTCCCGGAACATCTCACCTCGCTCCAGCCAAATGTCACCGCCGACACCGTCTTGATGAGCGTGTACGCCATGATGACGCACTAATTCTAAGATCGAAAGAAACATACCGATCAACGCCGATTTGTGCATTCCCATTTGAAAAAATTCCGAGAGACTAACATGACCGTCCCGCACAATCCGCCGATGCATTTGAGTCAAATAGACGTGCAACGGTGTATCATCGAAAACAATCGTCTCTGGTTTTTCCACTTCAATGTCTTTGAGAATCCGCCCCATGGCGCTAACAAGATCCCATAATTCAACATCTTGAATCGGTTGCTGTGCAACGTTCACTTGTCGCGCGGGTAAATCATTAGTCTGACGGATGTGATGTTTCTGCCAGACTCGTGATTGATCTTCTAGTACTGTCGCGGCATCCCGGAATGTCTTGTATTCCAGTAATCGCTGGACCAACTCGTCGCGAGGATCGTCAATTTCTTCCTCAGCTTCTTCCATCCGCGGCAATACCATACGCGACTTGATTTCAGTCAAAGTACTTGCCAAATCTAGAAAATCGCCGACTGCGTTGATGTCAAGCTGTTCAATTATTTCAAGGAATTCAAGGTACTGTTCGAGAACGTCGGCAACAGGAAGATCAACGACAGCAACTTCATGTTTGCGCACTAGATATAACAATAGATCCATCGGGCCTTTAAAGCTGTCTAAATCTATTCGAAATTCATCGGCTATTTGAGCCATTTTGATACACTTTCACACAAAGCATGCGAACAATAAAACGCAATCCTAACGGGAAATACATTAGGATTCGAGGGCAATCACTTGTTTTCCTGATACAACTCACGACTCAGCAGTGCTAGAGATTCAATAGAATAATCGCAAAATGGTGTTGATTTAGGAGTAAATGATCTTTATCGTTGAGTTTGCAGGACAAAGATAACAGTTTTTCTTTACACCCAGATTTTGCATAACTTTTGTCCTTTTACGGTGTTTAAAATACCGACGCACGAAATAGACCGTTTGTTACTTATTAGTCAGTGCACGACGATGTAAACTTTTGTTATGCAAAAAGGGCTGTGCTATGATCGAAATCAAGCATAATGAAACCCAAGAAGTGCTTCTTCGTATCGATGAAGAAGTGCTTGACGGATATCATTTAGATAACTCTAAATTAGCTGGTGCCGATCTTTCGAATATGCAATTCCCCGGCGCGACATTTCGCAACGCGGATCTTCGTGGTGCTAACTTTGAGAATTCAAATCTCGAAGGAGCAGTTCTTAAAAGCGCCGATTTGACACGCTGCAATTTTGCCAATGCAAATTTGCAGTACGCCGATTTGACAAACTCCTATCTCGATAATGCCATCCTCACTGAGGCTGACTGTTCACATGCTATTCTGCGATATACTAAATTAACCGATGCCGAATGTACGGGGACAATATTTTTGCGAGCAGACATGAGCTTGATTAATCTGACAGGCTCAAATTGTAACGATGCAAATTTAGCTCACGCTGATCTACGCGGAGCAAACATGTCGACATCGAATTTCAATGGAGCTAATTTTACCGGCGCAAACTTACTCGATGCCAAGATGGCCAACATACAGATGGCAGGCGTTCATATGGAAAATGCCATTGGACCACAAGGCCAAGTCATTGCTCCGCCTAAGCTCGCGGTTTCAAGATCACGTTGGTGGGAATTCTGGAAATAAACTCCAGTGAATAGAAGGAACTCTATTCGTCGTCGGCGGCGTCTTCACCCTCATCCTGCTTGGCCTTTTTCTTGCGCTTAAGCGATACCTTCTCGACTCGCACTTTAGGCAAACCTAGTGGTGAATCGCCCTCGGTCCAGCGGTCTTCTTCAACAAGTTTGGTCAAACGTTCTGCACGCGTTAATACATTGCGATTACTAATACTTCCACGAGCAACTCGTAAACTCTTATCAATTGTCATTTTCTCGACCTTAAAACCTACTTGGGGCAGTTCGTCATGGAACGCCACAAGAAAAAACAGTTATTCCATTGAACTCCTAAGTATAAAACCACCTAAGAACTTGGGCAACAGCCAAAAACCCTATTTTGAGAGTTTCGTACAGGGGAACAAACCCTAATAAAACACTACTCGGCATCTTCACTCGTTAAGCCGTCGATTGCTCTAAGAAAATCATTCACCGTCTGGTAACGCTTTGCCGGATCGACAGACAAGCATGTCATAATTGCCGCAGCAAGGGTAGGGTCGAGTTTTGAGCGGTACTTGAGGATGTCCTCCGGTGGTATCGTGTCGTGGGTCAGTGCGGCTAGCCCTGTGTGATCACTACTTGGCCAAGGCAAGTGGAAGGTACACAATTGATAAAATGAAACGCCCATCGCAAAAATATCAACGCGATGATCCGTCCATTTACGTCGAATGATTTCCGGTGCCATATACAAAGGTGTGCCCGTGCGATTGCCCGGTTGGTGAAAAGACCGCTGATCCGGCAGCGACAATCCAAAGTCAAATAACTTCGCCGATTGACAATCTCGACTGCAAATATAGTTACGCGGGCAAACATCTCGATGGATAAATCCTGACTCATGCACCGCCGCTAACGCCTCGGCCATCTGCCGTAATAGGTTTAAACGCCGACCTTCGAGCATTGAATCTTTATCATAGATCATCGTGTGCAGACCGTTGCCCTTGAGATATTCCATAACCATATAGGATTCCCCGTCCAAGGTCGTGCCATATTCATACGTCTTCACTACATGTGGATGGTCTACTTGAACAGCGATCTTTCCTTCCGATGGTTTTTTTAACGTTTTAAATCGTTGTTCAAACAACTCCGTTTTACTTGAATCGGATATCTTCAAGCCAATGGTATGATCCGTATCGCGATCGCGTGCCATGTAGAAAGTGGACATCGTCCCAGATACGGACTTGCGAATGACTTCAAAACGTTTCTTAATGTCAACTTTTTTGCGGAAAACGACTTCTCGACCGTCACTCAAAATTTTTTGCGATGGAAATAGGGCTTTGATACTGTCAAATAATCCCATGGCTTTATGATACCTTATATACGTCCGCAATCACTCAGACGCCGAGGTTGCGAGTTTGACACGTAAAGAACACCCTAGATAAACAAAATATACAAGTGATACAACCACTCGTGTTGCCTCGGCGGCTATTTACCGCAATAGTCAATAATACCAGCAATTTCACTCTTTAAACGACTTCGCGGCACGATGCGATCAATATAACCGTGCTCAAGTAAGAATTCACTCGTTTGAAATCCTTCCGGCAATTCAATTCCAATCGTCGCTTTAATAGTGCGAGGCCCAGCGAACCCAATCAAGGCGCGAGGTTCAGCAAAACAGATGTCCCCCAGAGCTGCAAAACTTGCGGCTACACCACCCATTGTCGGATTAGTCAATACAGAGATAAAGAGCCCGCCAGCATTGTCAAACCGACCTAAAGCCGCTGAGACCTTGGCCATCTGCATTAATGACAATATGCCTTCGTGCATACGAGCACCACCGCCAGAGCCGCTGATAATAATCAACGGTAACTGCTGCTCCGTCGCACGTTCGATTAATCGCGTCAACCGTTCTCCCACAACCGAACCCATGCTGCCCATAATAAAAGCGGAATCCGTAATCCCGAACGCTACACGACGAGCACGAATCATGCCGGTCCCGGTCAATGCGGCGTCACTCAAACCGGTTCTCTTTTGCTCAGCAACTAAGCGATCGACGTATTTCTTTTTGTCTTCGAATTCTAACGGATCCGTTGGCATCAAGTTCGCATCCAATTCTTCAAACGTACCCGTATCTAAGACTTGGATAATACGCTGTTGTGCTGAAACATAAAAATGGTGTTCACATTCAGGGCAAACCCCCAAACGTTCATCGATCGTCTGTTGATAGATGGTTTGTTGACATCCAGGACACTTCACCCACAGTCCTTCCGGGACTCCGCGTTTCTGTCGTTTTTCAGTTTCTGCACTACTTGCCATCAAACTATCCAAAGAATTCTTGGTTGGTGTGACTTTAACACACTACATTTTGAAACTCTTGAGCCACTGCTGCTTGCAAACAATAACGCATCAGCAACGTCGCCCACAAGGGGAAATTTACCTTAGCGTATCTTAACATTTGTAAGCTAGCACACCGGATTAAACCATACCCTAAAAGTATAAAAGGGCCTGATTCCATTGCTCTCTGAATACAAAAATCCCCTATTACGGGCCCGACAGACTACCCAAGTCATTTAGCTCGGCCATGGCAGCAGAATAGCTCGCCTGGCGAAAAATACCGGATCCCACGACCATCCAAGATGCACCGCTTTGACGACAGCGACCAATGGTTTCCGTATTGATCCCACCGTCGACCTCCAAAATAAAATCTAGATTCCGCTCCGCTCGTATCTGCACTAATTGTTCCAGTTTTTCAAGAGCCACTGGATTAAACGCTTGACCACCAAACCCCGCATCAACACTCATCACTAAAACTAAATCGCAGAATTCTAATGCGTCTTCAATCTCTGCAACGGGGGTGCTGGGATTAAGTGTGATGCCGCTGGCCATCCCCAACGAACGGATTTCCTGAACCACCTCCGCTGCGGAGTCACATGCCTCGACATGAACAGTCAATAAATCCGCCCCCGCTTCGCTGAATTGAGTAAGGTATTGCTCAGGGTGAGCAATCATCAAATGTACGTCTAGCGGTAAGTCGGTATGGTCACGAATGCCCTTTACAACCGGCAAACCATAAGACAAATTCGGGACAAAGACACCATCCATCACATCCAAGTGCAAAGCCTCAACACCTGCTTGTTCGAGTTGGCTTAATTCAGTTTTTAGATCACCAAAATCACATAGCAATAGCGACGGCAACACCACTGGTCGCGGGTCCGCTGGACTGCGTAACTTAAGTATCTTGTCACGTTGACTCATAAAAGAGTGATCTTTCTATTCTCAATTAAAACACTAATGGCTACCACTGATGATCTAGAATCAATGCCTGTGGTAAATCGTCAATGTGCTCTAATCCAAAAACATCCAAGAAACGTTCCGTCGTATAGTATATCGATTTACGCGGCTTTTCGTCTAACCGCTCAAGCCGTAGAATTTCTCGTCGAACCAATTCCCTCAGAATAGACTGACTCGGGCGGTCACGCATCTCGTCGATTTCCTTTCGACTTATCCCTTGATTATAGGCTACGATTGCCAAAACATCGATTGCCGCCTGCGACAGACGTTTTTCCCGAATCTCGCCATAGAACCGCTCTCGTAATCCATGAAATTCCTCACGTAACGCCAACACATATCCTTTACCGACAGATTGGATATGTAGTGCCGAATTCTGATCGTCATAGGTCACATTCAAATCTTTCACCAACTCATGTATCTCACGCGTCGTCACACCGCGCATCATGCCAGCGACACTTTTAGCAACTAATGGTTCACCTGTCGGATGCCCAACAAACAACATTGACTCCAAAATCGACATCGGTGTCAAATCTGCATTATCGATTTCCTCGGGTACCATTAATGGCACAGCTTCCTGAGATATGGAGTCATCTGCCTCACCATCTGTATCAGAATTACCTTCAGGAACACCGTCATATGGGCTTTCGCCCTCAGATACTAATTGCGCATATACATCGCTCAGCTCATCCAACGATGCGCCCGTTTGGTCGCTGCCCTGATAGAACTCATTAAGTCCCATTTGATCCGGATCAACCGGCATGGCACGCTGGGGAGACCTGTCTTGCTGGTCCTCTTGTTGGGCGTCTATAGAATCCTCGTTTTGCATGGCAATACTATAAGAATTCGCATCGCTTCTCCACAAGGTCGAAAGAATATTTGTGCGTAGTTTACCCGCGACAGACCCAGCAGTGTGTTTCCGATTCGAGGTATTAGGTGTATTAAGTAATCCCTATTGCCGCGCACCAACCTCTTGCTTCATAAACGCTAATGCATCACGAGCTAACTGTTCTTCGG
>Ga0114993_10003949_pt1 | contig 15066 bp, 13 predicted proteins | sample ArcticOcean_MG_C_FD_87042 | JGI IMG/M metagenome (GOLD analysis project Ga0114993, IMG submission 87042) | Marine microbial communities from western Arctic Ocean - ArcticOcean_MG_CB2_150 | ecosystem: Environmental > Aquatic > Marine > Oceanic | place: Arctic Ocean: Canada Basin | collected...
AAAAAAATTATGAGTAGAGTTATTGGTATAGATTTAGGAACTACAAATTCATGCGTAGCTGTGATGGAGGGGTCGCAAGCGAAGGTATTAGAAAATGCTGAAGGGGCAAGAACAACACCTTCCGTTGTTGCTTTTGGAGAAAATAATGAAAAACTAGTTGGTCAGTCAGCAAAAAGGCAAGCAGTTACTAATCCAGAAAACACTTTATTTGCTGTTAAAAGGCTTGTAGGAAGAAATTTTGACGATCAAACTGTTCAAAAAGATGTAGCAAAAGCCCCATATAAAATTATTAAAGCAGATAATAATGATGCTTGGTTAGAAGCTAGAAATAAAAAATATTCACCTTCCCAAATATCAGCTTTTATTTTACAAAAAATGAAAGAAACTGCAGAAAAATATTTAGGTCAGGAAGTTAAACAGGCTGTAATTACCGTTCCAGCATATTTTAATGATTCTCAAAGACAAGCAACAAAGGATGCTGGTAAAATTGCTGGTTTAGAAGTTCTTAGAATTATCAACGAACCTACTGCAGCTTCGCTAGCTTATGGTCTTGATAAAAAAGGTGGACAGAAAATAGCTGTATATGATTTGGGTGGTGGAACATTTGATGTTTCAATACTCGAAATAGGAGATGGTGTTTTTGAGGTTAAGTCCACAAATGGAGATACTTTTCTAGGAGGAGAAGATTTTGATGACACGATTGTTGATTATTTAATTAATGAATTTAAAAAAGATAATGGGATAGATTTAAAAACTGATAAGCTAGCTCTACAAAGGCTTAAAGAAGCTGCTGAAAAAGCAAAGATTGAGCTTTCTTCTGCAACACAAACAGAAATAAATCTACCATTTATTACTGCTGACAAAACTGGCCCAAAACATATCAATATAAAATTAACTAGAGCAAAATTAGAAGCTCTTGTTGAAGATTTAGTTAAAAGAACTCTTAAACCTTGTGAGATAGCCTTAAAAGATTCTGGTTTTAGTGCAGCAGAAATTAATGAGGTGGTCTTAGTCGGGGGCATGACTAGAATGCCTAAAATAGTTGAGGCTGTTAAAAACTTTTTCGGTAAAGATCCAAACAAAAGTGTAAATCCAGATGAAGTTGTTGCAATGGGTGCGGCTATTCAAGGTGGAGTTTTGCAAGGTGACGTAAAAGATGTTCTTTTGCTGGACGTTACACCACTATCATTAGGAATAGAAACCTTAGGGGGAGTCTCTACAAAACTTATCGATAAAAACACAACCATTCCTACTAAAAAGAGTCAAGTTTTTTCAACAGCAGAAGATAATCAGCCTGCAGTTTCTATTAGAGTTTTGCAGGGAGAAAGAGAGATGGCAGCCGATAATAAACTTTTAGGAAATTTTGAATTAGTGGGAATACCAAACGCCCCTAGAGGGGTTCCACAAATTGAAGTAGCTTTTGATATCGATGCAAATGGAATTGTAAGTGTTTCTGCTAAAGATAAAGGAACGGGAAAAGAACAAAAAATACAAATACAAGCATCTGGTGGCTTAAGTGATGATGAAATTAAAAATATGGTAAAAGATGCTGAAGCAAATAAAGAAGCTGATAAAAAGAAAAGGGAAACAGTGGATGCGAGAAACCAAGCTGATGCAATTATTCATACAACAGAAAAAAATTTAAAAGAACATGGAAAAAAAATACCTGAATCTGATAAAAAAAATATAGAAACAGGAATCTCTGATTTAAAAAATGCTCTTAAAAATACTAATACAGAAGAGATTAAGAAAAAAACCCAAGACCTAGTTCAATCTTCAATGAAATTAGGAGAAGCTATATATAAAACTCAACAAAAAGAATCTGGAGGAAAAGATTCTAAAAAACCTGAGAATGAAAAAAAAGATAATGTTGTTGATGCAGATTTTGAGGAAGTAAAAGAAGATAAAGATAAAGAAGATAAAGATAAAAAAGATAAAGACGATAAAGATAAAGAAAAAAGAGCCTAAGACTAGAGACATCAAAATGTCGGTAAATATATGTCAAAAAAAGATTACTATGAAGTCTTAGGTGTTATTAAATCGGCCTCTAACGAAGAAATAAAAAAAGCATACAGAAAATTAGCCTTAAAATATCATCCAGATAAAAATAAAGGTGACAAAGCCTCCGAATCTAAATTCAAAGAAGCAAGCGAAGCGTATCACATACTATCTGACAAACAACGAAGATCAAATTACGATCAATTTGGTCATGCCGCTTTTGAAAGTGGTGGTGGACGCAGACCCGGTGGTGGATTTGGTAATTTTGATTTCTCAAATTCTTTTTCTGACATTTTTGAAGACTTGTTTGACGATTTTGGGGAATCAGGCTCAGGACGCAGAAGTTCTTCAAACTTTAGGGGGGAAGATTTAAGGTACGATTTATCTATTTCCTTGGAAGATGCTTATCACGGAAAAAAGCAGGAAATAGTTTTTTCATCATCTGACAAATGCAAAAGATGCGACAGTCACGGAGCAGAACCTGGATCAAAACCTATGTCTTGTTCAACTTGTGGTGGGCAAGGAAAAGTAAGATCTAGCCAAGGTTTTTTTACTATCCAACAAACATGCCCTCAATGTAGCGGTTCTGGAGAACAAATTTCCAACCCATGTAAAGAATGCAAGGGTTCTGGTAAGGTAAGGGCTAAAAGAAAAATAACTACTAATGTACCAAAAGGGGTCGATGATGGCACAAGAATTAGATTATCTGGAAAAGGTGAGGCTGGTATTAAAGGTGGTGGAAATGGAGATTTGTACATTTTCGTATCAGTAGAAAATCATACCATCTTTAAAAGATCAGAAGAAAATCTTTTTTATGAATTTCCTATATCTCTAGCAGATGCAGCTCTTGGAACAGATGTTGAGGTTCCAACTATTGATGGAGGTAAAGCAAAAGTAAAAATTCCAACAGGAACACAAAATGGAAAGCAATTTAGATTAAAAGATAAAGGGATGCCAATGATGAGAAATAAAAATTATGGTGATCTCTATATTCAGGCAATAACTGAAGTTCCTGTCTCTCTGACAAAAGAACAAAAAAAATTATTAGAAGAATTTAAAAAATTAGAAGATACTAAAACAAACCCTATTATGAAAGATTTTTTTGGAAAAGCTAAAAGATTCTGGAAAAATTAAATGAAAAAAATTAATTTAGCAGTTACTGGTTGCTTTGGAAGAATGGGTCAACAAATCATTAGATCTTCTAAAAAATCAAAGTTTTTTAAAGTGGTTTCAATAACTGAAAATATAATAGTTAATAAAAAAGTTTCAGGTTTGAAACCTAAATTAAATTCAGAATCTGCATTTAAGGATGCAAATATAATTATAGATTTTACAATACCAAAATGTACACTTGAGGTGTTAAAAATTGCATCTAAATTAAAAAAAAAGGTAGTTATTGGAACAACAGGATTTTCTAAAAAAGAAGAGAATTTAATAAAAAATTATTCTAAAAAAATACCAATACTTAAAGCCGGCAATATGAGTTTAGGAATAAACTTATTAATGTATTTAACTGAAATAGCTTCAAAATCTCTTGGAGATAATTTTTTAAGTAAAGTTTTTGAAACTCATCATAAACATAAAAAAGATTACCCATCTGGAACTGCTTTAATGCTTGGAAAAGGAATAGCTTTAGGAAAAAATAAAGATTTTTATAAATTGTTAGGAAAAAAGTATTTAAATAAAAAAAATTTTCCATACAATAAAAAAATAAATTTTAATTCAATTAGAAAAAATGAGATCATTGGAGAACATGAAGTTGCTTTTTCAAGTGGAAAAGAAATAATTACTTTAAACCATGAGGCATTTGATAGAGCTCTTTATTCGGAAGGAGCGTTGACTGCCGCAAAATGGTTAATGAATAAAAAAGCTGGCTTATACTCTATGAGAGATGTTTTAAATTTTCAGTAATAATGAATGAGAATAAAAGAGCCAAGTTAATATTAAAAATATTAAGTAAAATTTATCCTAAAACTCCTATACCTCTAAAGCATAGAAATAAATTTACTCTTCTAATTTCTGTTCTTTTGTCAGCGCAGTGTACAGATTTAAATGTAAATAATGTTACGAAAAATATATATCCAAAATATAATAAACCACAACATTTTATAAAATTAGGAAGAAAAAAAATTGAAAAATTAATAAAAAGTATAGGTCTTTTTAGAGTTAAGGCTAAAAGTATATTTTTTTTATCTAAACAATTAATAGAAAAACACAATGGAAAAGTTCCAAAAACTTTTGAGGAATTAGAGGCTCTTCCTGGTGTGGGTCATAAAACGGCAAGTGTAGTCATATCTCAAGGTTTTGGTTATCCTGCTTTTCCTGTTGATACTCATATCCACCGGCTAGCTCAAAGATGGGGCCTATCAAATGGTAAAAGTGTAGTACAGACTGAAAAAGATTTAAAAAGATTATTTCCAAAAAAATTTTGGAATAAGCTACATCTTCAAATAATTTATTACGGTAGAGAATATTGCCAAGCTAGAAATTGCTATGGTTTGACTTGTAAAATTTGCACTACTTGTTATCCTTCTAGAAAAAATTTAATTAAAACAGAAAAGGCTTAACATGAAAATTTTAGGAATAGGAAATGCGATCGTTGATGTTATTTGTAAGGTAGAAGATAACTTTTTAACAAATAATGAATTAACAAAAAGTACAATGAAATTGATTTTTAATGAAAGTGAATTTAAAAAATTATTATCTAATCTTAAAATTGAAAAAACTGTTTCAGGTGGATCTGTAGCTAATTCGATAGTGGGCTTATCCCAGCTTGGAAATAAAGTGGGATTTATTGGTAAAGTTTGTGACGATGATCTTGGCAGCAAATATGAAGTAGGACTCAAAAAAGAAAATGTTGAGTATTTTTACTCAAAAAAAAAAGAAGAATTACCAACAGGAACTTGTTTGATCTTAATAACACCTGACTCGGAAAGAACTATGTGTACGTTTCTTGGTACTGCAGGAAAAATTAATGAAAATGATGTTGATATTAATGCAGTTAAAAATAGTGAAATTATATTTTTAGAAGGATACTTGTGGGACGAAGGTGATCCAAAAAAAGCATTTGATAAAGCAATAAATAATGCAAATAAAGTTGCGATGTCATTATCTGACCAATTTTGTGTAGATAGACATAAACCACATTTTTTAGAATTAGTTAAAAATAAACTGGATATTATTTTTGCGAATGAACAAGAGATTACTTCTCTAATTGATGCAAAAAAATTCGATGATGTAATTACTTTTGCAAAACAAATTAATAAATTAATTGTTATTACACGAGGCGAAAATGGAGCAACTGCTATTCATGGGAACAAAGTATTTGAATGCGATGTGATGAAGAATTTAAAAATAGTTGATTTAACTGGAGCTGGAGATCTTTTTGCTGCAGGATTTTTACATGGCCATGTAAATAATCTATCTTTAAAGGAAAGCCTAAAAAAAGGGACCGATATGTCTTCAAAAGTTATTCAACAAATTGGAGCAAGGCTGAGCTAACGCTTTTTTCTTTTAAAGCTTCCTTTTCCTTTTTTTGCTTCAACAACTCGTTTTTTATATTTGGCTGAAAATAAATCTCTTGCAATATAATTTCTAGTTTTTTTCAAATGTAATATCCTTTATTACTATTTTTTATAAAACTACGGTCTCCAAATTTATCTAAAATCTTTTTTCTCAACCTATGGATATGCGTTTCTACAGTATGGGTTTCGCTATTCGAAGAATATTTCCAAACGTTTTTTAAAAGCATATTTCTGCTTATTGGTTCTTTTTTTTTGCTAAATAAAATAAGAAAGCTAATTTCTTTTTCTGAAAGTTGTAACTCCAGGTTATCCTTTTTAATTTTGCGCTCATTTTTATCTATTTGGTAATTGTTTAAATAAATTAAAGAATTTTTATTAAATTCATTTTTCGCATTAAGTAATATAATTTTTTTACGAAATTCAAGAATATTAACTGGCATAACTAGCTGCTCACTTAAATCTCCAGCAACAATATTTTCTTGTATTAAAGGTTTTGTGATAAAAATTGATGGAAAGATCACTTTTTTAAAAAGATTTTTGTTTTTACCATTTATAAAAAAAACTAATATTGAATTTTGATTTTCAGCTTCCTTTAAACATGCGGAAAAATTATCATAATAATTTACTTTATATTTTGAAAATAGCTTTAATTCTTTTATAATATAAAAAAAGATTTTATTGCCAAAAATTGATATAGTTAAATTAATCATTAAATATAAATTTTTATGAACATTATAATAAAAAAAAAATATCTTTTATACAAAGATTATAAATTCAAATGTAGCATTGGTAAGTCTGGGGTTAAATCTCTAAAAAAAGAAGGAGATTTAGCAACACCTAAGGGTTTGTATAAGCTAGGTCAACTATACTACAGAAAAGATAGAATTAAATCCATAAAGTCAAAAATTAAAAAAAAAGTAATTAAAAGAAATATGGGGTGGTGTGATGATATTAATAGTAAAAAATATAATAAAGAAATAATTTTTCCATACAAGTATCGTGCAGAAAAACTTTATAGGAACGATAATATATACGATATCTTAATAAATATTAGATATAATCAGTATAGAGTTGTAAAAGGTAAAGGTAGTGCAATATTTTTGCACATTACAAAAAAAAAATACACACCTACGAAGGGATGTGTGGCAATATTAAAAAAAGACTTCTTAAAATTAATATCTTTAATTAATAAAAAAACAAAAATTTACATTAATTAATATCTCTTTCGCCAAGTACTGCTGTTCCCAATCTTAAAAATGTAGAGCCATTTTCTATTGCATATTTATAATCTGCACTCATGCCCATGCTTAAATTATTTAAATTAACATCTTTTGATAATTTTTGTAATAATTGAAAATACTTTTCTGGGTTTGGGCTTGCGGGCGGTAAACACATAAGTCCAATTATATCTAAAGATAAATCAGCACTGCAATAATTATAAAAAGTTTTAAGATCATTAACCAAAATACCAGATTTTTGATCCTCATTTCCAATATTGACTTGTATAAAGATTTTACATTTTTTATTAAGTTCTTTTTGAATTTGACTAATTTTTAATGCTAGTTTTTCATTATCTAGAGAATGAATGTAATCGAAAATCATAACAGCTTTTTTAACTTTATTTGTTTGTAACTTACCAATCATATGTAGTTTAATATCTTTATAATTTTTTTTGACTTGAAGCCATTTTGCTTCTGCTTCTTGTACCTTATTTTCTCCATAATGAAGGTGGCCACTCTTTAAGAGTGGGGTAATATTATCTAAAGAGAATTTTTTGGTAACTACAATTATTTGAGGAAGATTTTTAAGCTTTTTTTCAAAAATAATTTCATTGACCTTATTTTTAAGTAAGGATAACTTTTCTACACTTTGATGCATAAATATTTACCTAACACTTATATTTTTTTAGACCAATACAATAGTCAAATATTTAAAAATAAAAACATAAATATTGGTATTATTTATAGAAATTATAAAGAAAAGAATAGAGAAGTTGAGTTACTTAAAATCTCAAAGGCTTGTAAGAAAAAAAGATACAAACTTTTTGTTTCAAACGATATAAAATTAGCTCTTAAATTTAAAGCAGACGGAATATATATACCTTCATTCAATAAAACAAAGAAATTTTTAAATTTAGAAAAGAGAAATTTTATTATATTAGGTTCGGCTCATAATCAAAAAGAAATTTATACGAAAATTTCCCAAAACTGTAGTGGAATATTTTTATCACCTCTTTTTTGCATTAAAAAATCTAAAAAATATTTGGGTTTACATAAATTTAATTATTTGTCATATAAAAATAAAATAAAATTTTTTGCATTAGGCGGAATCTCAGAAAAAAATATTTGGAAACTTAAACTATTATTTGCCGAAGGTTTTGGAGGGATAAGTGCTTTCAAAAAAAAACCGGCCTATAAAAGGCCGGTTTTCATAAAGAATAAATTCTTTTAAATAATTAAAACGCTAATCCTACAGATAATATTGTAGCATCTGCGTTGTTCGCATTAGAGAAGTCTATATTCGTACCTTCTGTTTTAGCTAATCTAATAGAAGCTCCACCCATAGTGTAAGCAATCTGTGTAGATACTACTTCAACAAAACGTTCGCCTTCAACTGGTGAAGCCGATTGTTTATAGCCTTCTTTACGAGTATCATACATTGAGTGTGATATCGAAAGATTATCATTCACGTTAAACGCAACTCCATACATATGACTCTTATACGCTTCTTGGGCAGTGTTCGACCAAGTAGCCCCTTGTTTGTAACCAGTAAGTTCACCTGCAACAGCGTAACCTAATGAAATAGGTCCGATGTCGTAAGTTATACCACCAACACCTTGAACAATGTCTCTGTCGTATGTACCTGCTACTTGTTTCTCTTGGTGAGAAGCACCAACGTATAAATTAAGACCAGAAAATATTTCTGTTCCTAATGAAGGATTAATATTGATAATTGCATCAACACCTTTCCCTAAGTCTTTGCTAGTTCCGTCATAAGCCTTGTCCGCTGTATCAGAAACACCAACGCTAGGAGCATAAGCTGCTACGATAGATATCCCTAATACTTTTGGAGTAGAATATTGAATATTCATACTCGATCCGATTCCGCCTACTGTTCTAACACCAGTGCCTAAACCATTACCCCATGATTCTTCCCATGCAGTTGGCATTTTGTCGTCATAAGCACCTAGACCATTACCATCACCTTGGTTAATCATCAAATTACCTAGACCACCCATACCAAGGTCGACCACAGCTGCTGAATACAAATTTGCATTTGCGTTTGCAACAGTCATGGCGAAAGTCCAACCATTATCAAGTTCTCCTGAACCTTTAAAAGTTAAGTTTGAACCGATACCTATTGGGTTTCCAGTTGTGGCTTCATGCATGCTTGACCATGTCATGTCCACTCCACCAGTTACCGTTAGGTCACCTGCGTTAGCAGATGAAATAGTTGCAAGAGAGCCGCAAAGTGCTGATAAACCAACTTTAGTTAATTTATTCATAATTTACTTTTGCCTTTCCCTTAGAGTTAAAACGCTAACGATACAGAAAGAGTTGTCATATCTCTGTCTGCTGTCGCCGCTGTACTATATTTAGCATTGTCAACTTTAGCTTCTGCTAATCTAATAGATGCTCCACCCATAGTGTAAGCTATCTGAATAGAATCAGCTTCAGTTGTAATACTGCCAGATCCAGTTTGTTCTGATTCGTAATGGTTGTAACCAATAGATAAATCATCATTTACGCTAAAAGTTATGCCGTAAGCATCATTCTCATACTGAGATGTTGCTGCAGCTCTACCATTATCTTCCTCAGACCATTGGTAACCTAATGTAAATCCACCAACAGCATATTTAGCACCGATTGTTTTTTCTGATCGGTCAGCGCTGTATGTTGAACTACTTTGGTCTACTGCTACTGAAGACATACCACCGTAAAGAGATAATCCATCAACTCCGATTATATCGCTACTTGCTTCTAGTGTAACATCCCAACCAGCACCTTCAACTCCTGCTTTTGCGCCTGACGAACCTTTGTCAGAAGAGCTTCCACCATTGTCTGGTGCATAAGCAACTCTTGCTGTTAGGCCGCTTGGTAGCATTCCGTCTTCAAGACTAAGCTCAATATTCGCAGAGCCAGAAACTCCACCAACTGTATCAATTCCAGTACCTAATCCTGTACCGTAAGCTTCTTCCCAAACGTTTGGAGTCATATCGTCCATACGGTCGATACCACTGCCTGAAACACCTTGGCTAATTCTAAAGTCCCCTAGTCCAGGAACTCCAACAGTAACGTTCGTAGATGAATAACCATTTGCATTTAAATGTGCAACGCTTAATCCTACGCTCCAACCGTTATCAAGTTCACCAGAACCACTGAAGGTTAAGTTTGAACCCATACCGAGTGGGTTACCAGTAGCTTCGTCATCCGCAGAAATCCACGACATGTCAACGCCACCAGTTACTGACATTTCACCTGCGTTAGCAGTTGAGATAGCAGCTAGAGATCCACATAATGCAGATACTCCTAGTTTAGTTAATTTATTCATAATTACTCCTTGTTATTGTTATTATTCATATGAATTGGTGCCAAAATAGCACTACAAGATGCTTTAAAGAATGAAAAAAGTGTTGTTATATCATTATTTTTTAAATATGTTGTATTTATACAACAATCTACTCTATACGTGAAAAATGGCGTTTTTACTACCTTTTTTGTATTTTATTAGTAATTTTCAAACGAAAATTAATGTAATAAGAATATCTAAATGACTATTTTTTATTTTGTTCAAAAAAAAGCTGCCGTACTTATTGTTGCGCTTATTTTTTTTAGTTTTATAAGCTCTTGTTCTGGAATTTGGGATCCTGCTGACGCTAGAAAAGTTTCACCTAATTCTAAAGAAAGAGTTAAAAAAAACTTAGAAGAAGGCAAAGGGCTTTCTATAAAAGGAATGACAAGTGGAGGCAGGGGAACAAATTATTCATTTGCAAGTTCAAACCCAATGTGGAGAGCTACTTTAGAAATTTTAGACTTTTTACCATTAGCAAATGTTGATTATTCTGGAGGTATCATTACTACAGATTGGTACAATGAAGGAACTACCGCAGATGAATCTATAAAAATTACTGTAAGATTTTTAACAAATGAAATTAGATCTGATGGAATTAAAATTATTGTACATAAAAAACGTTGCAGCCTGCAAATGACATGTACGGTAAAAAAAATTAGTTCTGCATTAGAACAAGAGCTTCAAGTTGCTATTCTCAAAAAAGCAGTTATTCTTGAAAAGGAATATAGCAAAGGTAAGAAAAAATTCAAAAGAAGAGCAGTAAATTAATTAAATTTCAGAAAATTAATTTAAAGCCATGGAAAGATATAATATAAAAAATATAGAAAAAAAATGGCAAAACGCTTGGGAAAAAAATAAAAATAACGCTGCCACTATAAATAAAAATAAAAAAAAATTTTATTGTCTTGAAATGTTTCCATATCCATCTGGAAAAATTCACATGGGTCATGTCAGAAATTATACAATCGGTGACGTTTTAGCTCGATACAAAAAACTTAGAGGTTTTAACGTTTTGCACCCAATGGGGTGGGATTCTTTTGGACTTCCTGCTGAAAATGCAGCCCGAGAAAATAATCTTCATCCAAAAGATTGGACTAAAAAAAATATAGATAATATGAAAAAACAGTTAAAATTACTTGGTCTTTCTTTAGACTGGGATCGCGAAATCTCTACTTGTGATCCTGAATATTATAAACATCAACAAGAATTTTTTTTAGAATTATTTGAAAAAGGATTAGTTTACAAAAAGGATACCTATGTAAATTGGGACCCTGCTGAACAATCAGTTCTAGCTAATGAACAAGTGATTGATGGAAAAGGCTGGCGTTCTGGCGTTACTGTAGAAAGAAAGAAACTTTCGCAGTGGTTTTTTAATATTAAAAAATTTTCACAAAGTTTACTGGATGAACTAACTAAATTAAAAAACTGGCCTGAAAAAGTTAAATTAATGCAAAAAAATTGGATAGGTAAATCCTATGGTTGTGAAATTAATTTTCAAATTTATAATGAAAATGAATCTAATAAAATAAAAGTTTATACAACAAGACCGGATACTATATTTGGTGCTTCTTTTATTGCTATTTCTGTAGATCATCCGATAGCAAAAAAGTTTGAAAAAAATAAAGATTTTATTTTATTTAAAACACAGTGCTCAAAAATGGGAACTACGGAAGAAGCTTTAGCAAATGCTGAAAAAATTGGTTTTAATACTGGTTTATTTGTTCAGCATCCTTTTAAAAATGAAATTAAACTTCCTGTTTATATTGCTAATTTTGTTCTGATGGACTATGGAACTGGAGCAATTTTTGGGTGTCCTGCTCACGATCAAAGAGATTTAGATTTTGCTAATAAATATAATCTCAAAGTTCTGCCTGTTGTTAAGCCAAAAAATATAGATTCAAGTAAATTTATTATTAAAAAAGAAGCTTTTACAGATAAAGGAATATTGTTTAATTCAGAATTTTTAAACAATCTAGATGTAGACGATGCTATAGAAAAAATTATTAATGTAATTACTGAAAAAAAAATAGGAGAGAAAAAAATAACTTTTCGTCTTAAGGATTGGGGGGTATCTAGACAAAGGTATTGGGGGTGCCCAATTCCAATAGTTTATAATAAAAAAGGTGAGGCATTACCAGTCAGCAAAAAAGATTTGCCAATATTATTACCTGAAGATGTAGATTTAAATGTAAATGGGAATCCTTTAGAAAAACATTCTAAGTGGAAATTTGCTAAACTTTCCTCTGGAGAAGGGGTGGTAAGAGAAACGGATACTTTAGATACATTTGTTGATTCTTCTTGGTATTTCTTAAGATTCTGCTCCCCCAAAAATAAAAAATATGGTTATGATTTGGAAGATCTAAAATATTGGATGCCTGTAGATCAATATATTGGAGGTATAGAGCATGCAATCTTACACTTGCTTTATTCCAGATTTTTTATGAGAGCTTTGGCGTATAATAATAAAGCATTTAATTACACCGAACCATTTGAAAGTCTATTTACTCAAGGAATGGTTTGCCATGAAACTTACAAAAATGAGAATAATAAATGGCTATACCCAGAGGATGTAGAAAAAAATTCTGATGGTATTTTAATTTCAAAAATAGATAAAAAAAAGGTATTTGTTGGATCTTCAGAATCAATGTCTAAATCGAAAAAAAATACAATTGACCCTGAAGAAATGATTAATATTTATGGTGCAGATTCCGTTAGATGGTTTATGCTATCAGATAGCCCGCCAGAAAAAGATGTTCAATGGTCACTGGATGGAGTTTCGGCTTCTTATAAATTTATTCAAAAAATTTGGAAAATAAATAATGAAATTTTAGATAAAAAAGAATCTTCATCAAAGAGCGAAGATATTAATTTACAAATAGCCGCAAATAAAACTGTATATAATGTAACTAAAAACTTAGAAAATTTTCAATACAACGTTGTAATTGCAAATATTCATGAAATATATAATATATTTAATCAGCATATCGTTAGTAATAAAACATCAAATAAAACTTTAAAAAATGAATGGGAAAAAATAATAATGTTATTATTGCCACTTACTCCACACCTCTCATCAGAGTGTGCAGAAAAAAGTGTTAGAAAATTTTATTGGCCAGAATATAATAAAAAATTGCTTGAGGATGAAGATTGCACAATAGTAGTGCAAGTAGATGGACGAAAAAGGGGAACGCTTAATATGCCGATAAATTCTGATGAAAAAATAGTTATTAATAAATCTAAAGAAGTTGATAATGTGATAAAACATATCGAAAATGCAAATATAATAAAAAATATTTATCTGAAAAATAAACTAGTAAATTTTATAACAAAAAAATGAAAAAATTAGCGTCTCTTATTATTTTATTAATTTTCGCTTATGGCTGTGCTGAATATAAACCCATTTTTGAATCATCCAATCTTAAATTTAAAATATTAGATTTTTCGTTGGAGGGTGATAAAAAAATAGGTAAACAAATTTATTTTAAATTAGAAAATTTATCTAAGACGAACCAAAATCAAGATGACGCAACTGATGTTTATATAACTTTTAATGTTACAAAACAGAAAGAGCCAACAGCTAAAGATGGGGCGGGCAAGATTATGGAATACAGGATTAATATAAATTCACAAGTGAAAGTTAAAAATTATTTAACAGATAAAATAATACTTAACAAAACATTTTCTGCATCAACAACTTATAAAGTTCAAAATCAGTACTCCGAAACTATAAAACTTGAATCTAAATCTATAAATAATTTAATCAATTACACATTTCAAGAACTGCTAATAGAACTAACAAAAAAAATTAGTGAATAATGATAATAAAAAGTTATGAAATTTTAAAAAATAATTCAAGTTTCATAAAACATAACTTTTTTTTACTATATGGCGAAAATTTTGGGTTAAAAAAAGATATTAGGGAAGCAATCAAAAAAATAGTAAAAAATAAAGATGACAGTGTAGAAATATTAACCAAATATGAAAATGAAATACTTGATAATGAAGAAGATTTTTATAATTTAATTTACTCAGGATCATTGTTTAGCAACAAAAAAATAATAACTATTTTTGATGCGACTGACAAACTTTATGAAAAAATTGAAGATATTTATAACAAGTTTCCAGAAAATATATTTTTAGTAATTTTTTCAGAGGTTTTGGAAAAAAAGTCTAAATTAAGGAGTTTTTTTGAAATTGAAAAAAAAGCGATTTGTATACCATGCTATCTAGACAGCGAAAGAGATTTAGAATTTATTGCAAGATCAGAACTTCAAAAAAATAATATATCAATATCAAGAGAAGCAATAAATATATTAATTGAAAAATCTAACTTGGATCGCAACAATCTAAGAAATGAAATTGAAAAAATAAAATCCTATTGTCTTCATAAAAAACACATAGATGTTGACGAAGTAAAATTATTAGCAAATTTTTCAGGCGATCATAAATCAGATAGCTTAGTAAACGAATGTTTGTCTGGTAACATAATGCAGTACAAAAAAATTCTTCCTGAAATATTCACTAATACTACTAATCAAATATTAATATTTAGAATTTTAACTAATAAAATTCAACGCTTACTAAAAATTAAAGAGCAAGAAAAAGAATCAAAAAATTTGGACTATTTGATAAGCTCAACTAAACCAGCAATTTTTTGGAAAGAAAAACCTATAGTGAAAAAACAGCTGTCTATATGGGCCCTGAGTGATTTAAGAAAAATTATACTTGAAATAAATAACACCGAACTCTTATGTAAAAAAAATCCTAATATTTCTAAATTTATTTTTTTTAATTTTTTTTCTGGAATTTGTAAAAAAGCTAATAGCCACTTTTAATTATACTAATTATTTTGTCTAGTTGCTCTAGATCAACATAATCAAATGAAATTGTTCCAGAATTATTTTTTTTATTTTTGATAGAAACATTGAGCCCGGTTTTTTCTTCTAGGGTTTTTTGTAAATCCAAAATATTA
>Ga0114993_10003952_pt1 | contig 15062 bp, 13 predicted proteins | sample ArcticOcean_MG_C_FD_87042 | JGI IMG/M metagenome (GOLD analysis project Ga0114993, IMG submission 87042) | Marine microbial communities from western Arctic Ocean - ArcticOcean_MG_CB2_150 | ecosystem: Environmental > Aquatic > Marine > Oceanic | place: Arctic Ocean: Canada Basin | collected...
AACTTTGTATTCCCGAGCTAGAGGCCATGTTGACCGCATCTGACACGTTCGTCGATCGTGATGAGTACCTGGCAGCGATGGCAGAACTCACCAACACGTTTGCCGATCTCGCCTGGGTGACGGCGATGTTCGCACCGAGGACGCCGCAGGTGGCTCGTGCCGACCTGGCAGGAATCCAAGCGATACGAATCAACAACTCCTTCGACATCGGGAACATAACCTGGTCGGACTGATCAAACCGTGAATGAGGTGGCCGGGTCGCCCTCGCGGGCAGCCCGGCCACCTCAGCGGGCCTGTGTACAACAAGGCGGGTCACACCAACCTCATCAGACGGGATCGTCTGGCCGTGAAGGGAACAACTGTTGTTACGTCTGATTTCACGATCATTCTTCAGTTTCGTCATAGCTGCGTTCATGGGTTCGCTGGTCGTGTTCGCCATGACGCACTTCTTGGGTGGCGACGTCGTCACTGTGATGCTCGGAAAGGAGGCCGGCCCAGGCGATGTCACCGCTATGCGTGAGGAACTTGGTCTCAACCTCCCGCTATACCAGCAGTACTTCAATTGGCTCGGCGGGGTAGTCACCGGCGATCTCGGCACGTCGTACGCACTCGGCTACGACATCTTCGATCAGATCGCTACTCGTTTCGGCCCGACCTTTATGTTGACGTTCGGTGCCTTGCTGGTGTCACTGCCGCTGTCATTGGCATTGGGCACCTATTCGGCCGTCAATGTGAAGAACTGGCGGGGCAGTTTCGTCGACGTGTCGACTCAGGTCGGGATCGCAATACCCTCGTTCTGGGCTGGGCTGCTGCTCGTTCTGTTCTTCTCGGTCAGGTTGGGCATCTTGCCGACTGGTCGGTATGTGCCGTTCTTCGAAGACCCTGTGGCGTCAATCCGCTCGGTCATTCTCCCTATCACGGCGCTGAGTCTCGGTATCACATCGATTCTCACCCGCTATGTACGGACAGCGATGATCGATGTGATGTCGGGAGACTTCATCACGGCGGCGATGGCAAAGGGGCGCACGCTGCGTGGGGCCGCACTCACGCACGGCGTGCGCAACGCATCGATACCGCTGGTGACCGTCGCCACGCTGCAACTAGGACAACTCGTGGCGGGTGCGGTCGTCATCGAGAATGTGTTCGTCATCCCCGGAATCGGCCGGCTGCTGGTGGTTTCCACGCTTCGTCGTGAGGTCGTGGTGGTGCAGTCGCTTGCACTGGTGATCATGCTGATGATTCTGGGGATGAACTTCCTAATGGACATCGCCTACGGATTCCTCGATCCTCGAATTCGTGACAAACAGGAGGCTCAGAGACTTGCCTGACGACTCGGCGATCCAACCTGACGCGTCGCTAGCCGATTTGAAGCGTGTGTTCAGAGCAGTAGTGCGGCTTCCGTTCCCGCTGTTCCTGGGCGCCTTTCTTGTCCTGTCATTTGTTTTCATCGCGCTACTGTCATTCTTCTGGACTCCGTACGATCCCGCCGCCATCAATGTTCCTGACCGGTTACTTCCTCCGGGAAGTGATAATTACATATTCGGAACCGACCGTCTCGGTCGCGACGTGGTCACACAGCTCATGTTGGGTGCTCGTAACTCGCTGTACGTCAGCGTCCTGTCAACCACCGTGGCGGTCACCATCGGGGCGCTGTTCGGTCTTTTCGTCGCAGGTACCGGACCCAGGTGGCAAGGACCACTCAGCCGAATCGCCGACGTTGGGCTCTCGCTCCCGGGAATTCTTGTCGCATTCGTGCTGGCTACGAAGCTCGGTCCGGGAAACACGACTGCGACGCTCGCCATCATCGTGTGGTTCATTCCCGTGGCGGCTCGCGTCACGATCGGACCCGCAACGCAGGTTCTTGCTCTCGACTACGTCGAAGCAGCCTTTGCCTACGGTCGTAGTCGGCGGTTCGTACTCATGAATCATGTCCTGCCGAATATCGGTCCCCTGCTGATCGTGCTCGCCTCGGTGATGTTTGCAGCAGCGATCCTCATCGAAGCGGCGCTCTCCTTTCTAGGCGTAGGCGTTCAGCCGCCGACGTCTTCATGGGGTCGCTTTCTCAACGAGGCGCAGCCGCTGCTCGAGGCGGCCCCCTACTTGATGTTCTTTCCGGGCATTGCAATCGTGCTCACGGTGCTCGGCTTCAACTTGCTTGGCGACGGACTGCGAACGATTCTCGATCCACAGCAGGCGAGGACCGGAATCTTTTAATGCTTGAGATCCGAGATTTGAGCGTTTCGATAGGTCCGCACGAGATCGTCCACATCGATGCTCTCGACCTGCCCGCCGGCCGTCGAGTCGGACTCGTCGGCGAGTCCGGCTCCGGCAAGACGATGACGGCGATGAGCATCGTTGGGCTCCAACCCGCTGATGCCAAGGTGACTGGTTCGATCACCTTCGAGGGAAGCGAACTACTTGGTCGATCCGAGACTGAGATGGCCAAGGTCCGAGGCGGAGATATCGGCCTGATCCTTCAGGACCCAGCGCGAGCGCTCGACCCCATGATGAGAATTGGTCGCCAGGTCTCCGAGGCGATCCGCCTTCATATGAACCTCTCCCGCAAGGAGGTGGTTGACCGGGTCCTGAGCCTGCTGGCGCAGGTTCAGTTGCCCGATCCGGAGCAGTTGCTGCGTCGCTACCCCCATCAGCTCTCGGGTGGCCAGCAGCAGCGCGTTCTGATCGCCTCGGCAATTGCATGTGACCCGAAGCTCCTGATCGCTGACGAACCAACGACTGCGCTCGATGTGACGGTCCAGGAGGGAATCCTCGAACTCCTCGTACAACTAAGCGATGAACGCGGCATGGGTGTTCTCTTCGTCAGCCACGACCTAGGAGTAGTGCGGTTCGTTTGCGAGGAGATAGCAGTCGTATACGGCGGTCGCCTGGTTGAGGTAGGGCCGACGACATCTGTCGTTCGCACATCGCGGCATCGATATACCGAGTCTCTGCTTGCGGCCAACCCTGGTATCGCAGCATCAGATGAGTTGGAGCAATACGTAGGCCGCCGCCTGGACGTCATCCGTGGCTCTGTGCCGGCGTTGGGCGATTTCCCAACTGGCTGCCGTTTTCGTGATCGCTGCGATTTCGCGTCCGACGCATGCAGGGAACCTCCACCGACAATGATCAGTGAACACGGACACCGATTCCGATGCTGGAATCCTGCTGGAGGAGATGTCGATGCCGCCGCTGGTTGAAGTCAGTGGGCTGCATTTCCGCTATGGCAAAGCTCGTGTGCGCGGGCACGACGACGCCTGGACGCTTCGCGACCTGACCCTCAACATTGAGGGCGGATCGACGCTCGGGGTGGTCGGAGAGTCTGGTTCGGGTAAGTCAACTCTGGTTCGCGTGTTGTGTGGACTGCTGCATCCCCAGCAAGGCGAGGTCAGGTTTGATGGCCGGGACATCCGTGAATGGCTCTCAGAGTCACAAACGGACCTGCGGCGCCGTAACCAGATCGTCTTCCAAAGTCCTCGCCGCTCACTCGACCCTCGTATGAGCATTCGCCGTGCGCTGGGTCAGCCGGTACGCGCATTGGAGCGGCGTGTACCGTCCGACACCGAGTTGACCGAGTGGCTCGAGCGGGTGGGGCTCGGTAGCGAGATTCTTCGGCGCTACCCGCACCAGTTGTCTGGCGGTCAACTCCAGCGAGTGGGCATCGCCCGAGCGATTTCGGTAAAGCCCAGCGTGTTGTATGCGGATGAACCTGTCAGCGCTCTTGATGTCTCAGTGCAAGCACAGGTACTTAACCTTCTCATGGATGTGAGATCACAATTCGGGCTGACCTTGGTGATGGTGTCGCATGATCTGGGCGTCGTCAGCCGTCTTTGCGAAGAGGTCATCGTGATGAAAGACGGACTGATCATCGAGGCAGGCCGAACTTCCGAGGTCCTCGCCAATCCCCAGACCGCCTATACGGAGTCGCTCGTCACTGCGGCACGAACGGTGAGTCTGGCTGCGCCCGATCGCTAGCAGTTGACTCTGATGGTGTTGTGAAACAGGTACACGCTCCGTTGCGAATGCCCGACAATAGGGTGCCCGTCTACTACAAGGGTGGCGGCGGTATCGACAAGTTCCGAGTGGAACCTGGGGACTTCAGCGGACCGGAGGACTGGGTCGGCTCGTTGACCCGGCTGCCAGAGTCAATGATGGGTGGCGATATGTCGCATGACGTCGGCATGTCTACGACACTCGAATCTGAAAGTCTCCGCAACCTCGTTGACAACGACCCCCAGGGCTGGCTGGGCCAGAAACTAGCCGATCACTTCGGAGGCGAAAGTGGGCTGCTAGTCAAGATCCTCGATGCTGGTGAGCGCCTACCCGTGCATTGCCACCCCACTCGATCCTTCGCAGCGAGAAACCTCGCAAGTGTCTTCGGTAAGACCGAGGGCTGGATCATCATGGACGCAACTCCTGGTGCCAAGGTTTGGCTAGGCCTTCGAGAGGACATCGATCGCGCAACGCTTCGCCGATGGATCGAGCGTCACGACGTCCCAGCCATGCTCTCTGCCATGAATCAATTCGACGTCGAGCGCGGTCAGGTTTTCTTCGTCAAGGCGGGACTTCCACACTCGATCGGCCCGGGTGTCATGTTGACAGAACTTCAAGAGCCGACCTCGTTCTCGGTGCTGGCCGAATACGAGAACTTCGGCCTCACCGAAGATCAAGCAACTCTTGGCCTGAGCTGGGAGCTAGCGCTCTCGTGCTTCGATCTCGGTGGCTACCGTGGCGACCGGATCTCCGAGCTCCGACCAGATCGAATCGAATTGTCGTGTCAAAGCGGAGGGACGGTCTTCGATCTCTTCCCGCCAGAGGCAAACACGTTCTTTTCAGCCCGTCTCGTGAAATGTTCAAGCCGTGTCGTACTGGACCAACCGAGCTTTGCTGTTCTCGTCATCACCGAGGGTTCCGGTGAACTCAGTTGGGCTGGAGGTTCGGAACCCGTGCGGCGAGGAGAGACCTGGGTTGTACCATTCGGCGCTGGATCGCTGAGCTTCACAGGCACCGTTGAAGCTCTGGTCTGTCTTCCCCCGGAGGTATGAATCCATCTCCTTGGAGAACGAGATGCTCGGATAGGGCTGCGACAATGCAGGCAACCGGTTCGGGCCACCCTGAGTTTGACGTCTAGATCGCCCGTCCAAATGGGGTGTAGCCACGCCCCGGAATGCCGACATCAAGAGCGAAGAGGGCTCCGGCGTGTGGCTGTGAACGCAGCACGGCTTCAGGCAGACCGCCGCGGGCGGTCGTGATGAACAGCGTTGTCAGTTGGGGGCCACCGAAGGCACAGCTGGTAATAAACCCCCCGGGGACTGTCACCACGCGATCGAGCCGACCGCTCGGCGTGTATCGATGGACTGCGCCGCCGTCCCAGAGGGCCACCCAGACTCCGCCCTCCGAATCGACACTGAGGCCATCGGGTATCGAGTCCACCTCAACAAGGGTTTCGGACCGAGTTGGGATGCCTTCGGTGTCGAGATGAAAGCTGTACACGCTGTAGGTGAGAGAATCGACGTAATAGCAGACTCGGCCATCCGGGCTCCAGTCGATGCCATTCGAGAGAGCCACCCCACTGCGGATCCGCCTGACCGAGCCGTCGGCTCCGACGCAGAAGAGACCGGCCTTCTTTTCCCCGGAACGGTCGACTGTACCCACCCACAAGCGACCCATCGGGTCGCATCGACCATCGTTTGCCAAACCGTCACCATCCGAGGGCAGGGTGGCAATCGCCGGGCCGAGGTGGCCGAACTCGTCGATTCGAGCCACCGACAGGCCGGCCACAGCAACCAGCTGACCGTAGACATCGGGCACGATGGCACTGACACGCTGATCGATACTCATAGCGGTATGGAGTCCCGACCCATCCAACTGATGAAGGACCTGGCCTTCGACATCGAGCCACAACAACCGTTGCCGAGAGGCATCCCATGTCGGGCCTTCCCCGAGCTCGCAGGCAGTGTCCACAACGATGTCGGGGGTCATCTCATCACGTACTCCAGCCTCAATAGCGTTCATTTGCTAGCCGGATCAAGCGCCGTATCGTACTGCTCGATGGCAATTTGCTTGCCTCAATCCAGATACATAAACTTTCACTCAACATAGTCGGAAGGATCAAGCTCTTCGGCTTGATCCGCTAACGTCTGAAAACGCCACGCATCTTTCGGTTGATGTTGATGACCGGACGCGTCTTGACCACCCGAAAGGAAGCACACAATGCTGATCACGGCACCAGTACTGGTCACGCCCCGAGAGCCGATGCAGATGCTGGAGCTCGAGATCGACGAGCCCGGTTTCCGCGAAGTCCGCGTCAAAATGGTTGCAAGCGGCGTGTGCCATAGCTGCCTCCACGCATACGACGGATCGCACACCGGGATTCCGATGCCGATCGTTCTTGGTGACGAAGGTTCAGGAATCGTCGAATCGATCGGCGAGGGCGTCACGACATTGGCCCCGGGTGACCACGTCATCATTTCCTGGGCTCCCGATTGTGGGGCATGTAAGTATTGTGCGCTCGGATTTCCGTCGCTCTGTCAGAACACACCACCGATCGGCAAGATGGTCGGCGGCGGTACACGCTTCCATCACAATGGAGATGACGTCAACCACTACGGACCTGCAACATACGGACCCTATATCGTGGTCGCCGAAGGTGCCGCCGTATGGGTTCGTCCCGATTTCCCTCTTGAACTGGCGGCCCTGATCGGGTGCTCGGTCACCACCGGTTTCGGGTCTGTCGTGAATACTGCCGGCGTCCGGGCAGGTCAGAGTGTTGCGATCTTTGGCTGTGGTGGTGTCGGACTGAACGCTGTCCAAGGAGCGGCCGCGAGCGGCGCCTATCCGATCATCGGCGTCGATGTGCTCGATTCGAAGCTCGAGTTGGCGCGCCAGTTCGGTGCAACCCACACCGTCAACCCCACCAAGCAGGACTTGATCAAAGAGGTCCTGAGCCTGACGACTGACGGCGTGGACGCCAGTGTCGTCGCTGTCGGCAACACCACCGCTATGGAACAGGGCCTCCAAATCTTGTCAAAACAAGGCATCGAGGTAGTGCTCGGCCTCCCTGGCACGGGGCACACGTTTTCGGTCGATCCAGCTCTGCTGATGTCCGGCGAACGCCGAATCGCCGGTTCTCGGTACGGGGGTGGCAATCCGATGGTCGAGTTCCCGAAGATGGTTGATCTGGCGATGGCCGGCCGACTCAAAATCGACGAGCTGGTCACGAAGCGGTACGACCTTGACGAGGCCGACGAGGCATTTCGAGCGTTGGCGGCGGGCGAGCAGGCACGAGGTCTGATCGTCTTTTGAGTGTCGACCGATGAAACTCGCCTCGGTACTCACCCCTCTTTCGCACGAGAACCTGACCTTGGCTGCCCAAACCGGCGTCGCTGAGATCGTCGCCCGATACCCAGGTCCCGATCTCTCCCTGCTTGACCAGACCAAGGTGCGAATCGAGTCGTATGGAATGCAGTTGGGTGTCGTCGAGGGATATCTGCCGATCGAGAACATCAAGCTCGGCCGCGATGACGGCACCGAGATGGCGCAGATGAAGACCCTCGTACGGCATCTCGGCGAGATTGGTGTTCCGCTCATCTGTTACAACTTCATGGCTGGGACCGACTGGATTCGCACCAGCGTCGACACCCCCGAGCGCGCTGGGGCGAAGGTGACAGCGTTCGATCTTAACGATCTGGAGAGCGCCCGAATCCCTGGCCGTGAACCGTTCCGGACGTCACCGGAGCCTGGTGCCAAGGGTGAGCAACTCTGGAACAACCTCGAAGCGTTCCTGACGGAGATCATTCCCGTCGCCGAAGACGCAGGGGTGATCCTGGCTATGCATCCCGACGATCCACCTCTCCCGACGCTGTTGGGCAACGACCGGGTCATGCACAGTGTCGATGGATTCGAACAGCTGCTGAGCTTGGTCCCCTCCCCCTCTAACGCGATCGCCTTCTGCCAGGGCACCTTCTCCGAGATGGGCATCGATATCCCGGCGGCTATCAGACAACTCGGCGCGCACATCGCCTATGTGCATTTCCGAGACGTGATCGGCACGGCCGAGTCGATCGTCGAGACGTGGCTGGACACGGGCCAGACCGACATGGTCGAAGCGATGCTGGCCTACCGTGAGGTCGGGTTCGATGGTCCGATTCGACCCGATCACGTTCCCCAGTTGATTGGTGAGGACGACGGAGAACCCGGCTACACGATGCTCGGGCGCCTGTTCGCATACGGGTACATCCGTGGCCTCATGGACGCCACCGAGATCTGAGTTCGCTGGTTCGGTCGGATGCCGATCACGCCTATCTCCAACTTGACCGCCGGCGAGAGACAGTTCGAGATCGTCGTTCGGGCAGGCAGGGGAACCGTGAAGCAATAGCGATAGATCTCGTTGTAGCGAGGCCCGTCGGCTGAGTCATAGCCAGAGCTCGTCGCCCGCAGCACGTCTCGCAGCGACAGACTCGCTGAAGCGAGGACACTCTCAACGTTGACCATCGATCGGCTTATTTCTTCGTTGAATGTGCCAGGGATGATCGCCCCTGCGGCACCGGCCGACGCTTGGGCCAACACAAAGACGAGCCGTTCGCTTCGAGGGCAGAGCTGAACGGCAGATGACTCGAGATATCGGTCATGATCGGCTTCCACTCTGGGAAAGCCTGATGTCCATCCGATCAGCTCTGGTGTCCGGCGGGATTGAGTTCGCCGTGTGTGTCGGTGCTCACCCGATTGAATGTAGCAGTTTTCAGCTGGTGGATTCGTGGTTTCATTACAGTGATACCGTCGTCGCACGATTGTGCTCACTCATGAGAGGTTCGACATGTTCGATTTGATCATCCGCGATGCCAATCTGATCGACGGTACGGGGAGCCCAGCCCGGGCGGGGGCCCTCGGGATCACCGGTGGCCGGATCACCGCCGTCGGCATCATCAACGCCGACGCTGTCGCCGGTCAAACGATCGATGCCGGCGGTCGGGTCGTGTGCCCAGGTTTCATCGATATCCACACACATTCCGACCTAACCCTGCTCGCTGACGGCACCGGTGATAGCAAACTGCGCCAGGGTGTGACGACCGAGGTTGTCGGAAACTGTTCGTTTTCAGCTTTTCCGATTGAACCCGAACGGCTCGACCTGCACGCCGATCACCTTGCTCGGGCCACAGCACCAATCACCCCATGGTGGACTGATTTCGATGGGTATGCCGACGCATTGCACGAGCAGGGGTTGGCGATCAACGTTGCCCCATTGGCTGGTCACGGCACACTGCGGGTGGCAGCGATGGGCGTCGACAACCGACCGGCCACTGCCGAGGAACTGAGTCGGATGGAACGCGATCTCGATCTCGCCCTCGGACAAGGGGCGTTCGGGATGAGCACGGGGCTGACCCACGTGCCGAGTTCCTATGGTGACTTTGATGAGGTCGCCGCGCTAGCGCAAGTCCTGGCCGCCCGAGGCGCGCTATATGCCACACATGCGCGGACGATCGCACCGGACGAACGTGCATCAGTGGCTGAGGCGATCGAGATCGGCAGGCAAACCGGTGTAACGGTCGAGTTCAGTCACCTGGCGATCAACCGCCCGGATCGTTGGGGGCACGGAGCTGAACTGTTGACGATGTTCGATGAGGCAAGGGAAGAGGGCATCGACATCTTCTTCGACGTCTATCCCTACGACGCCTCGTCATCGTCGTTGACGCAATACTTGCCACCCTGGCTGCAAGCCGGCGGCACCGAGGCAATGCGCGCCAGGCTCGCCGACTCCGAACAGCGCCGACGCGCCCTTGACGACATGACCAAAGGCTGGTTCGGTGGGATTCCCTGGTTATGGGACCGCTTCGTCGTGAGCAGCAGCCCCGACGGCCACGGCATCACCAAGACGCTCGAAGAGCTAGCCGCAAACGAGCGAGTCGATCCCTACGAACTGACCTTGCAACTGTGCGAGCGCTATGGCAACGAGTTGCATGTAGTGCTCTTCTACCGCAGCGAGCAAGACGTTGCGAAGTTTCTGGCTCATCCGCTGTCTGTCATCGGATCGGACGGCAACGCGATCCCGCTCGAGCAACCCACCGCCTGTCCGCACCCGCGCAACTTCGGAACCTTCCCTCGTGTTCTGGGCGTGTACGTCCGCCAGAGGAGGGTGCTCGAACTGGCCGACGCAGTGCGAAAGATGACCGCCGAGCCGGCTAGGCGCCTGGGGTTGACCGACCGGGGCACGCTTACCGTCGGAGCGGTCGCCGACGTCGTGATCTTCGATCCCGAAACGGTCATCGACAACTCAGAATTCGGCCAGAGCGCCCATCCGCCAACTGGCATCGATGTGGTGATCGTCGGCGGTCACGTCATATTGGATCACGGGGCGATCGGTTCCGATCGCCCCGGCCAAGTTCTCCGTCGGGTATCGAGCCCCTCGCCCGCCTAGTCGATCATCTGCTTCACAGCAAAGGAATCTCATGCGCGTTGCAACTCTCGGCTTCCACCACGAATCGAACACGTTCGCTCCGGTGCCTGCGAGTCTGGAGCAGTTCCTGGCCAGCGGCCCTGATGAGGGTGACGGGCTGATCGCCAAATATGCCGGATCACAAGCCACCTTGGCTGGCTTCATCGAAGCCGCTGCAGCGGACGCTGACGTAGAACTGGTGCCGTTGGTGTATTTCGACCTCAATCCGATGGGAACGATCACCACAGAGGCGCTCGACATCATCATCGCCCGGCTGCTGACCGCTCTCGACGACGGTGGGCCCTGGGACGCAATTCTGCTGGCGCTGCACGGCGCCGCCGCGTCCGAAGTTCATCGTGACGCCGATGGCGAAGTGCTCGAACGCGTACGACAACTCGTTGGTGCCGACGTTCCGATCGGAATCACCTACGACATGCATGCCAACGTTTCGGCCCGGATGGTCGAACGCGCAACCGTCGTCACCATCTACATGACGAACCCGCATCTCGATCCCCGCCTCCGTGCTCGGCAGTGCGCCGATCTGATCTTCCGTGTGGTTCGCTGTGAGATTCGCCCGGTGATGGCTCTCGAAAAGCCACCACTGGCCGTGAACATCCTGCGTCAAGGTACGAACGATTCGCCAATGAAAGAGCTCGTCGCGTTGGCTGCCGAGGCTGCGACGCGACCTGGCGTGCTTTCCGTCAGCATCGCAGAGGGGTTCCCCTATGCCGATGTGGAGGAGATGGGGATGGCGTTCTTGGCAGTCACCGATGGCGACGCCGAGTTGGCCGGCGAAATTACTCGAGAACTCGCTCGTGCAGCGTGGGAGGTTCGCACTGAACTCGAAGGCGACGGGGTCGCGATCGACGAAGCACTTCGTCACGCAGCTCAGTCGGCGGCCCACCCGGTCGTCCTGCTTGACGTCGGTGACAACGTGGGCGGTGGCAGCCCTGGCGACTCGACCCACGTGCTGGCGGCTGCGCAACGTCTCGGTGTGGGCGGATTGTTCCATTCCTTGTGCGATCCGGCGTCTGTCGCCGCCTGTGCTGATGCTGGCGTCGGCGCCACCGTCGAACTCGAAGTAGGTGGCAAAACCGACGACCTACACGGCAATCCTGTCTCAATTCGAGGCGTCGTTCAGATGCTCGATGACGGTAAGTTCGAAGACGCCGGACCCACTCACGGCGGCTTTAGTTTCTACGATGCCGGTCCACGGGCGTTGGTCCACACCGACGACGATCACATGGTGTTGCTGACCTCACGCCCCCGCGGTAACACCAGTCGACAAGAACTCGTCAGCGCCGGCCTTGACCCGCTGACACAACCGATCATCGTTGCCAAGGGTGTTCACTCGCCACGTGCGACCTACGAGCCGATCGCAGCTGAAATGATCCGCCTCAACACGCCTGGCTCTACGAGTGCCGATGTCAGCGCTCTCGAGTACAAGTATCGAACCCGGCCGATGTTCCCGTACGAGCGCGACACCCAATACTGACAACGATCATCCCGAGCGTCAGAACAGTGTTTCGGCGATCTCGACGACCCGGTAGTCGTCGTCGACAATCGGGATCGCTCGCCATTTGTCAAAGGTCGTGCACGGGTGCGAGATGCCGAAACCGACGAGGTCGCCAACCCCGAGTGGATCTGCCGGGTCGATCTCCAGATAGGCATGTTGGTCATGGATCTCTATGACCCGAGCTCCTGGAACGGTCTCGACCTGTGTGGAACCGCGGCGTCGCACCTTCTTGAGGATCGGCAACAGGCCATCGGTCGACGCGTCGCGTTTTCCGATGCCCACCAGGACCCGCGTGGGTTCGGGCCGTGACAGCACCACGCCCCATATTTCGATCGCTGGCACGAGCCGATCGTCGTGGCCGGTGCGCGGGGTCTCACCCATCGGGGAGACCTGGTGCAGCGAGCCATCATCGTGGCTGATGTAGCAGCCGCTGCGGATCACAATCCGGAGCGGGGATTCGATGTTGAGGTGCCCGAAACGGTCGACGACGTGGTCGAATAAAGCGCTACCACCAGCGGTGACGATCACCTCTGGTGTCGGCTCGAACCAACCCTTGGCTTCGATCGTATGGGTCAGTTCGACGATCTGGTCGAGGAACTCGTCGGCCCCCTCTTCGACAGGCCGATCGCCCATCGGACCGAGAATCCCCTCGAACCCGGATGTTCCTGTCAGAGCGAGGTGGGGTGACCGGGCCGCCGCCGCGGCGACGAGCAGCCCGTCGGCGATCGTGCGTACCCCGGTCCGTCCGCCCGTGATCCCCATCTCGAGCAGCACCGGTAGTCGATGGGCCCGCTCGACACGCACCAAGGTCTCATTCATGATGTCGACACCCTCGAGGGAGTCGACGTAGCAATACACCTCGAAGCCCTCGTCGAGCGATTTCGCCAACCATTCAATCTCGCCTGGAACGACGACCTGGTTGGCGATCAAGACCCGATTCACTCCGGCCTCCCGCATCGTCTTGGCCTGCCACGTAGTGGCGGCAGTCATCGCCCAGGCTCCGTCGCGGATCTGGCGCCTGAAGAGTGCCGGCGCCATGGTTGTCTTGCCGTGGGGCGCCAGAGATACGTGATTGCGCTCGCAGAAACCCTTCATCGCCCTGCTGTTGTGGTCGATCGCCGAGTCGAACATCACCGCGACCGGATACGGAACGTCGGCATCGAAGACGGACCAACCGGTTACGGCGCCAGCACCGAGCGGGAATCCTTTCGAGGTGTGTACCGAAGGTTGCGCTGGTTCGGAGTTGGTGTCGCCCGCAATGGGTGTTTCAAGATCCGTGATGCTGTTGCCCCTGGCATGGTGATCATGTGTGCTCCAAGGTTACAGCCGTTGCCCGGCCGCCATTCCAGTGGGAAACAGCAATTTCATTCTGGGTGCTTGTTTGGTGGTGGCCATCCCCGATCAAGCGGGAGTGTGATGTTCGAACTTGAGGTCGACCACTCCGGCACCCTTGGGAGGGTCAAATCGGCTTGCCCCGAGTCGACCGCGGTATGAGCGATCTCGTGCTGACGGTGTCATTTGAGACATCGTGAGCTTTGGAATGTGATAGCCGCCTCGCACTTGCTCAACGGTGGCCGAGCGACTCGGTCATGCCACAAGCAAACGATCCAAGAGCCGCCGGCTGTCTCACAGTGCGAACCGTCAGCGGTGCTCGACTGCGCTGGTGAACCAAGCTCTATGGGCTGATCGCACAGCACCGAGAAGAATCCGGCTAATCCGATTCTTCCAGATCTCAGACCTCGGCGAGGTAGTGGCGAACGAGCTGGAGGCCGACGCTGTGAAGTTGCTTGCCGACGCCCGGTGCCTTATCGCGGGTCAACCTTCGTGCTGGCGCGCTCACACTGATACTGCAGGAGAAAGGCATGCCCTGAAGTGCCACGGCCACACATCGGCCATCGTCCTGATTCTCAAGATCGTCAACGGCGTATCCCCGTTGTCGGACCTCCTCAAGCGCGGATAGGTACGCCTCCGGGTTAGTAATCGTAGTTTCGGTGAAGGGGGCCAGCTCAACTGCGTTCAACATCGCCAGCACACGCTCATCAGGCAGTTCGGCTGCCATCGCCTTGCCCATTGCGGTCGAGTGGATCGGGGCACGATCCCCGACTCTGGCGGCCAGGCGCATCATCTGACTACTCTCGAAGACGAGACTGTGAACGACCATCGCCCTATCGAGCGTGCCCAGGTTCGTTGTTTCGCCCGTGTCGTCACGGAGTCGTCGGAGCGGACCGCTGGCCTGACCGATAAATGCTTCAAGTTGACGGGTGTTGTGGGGTTGGAAGGCGAGTCCGACTCGGTACAAAGCGGTCTGCTTGTCGCGCTCGACATAGTTTCGAGCCTCGAGAGCCGAAAGATATCGAAATGCCGAACTCTTCGGCATTGACGTGCCCGCCGCTACGTCAGGAAGTGATACACCCTCAAGCGAACGCTGCAAGAGGTCGAGGACGTTACAGACGCGTTCGACGGCGCGGATGGGGTAGTCGTTCGATGAACCATTCGTTGTTGTGATACCCGGCGCTGTGGTCAACTTCTTGTTCATGGCCTGAGTTCCTAGAGATCGGGATCACCGTCGAGTGTTATGGTCTGAACGGTTCGCCTCGGAAGTGGACCAGCCGACAGGTAGCCGTCAGCCAATGATACCTTTGATTCCTCTGGTTCGTTTCACCAGTCGAAACAAGCTCCGTAAACCTCGGACATCTTGCTGATCGGGTCGGTTGAGTGCTGCCACTTCGACTGCAAGATTACGGTGACCTTGCGATTCGAGCTCAGCGTGTTCACAGAGTCTGTAAGAAACCAGCGAACTGAAGGAACAAACGGTCGCGTCCGTCAATCAATCAACACAGCCGTATCGATCAGTCGGTGATGGCCTCGGTTTCAGCCAACCGCACGAGCGGGATCACCCGTTCGGTCTTCGCCTGGTAGTCGGCGTACCAGGCCCGGTCCTCCAGCATCGCCGCCCACACGGCGTCGCGCTCCGGCCCGCCGTCCAGGACCTCCTGCTCCGACCAGAACATGCCTCCCTGGATCCGAACCCGGACCCGGGGGTTGGCCGCCCGATCCCGCAGGTTCAGGACCCATGACGGATCCCGGGTCGCTCCGGCGAAGGACCCGACCACGATG
>Ga0114993_10003954_pt1 | contig 15060 bp, 13 predicted proteins | sample ArcticOcean_MG_C_FD_87042 | JGI IMG/M metagenome (GOLD analysis project Ga0114993, IMG submission 87042) | Marine microbial communities from western Arctic Ocean - ArcticOcean_MG_CB2_150 | ecosystem: Environmental > Aquatic > Marine > Oceanic | place: Arctic Ocean: Canada Basin | collected...
CGAGATCGTTCACCGAATCCACCTTTGCTCCGAGGGCACCTGCCGCGTCGGCGTAACTGACCTCTCCGAACCCTTGCGACACCATCTCGCCATCGTACCGGTTCTCGGCTGAGTGCTTAATCCACGCCAAGGTGCTGTTGTTCAGGATCACGACCACGATCGGAAGTTCGCGCCGAACCGCCGTCTCGACGTCAGCCATCGAGTAGCCCCAACCACCATCCCCGGCGATACACACAACTCGGCTCGGCCGGTCACCGTCGGTCGCCGGTTGCTCAGTCCCGGATGTGGCCTCAGACACACCGATGGCGGCGGGCAGCCCCCAGCCGAGACCAGCCAGACCACGCGGCGCGAAAAAGTGGCGCCCCGTGTTACGCACCCGCCAACGCCCGCCGATCCACCCCGAGACCAGGCTGGCGTCCGATACGAATAGGTCGTCGTCCGACATCACCCGGCGGAAAACCCGCATCATCTCTTGGGGTTTCAACACACCGGGTGCTGCCGGTTCCTTGAGCGCGATCGGACCGTCCCACCACTCCTGCTGCATTTTGGAGATCTTGGCCTTGTCCCAGTTGCTCGTCGGTACTCGACCCTGGATTGCCGTAACCAGGGCACCCGTGCCGAGCTTCGCGTCAGCGACCATGGGAACGGTGTCGTGATAGTTGCGTCCGATCTCCTGGGGATCGATGTCAATGTGGATAACCGGTGTATCAAGGAACGGCAACGTCCAGTTGAGGGTCGTGGTCTGGCCCGTCTTGCAACCGATGTAGATCACGCAGTCGGCCTCTTCCAGGCTTGCGTTGGCCATCGGCACCCCGAACCTCCCAGCCACGCCGACACACATCGGATGGGTCTCGGCAATGATTCCCTTCCCGGTCAATGTGGTGGCTATCGGACAATCGAGCATCTCGACAAGGTCGGTTACCTCGCTCGTCGCGCCAGAGTGCAACGCTCCTCCGCCAGCGATGATCATCGGCCTACGGCTGGCGTGCAGCCGATCCACGGCCCGTGCCACATCCTCTGGATCGGGCGCTGACCGAAGCCGCGGGTAAGTCGCCACCTCGGGATTTGGTAAGAAGTCCTCGGGCGCTGCGTCGTCGGCGAACACGTCGTCGGGCACTTCGAGGATGGTGGGGCCAGGCCGACCGGATGTGGCAATGCGGATGCACGCGTGGAGCATCTCGGACAGATTCTCAGGGGTCTGGACCCTGCCGTAGTACTTGACGCAGCCCTCGAGGAAATCTCGCTGTTCGAAGGCCTGGGACGCCGATCCGTGGGACCGCCGATGCTCCCAATTACGCGGAATATCCGAGATGATCGCCAACACCGGTACCGAAGACGAGTACGCCTCGACGAGACCCGACACCAAGTTGCTTGCACCAGGACCAACGGTGGCATCGCAGACCCCGATACGCCCGCTGGCCCTGGCGTAGGCGTCGGCCGCGTAAACGCCGCTTCGCTCATCACGGGTAAGAATGTGCTCAATCTGTCCGGCCCGGTGATAAATGCCGTGGTAGAGCGGAAGGGTCTGGCCACCCGGGCACCCAAACACATGGCGTATGCCGTAACCGATGAGACGGTCGACGAGTTGTTGTCCGACGTGCATCGCAGGTCCGTTCGTTGAATTCATGGCTCGTTACCTCGTTGTCAGCGCGTCGCTAATCGACACATCAAGAAGGACCGGGTGGTCCGCCGCCATGGCGGCGGAGAAGTAGCGTTGGATGTCATCCGGTCCGGTCAGGCGATGGGCTTCGACTCCAAACCCTTCAGCCACTGACACGAAGTCGATGTCCGGTTCGGTCAGATTCACGCCAACCAGGCGCTCCGCGGCTTCGGTCGAATCGCTGCCTCGTCGGGCATTCTCCTTGAGCACACGGTAGCTACGGTTGTTGAGGATTACCCACGTGATCGGAAGGCCATGGTGGGCCGCGGTCCACAACGCGGTGATGGTGTAGAGCGACGAGCCGTCACCGACGAGAGCCACCACTTTGACACTCGGATCGGCCAGTTGAACTCCGATGGGCAGGGCCATGCCGGCCCCGATCCCACCTCCTCGCAGTCGATACCAGCGGCCCGGCTCAAATCGGAAGTATCGTGACACCGCCCCGTATGCAGTGATCGACTCGTCGATCAGGCAAACGTCCTCGGGTACGAGCGCCGCCAACTCCGCCACTGCTCGTTCAGGGCTCATCGGCATTTCCGCCCAACGCGACTGGTCTGCGTCGATGGCGCGTCGCCGAGCATCCTCGATCTCCGACTCAACCCGAACTCGCCTCGCTTCATTGTCGACTTGTCCAGCCGCCAGACGCCCCGTCAGCACCTCGGTCAACTCCTGAAGCGACTCCCGTTCATCACCGAATACAACAGTGCTCGGCTGACTCTTCGCCAACTCCCACGTATCGAGCCCGATGTGTACAACGTCGCGGTCGCCCAGCGGAAGTCCTGGAAGCGGGAAGACGTTCGTCAAGACCTTCGTGCCGACCGCGACGGCGCAGTCATAGGGTGCGAGGACGCTGGCGGCGGCGACACCGTCGATCGAAGGTAGACGGCCCGCGTTTAGGGGCTCGTCAGGATGGATGCACGTCTCGGTCATGAAAGCGCCATGGATCGGCGCGCCGATCAGCCTCGCCAACGCCGAAAGCTCGTCGAGTGCTCCGGCTTGTGCCACCCCGTCCCCAGCCAGCAGGACCGGAGCATCAGCGCGGGCGATGACCGTCGCCGCTTCCTCCACCGCTTTCCGGTCCGGCCGGACTGCGGTCGGGACCCAACTGGTCGCTGCGGTCGGCGCGGCACAAGGCGCCTCCATGAGATCCATTGGAATCGAGAGGATGACGGGACCGCATGGGGGTGTCATCGCCACTTTCATCGCGCGACGAACGACCTGAGGTATCTCCTCGGCAGTGCGCACCTCGTGAGCCCACTTGGCGATCGGGTGTGATAGGGCGACAAGGTCTCCACTCAGCGTCGGCTCGAGGTAGAGCCCACTCTGTTCGAGCTGGCCCACGTACACGAGCATCGGAGTGCACCCCTCCGCGGCGTTGTAAAGCATGCCCATCCCGTTACCCAAGCCAGCTCCAGCGTGCAACTGAACGACCCCGATCTCGCCCGAAGCACGCGCATAGCCCTCAGCAGCACACACGGCGACAGCCTCGTGCAGGGCCACGATGAAGCGGATCTCGGGATACTTTCCCAAGCGGCCTAGGAATGGTGCCTCCGTGGTACCCGGGTTTCCGAATACGACGCGAACACCCGCCTCGATGATCTGTTCGATGAACGCGTCGGCTCCGGTGCGCTCGTCAGGCATGGGCCATTTCACCTTGGGTCGTCGACTCATCGGTTGCTACTGACAAGCCACGCAGGGGCTCCATTACCGACCCGATATCCGGCACGTCGTCGAGTGTCCAGAGTTGGTCACGGAGCCTCGCACACACCGAAAGATCGTGATCTGATCGATCTGCCACCATGCGGTCGAACTTCATGTCGATACCCGCGTCGGTGATCGGGTTGCGACGATGACCCTGCGGGTAGGCCGTCTGGCGCTCCAATTCCACGCCGTCCCGAAGCCGCACGACGAGACGCGAGTTGATCTCATGGGGAAACCGCTCAGTGAATTCCGTCCGTTCACGAATGGTGATCTTCTGCATCAGTGGACGCAATGTCGGGTCGACCACCCTCTCCGGCGAGCAGGATTGATGATCGATGAAGCCATCGACGAGAGCGACGGCAAGGAGGTAGGGGAGGCTGTGGTCGGCGGTCTCGCGGGTGCGTGGGTCCCACTTCGCCGAGTCCATGCCGATCTCGTGGTAGGCGAGGTAGTAGGTGTCGAGCTCGATGGCATCGATATCGTCGATGTCGATCAGCTCGCGTAGCTCCAGCATCAGGTCGATTGGACCTTGGGCGTTGTACTCGGCGGGTCGGACCTTGGTGTGGACATCCTCGATGACGAACTCGTCGTCGGAGACAGGAATTGCCAGCTCGAACGGCCCGGTGACGAGCTCCCAGATACCAGATCTGCCTTCGAACGGCTCGGGCGGACCAGTCATCCCCTGGTGAGCGAGCACAGCCGCGAAGACTCCGTTTCGGGCGGCACCTGCAGTGGCGCAGCCCTTCCACATCGAAAGGTGCCCAATACGGGTTTGACGAACCGGAACGTTGGGTGTGACTGCCAGAGCGAGCGCGTGGCCGAGTTGCTCTCGATCGAGGCCCAACAGCTTGCCTGCGATCATCGAGGTGGCGGCAACGATGTTCAATCCCTGATCCCAGCCTCGCTCGCGTAGCCAGACAGCGGAGGCCAACGCTCCGGTTACTTCGTATCCCACGATGACGGATTCCATCACCTCGCGTCCCGAGGCGCCGGTGGCTTCGCCGACGGCGAAACTGGTCGGGATCATGTCGCTCGGATGACCTCCACCACCGCGCTGGGTGAAGTGCATGTCGTTGCAATCGAGATAGCGGACCATCACCGAGTTGGCGAACGTTGCCAGCTCCACGGTGGTCGGTTGGGACAGGCCCAGCGCAGTGGCTCCCGCGGTGCTGCTGGAACGACCCGCGACCGCCCTGGCGATCCGGGCCGGCGGGCTGTCTATCGCGGCAATAGCGCACCCGAAGGAATCCACGAGACGGCGGCGAACATGGTGGGCCGTCCGGTCGGGAACCGCGTCGATGTTGAGCGCAACGACGAAGTCCACGATCTTCTCGGTTGTGTCATCCACGAATTAGCGCCTTCTCGTGGAGACGCTCGAGAGTAGAGCCACCAACTCGGCGCCCGCCGACTCGGCGAGCTCACCTGCGGTTCGTTGAGCCAGCTCCGAATCGAGTCGCAGCACGCCGTCGGCGTCGCGTAGCAGCCAGTCGCCAACGCGCCACGTCACGCCGAACATGTCCTCGGTGTCAGTTGGGGTCATCCGACAACCCGTTGGTCGAGTGGGCACGGTGCCATTGCTCCCGACCGGGATTCCGACTTGTTGTAGAAGGCGGCTGTCGCGGCATGTGCCGTCGGTGAGGATGGCCTGGGCCCGGCAGGCCGCCGCCTGCAACGCGAGGTTGGAGCCGAACGCCGCGCCAATATCAGGCGTGCAGTGAACCAGGGCGATGGATCCAGCAACGACGTTGCGAAAGAGGACATCGAAGCTGGACGGTGCTTCTTCTGCTTCCTCAGGACGCCGACGCCGAAAGAGCACAACCTTTCCGGCCACGGCCGCACCGGAGGGGTAGACGCGCGATGGCGGTGACGGGGCGATGACGCCGGGACCCAGCGAGTCCGACAGATCGGCCGTACCACGCTCGATTGTCGCCCAGCGCAGTACCCGCTCTATGCCGACGTCGTCGAACTGCTCCACTATCCGACCCTTTCTCCAAGACAATAACCACTATACGGAACATGCGTTCCAAAGGACAAATACAGACTTACATCCTGATCTGAATTCGTCAAGAGCAGACGCCTCGTAGCGCCTCAACGGACTGGCATTGGTTACTTGACAACTCGGACTGTCAAATGGGACGCTCGCCCGGCCCACGAAACACTCTTTCCGAGGAATGCAACTCATATGCGAACCATCGATATTCACGCACACCTAACGCCGCACTGTCTACTCGACGCCCTAGCAGAGGAAAAGGAGCTCCACGGGATCAACCCCAACGAAATCGCTCGCGGCCGGCTTCGCGACATCGGCGCCAAGCAACGCATCGCCGACATGGACAGAATGGGCGTCGACATGCACGTCGTGTCCTGCGAGCCACAGATGTACTGCTACCAGTACGACTCTTCATCGACGATCCCTCTACACCAAACCTGTAACGACGAGGTCCACGAGATGTCGGTCGAGCATCCAGATCGTTTCACCGGGCTCGCGATCCTCCCCATGCAGGACATCGGCGCCGCCATCAATGAGCTCGACAGATCTGTGAACACCTTGGGACTCAAGGGCGCGATGATCGGCGATCACGTCAATGGCACCATGTACGACGATCCAAGCTTCGGCCCCTTCTGGGCCGCAGCTGAGCAAATGGGCGCGGTGATCCTTCTCCATCAGTCGTCGCCGACGACCACGAAACAAAGGATCGACCGCTACCACCTTTCGAACACAATCGGTAATCCAGTCGAGCGCACGCTCGACTTCGCGGCCCTGGTATTTGGCGGCGTGATGGACAAATTCCCTGATCTACAGATATGCCTCGCCCACGGAGGCGGTTACACCTGCTTCGGCGTCGGCCGGATGGACTGGGGCTGGAGATGGCGGCCTGAAGCCCGAGCAAAGATCAGTCAGCCGCCCAGCTCGTACCTGAGCCGCTTCTACTACGACTGCATCACCCACAGCGAAACAGCCCTCAGGTTCCTGATCGACAGCGTTGGCATCGACCGAGTCGTATTCGGCAGTGACTACCCCGGGTTTGCTGCCGGCGCCGAAGGCGAGGAATACCAGCCCCGCGAATGGCTGGTCGGATTGCAGACCATCACTGACGACGAGAAGCAAGCGATCCTCGGCGGCAACCTCGAACAACTGTTAGCGACACAACCCGCACCTGACTGACAGCAGTTGGAAGCCCTCCTCCGGAATACCGAACGCGACGGTGGCCCCCGCCAAAGCGAGGGCCACCGATTCACGAACTAGACATCAAAGGGCGTTACCCGCCCGGAACGATGCCCAGTTCCGCGTAGATCCCGTCCAACCAAACTTCCGAGTCGACGAGGGCGTTCTGAATCACAGGGTTGAGGTCGTCGACGAGCGGAACGGTCAGGTCACGACACGCAGCCCAGATGTCGTCGGACCTGTTGCCCTGGGACACGTCGAAGCGGATGGAGCAGCGACCAGGCCGCAAGTTCGACTCGTTGTACACACGCCCGCCTTCATGCGTGAAGATCCAGTTGATGAACAACTTGGCAGCGTTGGGATGGGGTGCGTCCTTCATGACACACGCCCGCTGGATGAGCTCGAGCGGTGCACCCTCGGCGAGTGTCTCCTCAAGGAAACTCACTGGAAGGCCGGCATCTTGCGCGTCCTGGAGTGAGTCATCACCCGACGAGAAGAAGCCCCAGTCGGCATCGCCACGAGCGAGGATGTCGGCGTGGTCGCGTGCCGATCCGTAAGCAACGATGGTCATGTCCTGCTCACGGAACAGGGTCTCCCACCACTCCTGGCCGAGAACGGCCCACAGGGTGGACCGGTCCGAACCGGCCTCGCCGCCACCGACGTCGCCGATGACGATCCGTCCCTTCCACCGTGGCTCGAGCAGGTCCTGCCAGGAAGTGAAGTCCGCCAATTCCTCCGCTGTCACCGTCTCGGTGTTGTACCAGAGGGCGGCGATCTGAGGCTCTGCCTGGATCGTGTAGTAGAAGCAGAACTCCTGGGCCGGGGAGACCCAAGGGATGAAGTCCACCGCAGGGTGCCACTCCTCCTTGGAAAAGAAGTCGGGATGGACCATCTGGGTCATGCCCTGTTCGATCCACTCGGCTTCGAGGAACCTCCTCGTGCCGGTCCCGCCCTGGTTGGCGATGTCGAAGGCGAAGTCACCCAACTCACGATCGGCCGCCACTCGTGCGACTACATCGCCCGTGGCGCCTCCGAAGTTGTCGACCTCAAGACCGAAGTAGTCGGCGAAGGCCGCAAACCACGGCGCGTCGTTGTCAACACTCGGACCAGACACGGCAGAGAGGGTCCCCTCCGCTCGGGCTGCTTCGATAAGTGCTGTCCACTCGGCGGCGAACTCGGGCCCGTACTCGCATTCGTCAAGGTCACCAGACACCGTCGACTCGCAAGCCGCAGCGTCCGGAGCCGCAGTCGTGGCCGGAGCCGCAGTCGTGGCCGGAGCCGCAGTCGTGGCCGGAGCCGCAGTCGTGGCCGGAGCCGCAGTCGTGGCCGGAGCCGTGGTCGTCGATGCGGAATCCTTGTCATCGTCGCCGCACGCGGCAGCGAGCAATGCCAAAGCCAGCAACGCTATGGACACCTTGGATATCAACTTCATGTTCTCCCCCTCGGGTGCGGCCCATCGTGTCCGGCGACCCAAATAGAAGAGGCCGGTTGTGGAATAATCCTTCCACTAGGGGAAACTATTACCCCTAATCTGGGATTCGTCAAGGGCTGACGCGTTACAAAGATAACCGACCAGCGATCACCTAGCGGCGGATGTCGAGCGACGGTTGCGGGTGACCCCCAGCGAGAGCGACGACGACGTCGAGATCTTGGCAACTACTCGGATCCGGACCGGGGCTGCGCAGACCACACCCGGTATCACGAACTCGACGAGTTCGTTGGCGCTGTCGACAGCGCCCTCGCCGCGACACGCAGGGTCGCTGATCGTGATTGGATGCCACGGCCCCGCCAGGTCGGCATCACCCTTCGCAGCATGGACCCTGACCTCTATGTAGCTGTCGGGGTATCCAGTGGCTTCAACCATGCAATCGGATTTCGCGCCGCCCGAACCGTCCTGGCGAGCAACAATGATCCCGACGCGGCCATCTTCGAGGCCAGCGACATCGGGATCGTCGGCAACTGGAGCGAGGTGCTGCCCGTACTCACCAAGGCGATCAACGCGACGCGAGGTTCGGTCGCATCTACGTGACTCTCAGGACTCGTACCAGTGACGCTTTCGATCGGCATGAACGCTGTCAGGACCGTCGGCGTCGGGATCGAGGTAGATGACCTCGCCAGAGCGCGTCATCTCCTTACCCTCCAACCGGTCGACCAACCAGTCGAGTAATGCGCTGTAGACATCGACACCACCTGCGAAACGCAGCTGGTGGAATTGGTCGGCGAACACCCAGAGCTCCTTGGGCGCAACGACCTTGTCGAACAGCCGATACACCTCCTCGATCGGGTCGCGGTGGTCGTACTCGCCGGTCAGCATGAGCGTGGGGCACGCGATGAGGCCCATGTGGTCATCGAGGTTCATCTCCGCCATCACCTCGTCGAGTTCGGCTTCCGTCGTCGATCCGGTGAGGAAGCCGAAGAGCCGTTTGTAGCGGGGTGAGTCCTCGTTCATGATGAAGTACTTGTCGGAGTAGGACGACTTCGTCGCCGCTGCCTTCAGCCGGTGATCGGTGGCGATCAGACGCATCGCCCAGTACGAACCGGCACCTCCTCCATAGGTGACGACCTTCTCCTCGTCAACCTCCGATCGTTCTACCAGTACATCAAGGGCAGCGCTCGCGGCTCTCTCGAAGTTGTCACCCGTCAGCTTGATGCCGCGCATATTGCTCTGGCCGAGGCCCGGACCGTCGAACGAGAAGACATGCATTCCTCGTTGGTGCACGAGGTTGTTGGTCGGGTCCGGCGAACTCTCACACGTCGTGTCGCAACCAGGCATGTAGAACAGCAGCGGAGCCCGGCCGACGTCAGGGCACACGTGTAGATAGCCGGCCACCACCTCACCTTCGAACGGGATCTCGATCCTCTCGATGGTGTATGGGCACAGTTCCCGGACCTTTTCGTAGCACCGTTCCATGCTGTCGTAGAGGAAGTGCTTCTCGGCGCTGAGTTCGAAGATGTGGTGCTGCGCCTTGATCAGGTCACGAGTGGCGCTCCAGTAGAGCTCCAGTGCGGCCCGCTCGTCGCCAGCGTCGTTCTTGGACTGGGCATCTGCCTCTTTGGCGAGCCCCAGACGTCCCAGGTGCTTGCTCACCATCGCATGGCTGCGGACGCTCTCGGGGAGAGTCCGGCCCTCGCCGGTCCACCAGTGGTAAGTCCGCCCAGAGTCCTGGAGGACGTAGTCGAAGACCCATTGCTGGTTGTCGCGAATCAGGTGTGGTTGACCCGGCCTCGCGTCTCTGGGATTAGCCATGAACTGCAGACAGCCGCTTAGGGCAGAGGGAGATCATAGAGATTGGCACAGGTCCCATGAACGATCTTCGCGACGACGTCTTGGGGAAGATCGCCAAGGTCCCTCGCGATCACATCGCGTGAAACCGGCCAGGTCGAGTTGGAGTGAGGGAAGTCGTTGGACCACATGCAGTTGTCCTGACCCCACCACGAGAGAAGACGTCCACCCACTGCGTCGTTGAAGAAGGTCGCGTACATCTGCCGTTGGAAGTACTCGCTCGGGAGTAGCTTCAACTCCTCTTGTTTGTAGTCGAAGTGGTGGCGGCCCTTGTGGACGTAGAAGTCCCACTGTTCGAGCACCCACGGGAGCCAGCCGATCTCGTTCTCGGCCATGATCACTCGTAGCCCGGGGAAGCGCTCCAGGACTCCGGAGAAGATGATGTCGTGGATCGAATCCATGCAGACCGCCAACTTCTTGGTCATGTCGGTGCTGGTCGGCATCATCTCCGGATGCTTGCGGTAGCCGTGTCCGCTCAAAATGTGCAGGCTCACCGGCATTCCCATCTCCTGGGCAGCAGCCCACAAGCGGTCATAATGGTCGGTGCTGAACCTGAGGTCATCGCGGGGGATCTGCCAGACGCTGATGCCGCGCATGCCAGCATCGCGACACCTGGCCATTTCCGCAATCGCACCGTCGATGTCGTAGCACGACAAGATCGCGAGCCCAATTAGGCGGTCAGGAGCCGCCTGACAGAAGTCAATGAGCCAATCGTTGTAGATCTTGACACAAGCCGCCTCAAGCTTCGGATCGTCAATGGCCAGAAGTTTGAGGCCCCATGTGCCGTAGAGGACCTCGATGCTGACACCATCAGCGTCCAAGGCCCTGAGGCGCTCATTCTTGTCGGTACCGCCAGGGTGCTCGACGTCGTCTGGTCGACCACCTCCGAAAATCGGTGGGTCCCCGCGATGGTCTGCTCGCCGCGCCAACCCCGTGGTGACGGCCTCGAATTCCTTCCGCAACTTCGTGGGCAGCTCCTTCGCCCAGAGATCGGCGGGCTCGATCACGTGAGAGTCCGCCGAGTACAACACCAAGTCGACGGGTAGCGCCTCTTGAGCCTCGGCTCCATACGTTCGCTGATGAAGTTGGTCGAGTGTCATGTCGTTCCGATCTGTGGGTGACTCAGGCGCCGAAGAACTCGCCGGGAACCGGCACTCCAGAGCTTCTGCGGTTCTCGGGGGTGATCCGGGGTGTGGCCGGTCCGGTCTTGCCGATCGCCCGCTCCCAGCCCCTCTGGGGCTTGTGGCCACCACCAGCGCGCAGAATCACCAGGTTGCCCTCCCCGCTGTTGCAGAAGCAGTAGTGCGTTCCGCGCGGGAGCATGATCCCCTCGTATTTACCGACCACCGTCTCGTTGTGGTCGCTGTCGGTGAACGTCGCCTGGCCATCCAGGACGACGAAGGAGTGATCGTGGTCGAGATGGGCGTGCAGGGTGTTCTCTCCGCCCTCTGCGTAGACCTTCATGCGCAACTCGAGCTCGTCGGCTTGAGCCAGAAGCAACTCTGATTTCCCGGCTGAAAGACGCTCGATCTTCAGCGAGAAGGGCTGGGCGACAGTTGGGGTGACGACCTTCTGCATAAAAGTCCCTTTCGAAACGGTCATTCCAAAGTTGATCAAGTCTCGCGCCACTACTGTCTGGTGTCAACAGGACAGCCGGAGACAGTCATGTCACCTGACCGCCCCCATCTACGCCTTCGACGATCGCCACGTTCATGAACGCTGACTTCCCACCGTCCACAGCGAGGGTCGCTCCGGTGATGTGCTTCGCTTCGTCCGATGCGAGGAAGAGAGCGGCGTAGGCGACGTCGAAGGCATCTCCCAACTGGCCTGACGGCGTCTGGGCGCCGCGTTTGCGTACAAGGTCCTCGACATCGACGCCCGGCCGCTCGGCCACGATTCGGGGCGTAAACACGCCGCCGATCAGGATCGTGTTGGAGCGAATTCCCCTGGACGCGTACTGGATAGCTACATCACGGCTCAATGCTTCGATAGCAGCCTTCGACGCCGAGTAGGAGACGTTCGGCCGGTGCAACCGGGCCCTAATAGCGCCGACACTGGAAATGTTCACGATGGAACCACCACCTTGGCGCTCCATGTGGGGCAAGACGTACTTGCAAGCGAGGAAGATGCTCTTGAGGTTGACTGCCATCACCCGGTCCCAACTGGCCTCGTCCACCTCCACCGGACCACCCGGATCACCCGGGATGGCGACGTTGTTGTGAAGGATGTCGATGCGGCCAAAGGTGTCGATACAAGTCTGGGCCATGGCCTCACAATCACCGCTGACGGAGACATCCGCCTCGAACGAAAAGCAGGTTCCGCCCTCGTCCTTGATCATTCCGCCCGTCTTCTCAGCTGAAGGCAGGTTGCGATCGACGAGCATCACCTGGGCGCCTTCCCGCGCGTACACGATTGCGGCTGCCCGGCCATTGCCGACTCCCGGCCCGTTCGAGCCGGCGCCGGTGACGATCGCGACCTTTCTTTCTACGCGATTTCCCACTGTGTCCCCAGGCCTAATGGCTGTTTCAAATTGTCGCCAGCATCCCAGTGGAGCGCCACCCTGTCAACGCTTGACGATGCAACTAAGCGATGTCACTGTAGAACAGCGTTTGGAAGGGTCATTCCGCAGAGATCCGTTGTCGACCCAAGCCCGCGCTCGACTCACCACCACCGAACCGGAAAGGCGCTGCACACGTGTCGATGACCACCCAGGCAAATTTCATTGGTGGCCGCTGGATGCCATCGAATGGTGGATCGCAGCTCGATGTCACCGACCCCACCACCGAGAACGTCATCGGAAGCGTCGCATCGAGCACAGACGCCGACGTCCATGCTGCAGTTGGGGCAGCGCTCGACGCGTTCACAACCTGGAGCACCACCAGCATCGCTACGAGAACGGAGTTCCTGGAACGAATCGTCGCCTCCCTAAAGGACCGCTCCGACACGTTGGCCCGGCTGATCTCGAGAGAAGTCGGCTCTCCCCTCTCGTTCTCGAAGAGCACCCAGGTGGGCCTGCCGATCAAGGTGACCAAGAGTGTGGCCGCGTCGATCGCAGACGCAATGCGGGATGAACCGATCGGACCATCCCTCGTCGTGCGCGAGCCGGCCGGCGTCGCCGGCGCCATCACACCGTGGAACTACCCGCTGCATCAGGCGATGGCCAAGGTCGCCGCTGCCCTCGGGGCCGGATGCACCGTCGTTCTCAAACCGAGCAGCATCGCGCCGCTATCCACAATGGTGCTCGGCGAGATCTTCGAGGAAGTTGATCTCCCAGCCGGCGTCGTCAACATCGTGACCGGCGCCGGTCGGGTCGTGGGTGAGGCCATCGCGTCCCATCCGGATGTCGACGTGGTATCGGTCACTGGTTCACCCGCCGTCGGTCAACGGGTAATGGAACTGGCCGCGCCAACGGCCAAGAAGGTGACGCTCGAACTTGGAGGCAAATCAGCCACGATCGTTCTCGACGATGCCGACATGGAAGAACTGATCCCGGGCTGCGTCGCTGGGTGCTTTCGCAATGCTGGCCAGAACTGCTCTGCGTTGTCGCGGCTGCTGGTGCCGCGGCCATGGCTGTCACGGGTGGAAGAGATCGCTGCCGAAACAGGCAGGTCGTTCATCGTCGGCGATCCGTTCGATCCCGCGACCCAGATGGGTCCTTTGGTGTCGGCGGCCCAACGCGAGCAGGTGCGCGGCTACATCGACCTGGGCGTCGAAGAAGGCGCGCTGGTGCTGTGTGGCGGTACCGACGCCCCCGACGGGCTCGATCAGGGCTATTTCATTCGCCCTACGGTCTTCTCCTCGGTCGAACCCGACATGCGCATAGCCCAGGAGGAGATCTTCGGGCCTGTTCTCTGCCTTCTCCCGTACGAGACCGAGGACGACGCCATCACGATCGCCAACAATTCACAGTTCGGCCTAGCTGGTGCCGTGTGGTCCGCGGATGCCGAACGGGCTGAGCGCGTCGCAAGGAAAATGCGCACCGGACGCGTCGTGATCAACGGCGGCGCATTCAACACGGCCGCCCCGTTCGGGGGCTATCGCCAATCCGGCATCGGGCGAGAGTTCGGCCGGTACGGCCTCGAGGAGTACCTCGAGGTGAAGACGCTCCAACGCTGAGAGGGGACCAACCAATGGCCGAGGAGGCGAGCGAGTCGCTCAGCGAGGAACAAGAGTACATCGACGACATGGCCCGGCGCCGCGGCTACCTCCTCGACTACCACAAGGTCATGGTCAACCAGGACGTCTCGTTCATGAAGGCTGTCGACGGGCTGGTTCAGGCTGCGTATCTCGAACCGCGTAGCCTCGATCGAAAGACCAAGGAGTTGATCTTCATCGTCTCGCTCACTGTCCTGCGGGCCGAACGGACCCACATCACCAGCCACATCGAGGCTGCTCTATCCGCGGGTGCGACCCCCGAGGAGATCCTCGAAGCGATCGAGATCGCGTGCCCGGAAGCTGGCGTCGTCGCTTTCCAGTGGGGGCTCGACGCGTGGCGCGAAGTCGTCCAGCCCGAATGGATCGAGCCCTCCCCCGGAGTGTTGAACGAGAAGTGACCTCGAAGAAAGAGATGCAGCGATGGCGAAGAGCGACGTCGATTCTGGCCCGACAATCGCGCCGAACGCGCGTACCTATCAGTATGTGAAACCAGAGTTCGCCCCCGGTAGAGGCACGGCTAAGTGTCGGCTGGCGGAAACCGACTTGGCAACGTTCGCGGTCAAACGCATCCGGGAGGGTGGGGAGAACATGCTGCACATGCACCCGAATGCAGATGGGTTCTGGACCGTCCTGCAGGGCAGAGTCCGTTTCTACACCACCGACGACGAGCTGGTCGCCGATCTCGGTCCGATGGAAGGGGTCGTGATCCCCCGGACATTTCCTTACTGGTTCGAGTCAGCCGATCAGGACCAGGATCTCGAGATACTCCAGGTGTTGGTGTGCTCCACACCGGAGGAGGGAAGGCCGCGACCAGCGATCGAACGGGTGACATTGGGCAACCGAGGGGCTTCGGAGAACGTGGCGGGCGGTTGAAAGCGAAGGCTCTTGCTCTAGCGCGCCTCTCCATTCCTGTCGAACCATCGCGCAACCCGAGTTAGTCGAGTTGGTGCCTGGCATCCGGGATGAACGATCCAATCGTTCCATTACAATTCCGCGGGTGGAGAGTCAAGTCGCCGTACGATCAGTCACACGCGCGATTGACATCCTGCTCGTGCTCCAGAACGGCGCGACCAACCTCGGTCGGATTGCAGAGCA
>Ga0114993_10003965_pt1 | contig 15034 bp, 14 predicted proteins | sample ArcticOcean_MG_C_FD_87042 | JGI IMG/M metagenome (GOLD analysis project Ga0114993, IMG submission 87042) | Marine microbial communities from western Arctic Ocean - ArcticOcean_MG_CB2_150 | ecosystem: Environmental > Aquatic > Marine > Oceanic | place: Arctic Ocean: Canada Basin | collected...
ATGAAAAAAAGAAAAAAATTAAAGGGGATCCTTTTCATGTTCTTAAGAAAATAATAGAAGATTTTAATTTTCCCTTACCGAAACATCTTCCCCAAATTTGCTCTTTATTGGTCGGTTATTTCTCCTATGATGTAATTAGGTATATAGAAAAAATACCTGATAATTGTGTTGATGATTTAAAAATACCAGACATAAGACTAATGAGACCAAAAACAATTATTATTTATGATAATTTATTTAAAAAAATTTACTTTATACAAAATTGTTTTGCTGATGAGAAAATAAAAAATTATGAAGATTATTATTCTAAACAGCTAAAAAATATTAAAATTATTAAAAATTTAGCATTTAATTTTAATTATCCTAATATTGTAAAAAAGAAAAAGAAAAGAAAAATTTTTGTCAAATCAAATATATCTAAAAAAAAATTTAAAAAAATTGTACTAACAGCAAAAAAATATATTAAAAAGGGTGATATTTTCCAGGTCGTATTGAGTCAAAGATTTGAAACAAAATTGACAAAAGATCCAATAGATATATATAAAAAATTGAGAATTACTAACCCTTCACCCTTTATGTTTTTTTTTAATTATAGTGATTTTCAAATTATAGGTAGTAGTCCTGAGATTTTGGTTAGATTAAGAAAAAATAAAATTACTATCAGACCAATTGCTGGCACAAGGCCTCGCGGTAATAATAGAAAAAAAGATCTTTTTTTCAAAAATCAACTTTTAAATGATAAAAAAGAGTTAGCTGAACATTTAATGCTTCTCGACTTGGGAAGAAATGATATTGGCAAGGTTTCTAAAATTAATACTGTTAAAGTAACTGAAAATTTTAAAATTGAAAAATATTCTCATGTAATGCATATAGTTTCAAATGTTGAGGGTATCCATAACAATAAAAAATCTTTATTAGATACAATGTTAGCTGGTTTTCCTGCTGGTACGGTGACGGGCGCGCCTAAAATACGAGCTATGGAAATTATTGATAAACTTGAAAAATCAAAAAGAAAAATGTACGCCGGCTCTATTGGGTATTTTTCTGCTAACAAAAGTTTTGATACTTGTATTGCTTTAAGAACAGCATTAATTAAGGATAATAAGTTTTATGTACAATCAGGAGCTGGTATAGTTGCAGACAGTATTCCAGAAAAAGAATATTTTGAAACAATTAATAAGGCCAAAGCTTTAATTAATTCCCTAATTTAAAAATGAAAATTTTACTTATAGATAACTACGATAGTTTTACTTTTAATTTGTACCACTATCTATCTTCATTAAAATGTAGTGTAGAAGTATATAGAAACGATAAAATTAAAATTGATAGAATTAATAAAGAAAATTATAAGAAAATAGTTATTTCTCCTGGACCAGGAAATCCAGATCAAGCAGGAAACTGTCTAAAAATAGTCAAACACTTTTATAAAAAAATTCCTATATTAGGTGTTTGTTTAGGTCATCAAATAATTGGTCAGGTTTTTAAATCGAAAATTATTGGTGCAAAAAAACTAATGCACGGTAAAATAAGTCTTGTTAAACATGAGGGCAAAGGTATTTTTCGTGGCCTCAAAAAAGTAATGTATGCAACTAGATATCACAGTTTAATTATTGATGAAAAAAGCTTAGGAAAAGGCTTAATTATTACAGCAAAAACAGCTGATAACGTTATTATGGGTATAATGCATAAAAAATATAATATACATGGAGTACAGTTTCATCCTGAAAGCATTAAAACTCCAGAAGGTATAAAATTATTAAAAAATTTTCTAAAATATTAAAAATATGAATACAAATGAAGATTTAATTAATAATATTGCTGCTGGGAATAATTTAAGTTTCCAAGAAAGTAAAGATGCTTTTCTTAATATTATGAGTGGGAATATGCCTGAAGATTTGATTCAAAAATTTTTAATTAACCTGTCAAAAAAAGGAGAAACAGCAGAAGAGATTGCTGGTGGAGTTCATGTTTTGAGAGAGAAATCATTAAAAGTTATAGCTTCTGGTAATATTATAGATACATGTGGTACAGGCGGAGATGGGAAAAATACACTCAATATATCTACCGCATCCTCTCTTCTTCTTGCTAGTATGGGCATTAAAGTTGCTAAACATGGCAATAAAGCTCTTTCTTCTAAATGTGGTTCTGCAGATGTTTTGGAAAGATTAAAAATCAATATTAATTTACAACCAGACAGAGTTACTAAAAGTATTGAAGAAAATAATTTTGGCTTCATGTTTGCTCCACATTATCATATTGCGATGAAATATGTTGCTGCTATAAGAAAAAAAATTGCCAAAAGAACAATATTTAATTTATTAGGGCCATTAAGCAATCCTGCTAATGTTAAAAGACAAGTAATTGGAGTTTTTGATAAAAAATGGCTAATTCCTTTTGCAAATGCTTTAAAAAGTTTAACCTCAAAACATGTTTGGATAGTAAATAGTGAAGATGGCATGGATGAAATTTCTCCATTTTCTATTACCAACATTGTTGAACTAAAAAATGGATCGATAAATACAAAGCAAATTGATCCAAAAAAAGTTGGAGTGAATTTTAATAACCCTGAACATTTAAAAGGAGATAACGCTGATTATAATGCAAATAAAATTATAGATATATTTAGTGGTAAGAAAAATGAATTTTACGAAGCGGTTTCTTTAAATGCTGCTGCTGGACTTGTGGTTTCTAATAAATTTGAAAACTTTGAAGAAGCATTTGTGTTTGTTAAAAAGCATCTAGAAACAGGAAAAGCAATTACTCATCTTAAAAAAATTCAATCTTTCTAAATATGAATAATATTTTAAAAAAAATAATTGATAATAAAAAAAAAAGAGTTAACGAATATAAAAAAAAATATACAAACTCACAAATTTTTGAAAATATTAAAAATAATAATAATTTTTCGGATTTTAGAACAAAATTAAAGGAACGAGATACATTAGGTGATCTTTCAATAATTGCTGAAATTAAAAAGTCTAGTCCATCAGCAGGACTTTTAGTAAAAAATTTTAACCATGTTAATATCGCTAAATCTTACATTGAAAATGGTGCACAATTTTTGTCTGTTTTAACTGAAGAAGATTTCTTTTTAGGAAAATTAGAACACATCAGTGATATTAAAAAAAAATATAAAATACCTATATTATGTAAAGATTTTTTTGTTGATACTTTTCAAGTTGGTTTAGCAAAAAGCTTTGGTGCTGATTGTATTTTAATAATTCTTTCTGCTGTTGATAAAGAGCTAGCTAAAGACATGTACCAAGCTGCAAATGAATTTAAAATCTCTACAATAGTTGAAGTTCATACAGCTGCAGAAGCTGAACAGGCTTTAAGTTTTGAAAATTCATTAATTGGAATTAATAATAGAAATCTAGATACTTTAAAGATTTCTTTAAATACTACTGTTGAACTTGTGGGGATTGTAGACTCTCATAAACACCCTTTGATTTGTGAAAGTGGAATAAATTCCGTGGACGATATCGAGAATATCATTGTAGATAGTGGAATTTATAATTTTATAATTGGAGAATCACTTCTCAAAAGTTCAAATATTGGTGAGAAATTTAAGAAATTAAGCCAAATAAGCCTTTAAAATTAACACATATTTAAAGTTGATTTCAAATGAGAACACTTGTAGAACAATAAATGTACGATATTTGTTCTATGCTTACAAAAAAACAAAAAAACCTGCTTTTATTTATAAACAAAAAGATCAGATCTACTGGTATTTCTCCATCTTATGAAGAAATGAAAAATTCGTTGAATTTAAAATCTAAATCTGGAATCCATAGACTTATATCTGCTCTTGAAGAAAGGGGTTTTATTAGAAGATTGGCACACAAGGCGAGAGCACTTGAGGTTTTAAAACTTCCGGAAACAGCAAGTGCTAATGATATATACAATACTTTTTCTCCTAGTGTTATAAAAGGTGGGCTAGATATTGAAAATACAAAACAAAGTGTGCACGATATTCCTGTTCTAGGTAAAATTGCTGCAGGAACACCTGCTGAAGCAATACAAAATGAAGTTAGTAGAATTTCTATCCCGGAAGAACTTAGCAAAAACGGTGAGCATTTTGGTTTAAAAGTTTCAGGAGATTCAATGATTGAAGCAGGTATAAATGATGGCGACACTGTTATTGTAAAAAAATCTAACACTGCTAATAATGGACAAATAGTAGTCGCTTTAATTGATGATCACGAAGCTATGCTTAAAAGATTAAGAAGAAAAGGTAAAGTTATAGCTCTAGAAAGTGCAAATAAAAGATATGAAACAAAAATATTTGGCACTGATAGAGTAAAAGTCCAAGGTATTCTTGTATCTTTGTATAGAAACTTCCAATAATAATTCATGGGTTTAGTAGCAACAAGATTTGCTCCATCTCCAACGGGGCCTCTACATATAGGTGGTGTAAGAACAGCGTTATTCAATTGGTTATTTTCAAAAAATAATAAAGGTAAATTTTATTTACGAATTGAAGATACGGACAAAGAAAGATCAAAAGATGAATTTAAAAAACAAATTATAGATTCTTTAAAATGGATTGGTGTAGAGCATGATGGTAAAGAATATATTCAATCTCAAAATATAAACAAACATAAAGAAGTTGCTAATAAACTTTTAAAAAAAGGATTTGCTTATGAATGTTATTGTTCTGAAAAAGAAATTGAAGAACAAAGATCAAAAGCCAAAAAAGCTAACATGCCTTTTATTTATAACAGAAAATGGAGAGACGCAGAGGATCTTGATATTCCTAAAAATGTTAATCCTGTAATAAGATTTAAGAGTAAAATGATTGGAAATAACATTGTTAATGACTTGGTGCAAGGAGAAATAAACATATCAAATTCAACGATTGAAGATTTTGTAATACTTCGTAAAGATGGCTCACCTACTTATCAACTCTCAGCAGTAGTAGATGATCATCAAATGAATATTACACATGTAATCAGAGGGGATGATCACAAGATAAATACTTTTAAACAAAAACAAATTTATGAAGCTATGGAATGGAAGCTCCCTGAATTTGCACACATACCACTAATACATAGCACTTCAGGTAAAAAACTTTCTAAACGTGATAATGCTTCTACACTTAATGATTATATAAAAATTGGTATATTGCCAGATGCTTTAAGAAATTATTTATTACGTTTAGGCTGGTCTTATAAAAATAAAGAAATATTTACGTTAGAAGAAAGTATAAAATGCTTTAACCTAACTGACGTAGGTAAGTCTCCTTCAAAATTAGATATGGAACGAATTTTATCCATTAATGAACATTACATTAAGAATCTTGATAAAAAAGAGTTGTATAAAAATTTAAAAGATTATGCTGAAAAATATAAAAAAAAAATAGAAAGTAAAAATGAAAAAAACCTAATTAATTCAATTCATTTCTTAAAAAATAAAGCTAAAAAACTTGAAGATATATATAAAAATGCTCAATATATTATTAAAGAAACTATTGAGATTTCCGATCATGATTCAAAATTATTAGATGATAAATCAAAGAGAATTATAAGAGATTTTTTAAATAATTATGAAAAAGTTAAAAACTTGAAGAGAGAAGATTTAGAAAAAATAATAAAAAATTTAATAAGCTCAAACAAAACAAATTTTAAGGGTGTTGGGCAACCATTAAGAATTGCTTTAACGGGATCAAAATTTGGACCCGGCATATATGATATCATTCAATCTCTCGATAGAAATGATGTTATAAAAAGATTAAAAGTGATTAATTAGCACTGAAGAAGCAAGTTCGGAAGATTTATTAGTTTTAAAACTATCAATTTCAATTTGAAAATTTGTTATTTGCTTGTCCCTTAAATCTTTATTATTCAATAGTTTATCTACAGTTGTATAAATATTTTCTGAAGTACATTTTGATTGTATTAATTCTGGTATAATTTCCTTATCTGCAGCAATATTGATAATATTTGCAAACCTTACTTTTATTAACATTTTGACGATAAAAAAATTTATTATATTCATTTTATAAATAATAACAGATGGAACTTTTGCATTACAAATTTCTAAAGATATAGTACCAGATTTTGAAACAGCAAATATTGATGATTTTAAAATCTGATATTTTATTTTTTCATCAGCAATTGCGCCGCAATTTTTAAATCCCTCTTTGAGAAGTAATGTTTGAATTTTTCTTACATGTTGAATTGTGCAATGAAAAACAAAAAACAAATCATCATATTTTTTGTTCATCATTTTTACAAAATTAATCAAAATTGGAGTTAAAACTTTTATTTCAGACATTCTACTGCCTGGAAAAATAGAAAATATTTTTTTATTATTTTTTATTATTTGACTTATATCAACTTTACTTTTTCCAATACTTTCTAGTAATGGATGCCCAATAAAAGTTGATCTTATATTTTCTTTGTCAAAATATTTTTTTTCAAAAGGGAAAAGTATTAATAAATGGTCTAGAAAATTTTTAAGTTTTTTTACTCTACTTTCTCTCCAAACCCACACCTGTGGAGCAACTAGATGAATTGTTTTAATTTTAGGATTTTTTTTTTTTACTTCTTTTGCTACACGTAAAGTAAAATCTGGGCTATCTACAGAAAACAAAATATCTGGTTTAAATCTAATGATTTCTTTAACTGTTTCTTTTATTTTTCTCTTAATTTTAAAAATATTTAACAAAATATTAGTAAATCCAAGATATGTAATTTCTTTTAGTTCATAAATTGATTTTACACCTAAAGATTCTAAATGTTCACCACCAACAGATAAATATTCAATATCTGCTTTTGAATTTTTAAGCTGAGATATTACTCTTGAAGCTAATTTATCTCCTGAGGGCTCACCTGTTAATATAAATATTTTTTTCATTTTACTTTAATAAACATATTATTTTTATTAGCAAAATTTATACATTTGATTTGTTCCAAAAAAATATTTTTTCTACTTTTCAAAACTATTCCTTTTAATCCAGATGATTTACATTGAATAAGAGTTTTTAATCCAATTGTAGGTAAATCTATTCTTAAATCTTGTTTGTTCTTGGGAAATTTAACTAAAACACCTTTATTTTTAAATTTTTTACTTCGACATTTTCTTAACATTTTTTGAGTGCCTCCCTTACCTTCTACAGCAATGATTTTTTTATTTCTGACAACGACTCCTTGACTAAAGTTATACTTCCCTAGTTTATTGAATTTTTTTATTGCTTTATTAATATCAATATTATCTTGGATGTTAGGTTTAATTTTGGAATAGTTTCCTTTTTTTAATGTTAACTCTGGATTAAAAGTTAATGAACTAATTGTATTAATTTTTTCTTCTTTTAAAATTTTTATTATTTCTTTCAAAATTGCAGCATCACCTAATCTAGAACTTTTAATAATTCTTGGTATATAATAAATACCCTTTAGATCTAATTTTATTTTAGAAAAACTTGGTTTATTAACTTTTCCTGCGAATAGGACGTTATTACATTTATTTTTTTTAATTAAGCTAATTATTTTACCAAATTGACCAATTGAAGCTTTGTGTGAGTTTTTGTCATGTTTAAAAATATTTTTTTTAGTGAGATCAATTATTGTGTATTTTTTTCTCTTTTTTTTAACTTTTTTTAAAATTTCATTAGGAAAGTCTGTATCACCAAATATCAAACCAATCATTTTATTCTTTAGTTAGAGGTGTGCAAATTGGTCTTTTCTTATCTTTCAAAATAAAATTTGTTACTTCTTCAACTAAATTATTTCCTTTATATTCACCATTAATCTTACTTACATTATCATGTAAATTAAAAGAGGAAAAAATTTTTTTATAAGCATTACTTAATTCAATTATTTCTTTATTTTCATATTTGTTTCTTCTTAGTCCAATTAAATTTAATCCTTTTAAATAATTTCTATTTCCAAAAGAAAGTCCAAACGGAATAACATCTTTTAATACACCAGTCATTCCACCAATCATGGCTAATCTTCCAATTCTTGTAAATTGTTGAACAGCAGAATTTCCACCAATTATTACCCCATCTTCAATTATTACATGCCCACCTAAAGGAACATTATTTGCTACTACTACATTATTTCCAACTATACAGTCGTGCGCAACATGAGACGAAATCATAAGTAAACAGTTATTTCCAATTTTAGTAACACCGCCACCATTTTGAGTGCCAGGATTTATGGTTACATACTCTCTTATAGTGTTTTTTTTGCCAATTATTAAACTTGTTTTTTCGCCTTTAAACTTTAAATCTTGCGGATCCGAACCTATGCATGCAAATGGATAAATTTTTGTTTCTGATCCTATTTTAGTATTGCCAGATATATTAACATGTGAATGAATTTCTACATTATCGTGAATTTCAACTTTTGGACCTATAATTGAATATGCTCCAATTTCAACATTGCTTGCTACTTTTGCATCTTTGTTAACGATAGCGGTTTTATGAATCATGTAATATTATTTTCTATCAACGATCGTTGCTGACCATAGAGCGTCAGCCATTTTCTTTCCATTGACTTTAGCTATGCCTTTATATTTCCAAACTCTTCCATGAGATCTTACTGCCTCTATATCTAAATGAAGTTCGCAATCAGGTAAAATTGGACTTCTAAAGCGTGCTTTTTCTACGCTCATCAAGTATACTAATTTATTTTCATATTCCTTTGGATCTACTCCATATGCGGTGAGAGCGGCTGCAGCTTGACCAAATGCTTCGACTATCAGAACGCCAGGCATCACAGGCTGCCCAGGAAAATGCCCTTGGACAAAAAAAGATGATTTTTTTACATTAACTACTGCAGTTGCAGATTTTAGATGTACAATATTTATTAATTTATCAATTAATAGCATTGGCTCTCTGTGAGGTAATAAACTTTCTATTTTTTTTTTATCTATAAAGTTATTCATCTTATTTTTTTCTTAGTTTAAGAAAATCTTTTAGTGGAGCTGCTGGATAACCCATAACTTGTGTGTTGTCAGAAATATCATTTATTACGCCACTGCCACCACCAATTTTTACATTATTTCCAATTTTTAAATGACCAGAAATACCAGCTTGACCTCCAATGATTACATTATCGCCAAGTGTAGAACTGCCTGCTAAACCAACTTGACCAGCTATCATGCAATTTTTTCCTATCTGTACATTGTGAGCTACATGTACTTGATTATCAAGAAAAGTATTTTTTCCTATAATTGTGTTTGTAAGGGATCCTCTATCAATAGTACTATTTGCGCCAATTTCTACACCATCATGCAAAACAACTTTCCCTACATGTGGTGTTCGTATATTTTTATCTTTCATTGGAATAAAACCAAACCCTTTTATTCCTATTTTACATCCATCTTGGATATAAACATTACTATGAATTATAGAATTTCTTATCGTAACAAATGATCCTATAACACAATTTTTTCCGATTTGAACATTGCTTTCTACTATAGTGTTGCTTGAAATATGAGTATTTTTGCCAATTAAAACATTTTTGCCAATTAAAACATTTTTGCCAAATTTAACTTCTGGGTATAAGTTGCTTAAATTATCTGAGATTAACAATTGGTCATCAATAGAGTCTATATCTGCTTTCGGAAAAAATAATTTAGAAACTTGCGTTACAGCAAACAAAACATTTTTAACTTTTAGTTTAATGCATGATTTGGGTAGTAAGTTTGAAAGATTTGGAGAAGTAATGCAAGCTAGTGCTTTAGTATTTAATGAAAGCTCCTGATATTTCGTAGAATTTAAAAATGTCATATCCATATTATTTGCAACATCTAAAGATTCAAAACCAAATATTTTATAATTTTTTTCTATCTCGGAATTGTTATTGCAGCCGATAATTTTAGCTATTTCTTTTAAAGGGAAAGGGCCCTCTTTTTCAAAAAAATAGTTTTTTGCCATTTTATTGTAAACTTATAGATGGTAACTCTTTGTTTAGTTTATCAGTAATAAGATTTGTTATATCGAACTCTGTAAGTCCACCAAGCATAAATTTCTTATCAATTACTATAGAAATTTGATTTTCTTCTATATAAGCGTCGACTATTGGTTTTAATTTATCCATAAGTTTTGTTTTTAATTCAGCTCTCTTTTTACCTAGTGTTTCTAACGAAGATCTTCTTTTTGTTTGGTAAGTTATTACTTTTTTTCTTAATTCATCACTGCTTTTTTTATAATCTTCTTTGCTCAAACCTTTTTTTGCTTCTAGTAATTTAGTCTCATCTTCTTTTAATTTTTTTTCAAGTTCAGTAAATTCTTTTATATTGTTATTGTGTTGTTTTTTAAGGTATTCCTGTGCTGTTATTCCAGCCTTACTAGAGTTTAAAACATATTTTAAGTCCAAAACAACTATTTTTTGCTCTGCATATGCATATGTACTAATAATAAGAAAAGAAGTAACTACAAATAATTTTACAAAATATTTCATTAGAATGATGTCCCTATATTAAAGTTAAAAGTTTCTGTTTGATCCGTGCTTGCTTTTGTTAAACTTTGTGAAAAAGTCCAACTTAGTGGTCCTACTGGTGTATATAAGCTTGCCCCTATACCTACTGAAGATCTAAACTTATTTGAGTCATCAACTGAACTACTATAATCAACACCATAAATATTTGCTGTGTCAAAAAATATATTAAAATCAGTTTTGTACTGTTCTGGTAAAAGATTGGGTAGTTGTGCTTCCGCTGATAACCCATAAATGTAATTTCCCCCAACCCAGTCTACTCCATCTTTGGGTCCAACTTTACCTCTAACAAAACCCCTTAATAACCTAGAATTATAATACATTCTGTTTGATAATCTTACGTCTCCATCAACACCATTTATTGTTCTTACTTGTCCTTTTATTGATCCTATTACATTTTCGGAAAACTCGTTATATCGGCTAAATTCAGCTGAATTTCTAATTGAAGATGAATCTTGGATTATTGGTAAAGATTGGTTAAAGGATAAAATATAACCTTCTGTTGGTTGAAATCTTTGGTTTCTTTTGTCTAGGGTTATTCCATAAGTAAAATCAGCATTAAAATAATCTCCATCCATTTTTTGTATAGAAGATGAAGCAGTAGATTCAGTTTCAATATTTTCATGTTCAAAGATTATTGATGGAGAAAAATAAACATCCTCATATTGTTCAAAGCTAGTTTTTATACTCGCACCTGTAGAGCTAGTTTTGTACCCTGTTGTTTCAGTTAAATCTGTAGCAGCGACACTAAAAGCACCTGAAACTGAGTTACCACTATAATTAAAATTTGGGTTTGTAACAGCAATACTTCCTTTTAATTTTTCTTGAGATACAGACGCAGAACTTGCAAGGGTAACTCCTCTACCAAGCCAGTTATTTTCATTTACAGAGAACATAATAGTTGTTCCATCAGTTCCAACTCCTGCACCTGCCATAATTTCACCAGTAGATTTTTCCTCAATATTAATTTGTAAAATTTTTGAATTTTCTGTAGACCCAGGAAGTGTTTTTTGCTCTACTTTAGCAAAAATACCTCTACCTCTAATCCTGTTCATTGATTTATTAATAAGAAGTGCACTATACGGATCTCCTTCATCAACAAGAAGTTCACCTCGAATTACTTCGTCATTTGTTACAGTGTTGCCAGCTACATTTATTCTTTCTATAATAAATTTTTCACCTTCAAATATGTTAATTTTTACTTCAACACCATCTCCTTCTAATGTTTCAATTATGCTGTGATTAATAAATTGTAATTCTTTTTGCTCACTTAATTTATCTATTTTTTCTAAAAGATTATTTAATTTAGTTTGCGAATAATAATTTCCTATTAATTTATTAAAATCACTTTCTAAAGAAAGAAATGCAGAATTATCTAAAGCTTTCGATACATCTGCAAAAATTTTATTAAATTTGTATCTCTTTCCAGCATTAATACTAAAAGTTAAAACAAAACCATCACCTTCAGAATACTCTACGTTACTAGAAGCTAAATTCACTTCATAATAACCTTTATTTCTGTAATAATTTTTTAATAACCTTTTATCAAATTCTATTCGTCCTTGATTTAAATAAACATTTCTTGAAAGAAATTTCCAAAACTTATTTTCTTCTGAAGTAATAATATCTCTTAATCTTTTATCTCTATATTTTTTATCACCTAAAAAATATATTTTTGAAATTTTGGCTTTTTCACCACGTTCGATTGAATAGATTATGTTTAAGCTATTGTTTTCTAAATCTTCTACTTCCGCTTCAATTTTAACAAAATAATATCCTAGCTCTCTATAAAAAGCTTTTATTTGATTAATATCATTTTTAATATTAGCGCTAACAAATGAACTATTTTCTCTAATTAAAAGAAATTCTTTAATTTTATCAGTGTAATCTTCTTTTTTTTCTCCATTAAAAACAATTGATTTAACTATTGGGTTTTCTTTAACAATAATAATTAATTTATTATTAACTAATTCAACTGTTATATTTGAAAAAAAAGTAGTTTCATAAAGTTTTTTAATTAATAAATTTATATCAGAATTTTCATAATTTTTCCCAATCTCTATGTCTCCAAAAACTTTTACAGTTTCTAAAGAAATTCTTTTATTTCCTTGTACATTAATTTCTTTAACAACACCTGCGTAAGCATTGATCTTAAAAAGGATGAAAAATAAAAATACAAAAAAATATATTTTTTTAAAATTTATCATAAAAGTTATCTTGCACACATGTCGTTAGTTTTCAATCTTGCCCAATTATCTGTTATTTTTATATCTTTTACTGATCTTGGTTTCTTTTTAGCATATTTATTGAAATCTTTGTCTTTAAAAATTTTATTTATATTATTTACTATATCTAAAAAACCAATTTTTCCTTTTAAAAACAAACTAACTAGAACCTCATTTGAGGCATTAACTATTGTAGGTGTTGAATGGCCCAGATTGAGACATTTGTCTATTATTTTAACAGAAGGAAATTTTTCAATATTAACATTTTCAAAAGTTATTTTATTAAAAGTTTCTATATTTATTTTTTTTATATTAGGTATGATATTTTTTTTCCCATATAAGGTGTTCGAAATAGGAATCTTCATATCGGGGTTATATAAAATCATTTTAATCAATCCATTTTTAAAACGTATAATAGAATGAACATATGACTGGGGGTGAATAACTATTCTATATTTTTTTTCATCAAAATTAAAAATTTTACACGCCTCTATTACTTCAAAAACTTTATTCATTAGATTTGCAGAATCTACTGAAATTTTTTTTCCCATATTCCATTTAGGATGTTTTGTTGCTTGTGAAGGTTTTATATTCTTAAATTTATTTTTAGGTGTGTTTAAAAAAGGACCGCCAGAAGCTGTTATAATTATTTCTTCTATCTCATGATCGCTAGAATTTTTAGCAAGTTCCATTATTGAAAAATGTTCAGAATCAACTGGAAGAATTTCTGTTTTATATTTTTTTTTTAGCTTTGATAAAATATGCCATCCACAAATAATAGTTTCTTTGTTCGCTAAGGCTACTGTCTTGCTAATTTTAACTGCATCGACCGTTGGTTGTAATCCAGCTAAACCTACAATTGCAGACATAGTATAGTCGACTTTCTGCTTTACAATTTTGGTTAGAGATAAATTGCCTGAAAAAACTTTTGTTGTTCTTTTTTTTAACGATTTTTTAACTATATCATAAAATTTTTTATTATATATAATCACATTTTTTGCATTAAATTCTTTTGCCTGATGAATTAATTTTCTGTAGTTGCTGTTAGCAGTTAATAAAATAACATCAAAATTCTTTATATCTTTTTTAATTACTTTTAAAGTTGATTGCCCAATAGATCCTGTAGAACCAAGTATTATAATTTTTTTTTTCATATAATTTAAATTAGAATTTTAAAATAATTACTTAATCCGACTGTGTAAATATATGCAAAAGGAATTGCAAAAACTATACCATCTATACGGTCGAGCAAACCACCATGGCCAGGTAAAATTTTACCTGTATCTTTAATTTTAGCTTTTCTTTTAAGAAAAGAAATAAACAAATCTCCTAATTGACAAAATAAAGATATTTCTAAACAAAATAAAAAATTATTCATTGAATAGAAATATTCATATTCGTCAAAATTAGTAAATATTATTAATGGTAAAATAGAAAAAGAAAATGAACCCAAACTTCCTGAAATAGTTTTGTTAGGACTAATTTTGGTTAACTTTTTTCCACCTATTTTTTTTCCCACAAAGTACCCTCCTATGTCAGAACAAATACATACCAAAAGTACATAAAATATAAAAAATGATCCTAAAAATTTATATAAGCTTATTGCTGCTACAGAAAATATTCCAAATAAATAAATAAAACTGACTGCATTTAAAAAAAGAGAATTCTTTTTAAATATTTTATTATTAATTTTAATTATTTCGTCAAATACAAAGCATGAAATTAAAATTAAAGTAATAACAAAAATAACAATATGACTAAAAATACAAAAAAATAAGACAACAAGCATTATAATAGATGTAGTTATTCTTTTTTTTAACTCAGTATTCATTAAATTTTACCAAAATTTCTTTTTGTTTTATAAAATTTTTTAATTATTTCATTAAAATTTTTTTCATTAAAATCTGGCCACATTTGGTCTAGAAAAAATATTTCAGTATATGCTAATTGCCATAATAAAAAATTGCTAAGTCTTTTAGTTCCACCTGTTCTTATCAAAATATCTGGGTGAGGAATATTTTTGGTATAAAGATGCTTTTCAAAATTTTTAATATTAACAACTTTTTTTTTATCTTTTTTTAGATTTTTGCAAGCATTAATAATTTCCTCTTTTGAGCCATAATTTAAAGCAAGATTTAGATTGATCGTTTTATTGTTGTATGTTTTTTCTTGAATAATTTTTACCATTTTATTTATATCTTTTGGCAATCCTTGTCTTTTCCCAATAATATTAACTTTAATGCCTTTTTTAATTATTTTTGCTAAATTTTTTTTTAATGACTTTCTAATTAAATCAAAGAGAAAATTAATTTCTGCCTTAGGTCTTTTCCAGTTTTCTGTTGAAAAAGTATAGAGTGTTAA